>ENA-ORMN01003759-ORMN01003759.1-human-gut-metagenome-genome-assembly--contig:-NODE-3759-length-11581-cov-5.216901_pt1 | contig 11581 bp, 10 predicted proteins | sample MGYA00242102_ERZ508993 | MGnify/ENA primary metagenome ERZ508993 (study PRJEB26280, sample SAMEA2338770) | human gut metagenome | biome: human gut; feature: human-associated habitat; material: faeces... | reverse complement strand
CAAGAAGAACGGGTTCAAGGCACTGTGCTATATGCACCGCTATCAGCGTGATCTTCTCGCCCGTCTGCGCACCGACTATGTGCATGAGCAGCAGGAGCGTTATCGCACCCAGCTTGCCCAGCTCGGTGACGCCATCGACCATGCCAGCGCATCCGAGCGCGTGAAGCTGACCAAGCAGCAGAAGAAGTTCCAAGATCAAGCAACCGAGCTGCAAAAGTACGAGGAAAAGGTTCACCACCTTGCCGACCAGAACATCGAGATCGACCTTGATGACGGTGTGAAGCATAACTACGAACTGTTTGCCGACGTGTTGGCGAAGATAAAGTAAGACGGTTGAGCATGGTCAAGAGCGAATTAGAAATGCTGCAATCCTTCATTGATGAATTTTCCAGCGCACTTTCTACGTCTCTGCATGACGAGGAAAGCTTGTATGATTTGCTCAATCGAGCGAACGCATTATCAAAGTCAAGTAAAGGAGTAGTGGGAAAATGTTTGGGAGTGGAACACAGAAAAACGGTCTCCCTCTGATTATCGTCTGCGACGATAAGAATATGGTCTATGCCAACTATCTGATTCAGCTTATCGGTCAAAAGGATGATGCCGGAGACAGCATTGTCGGCGTTGAGGATGACAGTGTTTCTGCTGCAATTTACACGGTAAAAAACTACAAAGACAATCTGCCGCAGATCCCCTCCACGCAGCACATCCTTTTTATTGGACAGACCAGTGCTACCAAGGAACAGAGCAAAACAATTCCAGATGTGTTCAATAAGCTGGGAATGCACTATGGTTGGCTTGGCAAGCGGGCTGTGTTGTATGTAGATGATACCACAAGCGATTGGATGAAGCTAAAGGATAGTAAAAATCAATACATCGAGTTCCGGCAGTTCAGTAAGGAGCGCGGTATGACGCATCCTGATGCACTGGCTGAATACGCAAAGAAGCTCGGCGGTGGCTTCGTAAACATGATCATGCCGATCGTTGTAGGTGCGCCTAAGATGTTGATTGACTATAATAAGACGGTAAATGCAGTCAAAGCGCAACAGTACAAAACGCTCGTCAAGGTTTTTTATGAGGATGGCTTGAGGTCCTTTGTGGAGGGATAATTTATGAGCGCCTTCGAGGAAGGCTATGCCTTTTTTGAAAAACAAGCTGGTGTTCAGTATGCCGGATATGAAGGTGGCGTCTATGTCGATCAGGTTGACGTAGAAATTTCCAAACTCATCCACGATCTGAACGCATTTGAAGGCTTCAAGACAAAGCCGGATGCCCTCAAGGGAGATATTGCTGAGTTCTGGCACGCGAATACCTTTAATATCAATGCAACCGCCCGTGATACTGCAAACAGAGCTTTTGTAGATAGAAGCCATGACTTTGCCTCTGCTGATATAAGCAGCAACTTTGAAAAACTCTTCGGCTTGAAATACTATAAAACCGGGGCTGACAGCGCAAAGCAGCAAGCCAAAAGCGTTTTCGAGCGTTTCAACGAGTACAAATCAGCCGGAGGCAAAGACACATTGAATGTGTTTCTTGAAAAGCGGGGTTTTACCGATGATTCTGTTCTCCATGACCCAATTTACAGCAGTCAGGTGCGTGTAATCCCAGCAGATCAGCTAAAAGAGGCTTGTGCTTGGCTGAGGCAAAAGATTGCAACTGAATCGACAATTCGTCCTGAGCAAATGGAGCGGTACCAAGACACACTTAGAATGCTGTCAGATCGATTGAGGGATGATCAAGGCACAGAGTCCATTCCTCTGACCGAGGCGGACGCAAAGGCTTTGGCTGTACTGGCTGAAGAAGGTAACGTATCCGGCGAAAAATTGAAACTTCTCGGTGTCTCTGCAGATGAAGTGATTCACTTCGAGTATCTTGCCAAGCAAGCCTTCAAGTCAGGACTTACCGCTGCAACAATTTCTGTTGTTCTGAATGTTGCGCCGGAGATTTACAAGGCAATCGACCACCTGATTAAGAGCGGAGAGTTGGATGCGAAACAGTTTCAACGTATAGGCTTTGCCGCGCTCCAAGGCGGCGGTGAAGGTTTTGTCCGAGGCAGCGTTTCTGCTGCAATTACTATTGCTTGCAAATCCGGTATGCTTGGGGGTGCATTGAAAGGTATTTCACCCTCTATTGTTGGTATGGCAACAGTCCTTGCTATGGACACTATGAAGAATGCCTTCAAAGTTGCTGCGGGCAAGATGACGCGATCCGATCTGGCACAAGAGATGGTTAAGGAACTTATGATTTCTTCTGCTGCACTTGCAGGAGGAACGTTTGCTCAATCTTTCATTGGAATCCCAGTTGTGGGATTCATGATTGGCAGCTTCATCGGCTCTGCTATTGGGGCATTCGCCTATAACTGTGGTTATAGCGCAGTCATGAGTTTCTGTATTGATACAGGCTTTACGATGTTTGGACTTGTGAAGCAGGATTACACTTTGCCCGAAGACGTGCTTGAATACATAGGCATTGATGTTTTCCAGTATGAGAAGTTCCTTCCAAAGCAATTTCAAAAAGAAGGTTTCGCACCACTTAACTTCAACAGAAGAAAGTTTGAAGCGGATACGTTAGAAATACACATTTTACGCAGAGGCGTGATAGGCGTTTCTGAGATAGGCTATGTATAATATTCTTAGCCAAGAAAGGAATACACCGTTATGTCCACAGAATCCATCCAATTTACACTCAGAGAGCGTTTTGCAGCCCCCTTGCCGGAGTTCTATCGCCGCAGGATCATCTTCTGGAAAGACGAGGATCGGGAGTTTGAGAAGGACGTTGACGAGCTGAACTTGGAAGGTGTCAAGATCATCAAGTTGACCGGCACAAACAACTTTGCCGTCAAGAAGCTGCTTCTCCACGACGATTTAGAGAGCGATTACCTTGTCTACTGCCCGATTACATATACCAGCGACGAAGATAACTGGCTTCAGGACATTGAATATTACAGTGAGACCTTCCGCGCAGATTTTATCTCAATGCAGATGGACGAGCTGAATATCGCACCGTCTGCCGCTATGCGGAAGACGGTCAAGCTCTATGCCAAGTTCCTTGAAAACAAGGAACGCCGTCAAAAGCTACGCCGGATCGGACGGGACTATCAGACACCTCTCCAGCTCCACATTGACATTATGGCGGTTCTCGCCGGTCTAAGTGAAGGTTCCGCGCAGGATGTCGTCATCGCCGTCCTTGCCGCGGGGCTCGATAAGGAGACAAACAGCGTCTTGCAGAACATCCGCAAGTTTGGCAGCATCGAAGCCTTCTGGCAGCTTGCGCGGAAGTACACCGGCTACATTGAGGAAGAAGATAAGCCTCTGGGCTACTTCGCAGCGCACGTTCTGCTGACCGCGCTTTCTCAGACGATGAATGCCTCTGTCCTGAAAGGCTTGGAGCGTTTCGTTTCCGAAACCAACAAGGCGTACTGTTACAGCATCGTCCACGAGTGGCGTTCCCGCGAGGATAACGAAGACTTGTACGAGCTGTGCCGCACCGTGGAGAACGAATTGCAGCTCCCGACGCGCTTTGACAAGTTTGAACCGGAAACGCTGATCACGGGAGATGTCTTCCCGTGCATCAACGAGAGCATCCTGAAACAGCTCTTTGCGGAGATCAGCGACCATGTTGTGAAGGTCGATCTCATCATGAAAGTCTGTGAAAACAGACGGACAGCCGGATGGTACAAGCGGTTTTCAAATTATTTTGACTGCCTTTTCTTCATCGGAAAGATGCAGACCTTCTATCAGAAACACGGCGGCGGATTTCATATTGTCGAGCCGAAGAAAATCTGGAAACTCTATACAAGCGACCTTTACCGCATGGATGCCTACTATCGCCACTTCCATTATGCCTTCAGCAATTTCCTCAAGAATGCAAATGATGTTCTGGAAGACGGCTTGAAGCACTCGACGGAGTTTGTCGAGGCGCTGTATCAGAACTGGTTCCTGCGGGAACTGACCGCTTGCTGGACAAACGCAGCGGCAGATGATCTTGCCTCTCTTGGCTACGTCTCAGAGATTGAGAAGCAGCGGGATTTCTATAAGAGATACGTCGTTCCTGCAAGCAGCAAGAACACCCGTGCATTCGTGATTATCTCGGACGCGCTTCGCTATGAGGTTGCCTCGGAGCTTTCCGAACGCATCGTCCGCACCACAAAGGGAACTGCTGAATTGGAGTCGATGCAGGCAATCTTCCCGTCCATCACGAAGTTTGGTATGGCAGCTCTTCTTCCGGGAAAGAGCATTTCTGTGAACGACAGCATGGATGTCCTTGTTGACGGAAATCCTACCCGTTCCACCGTGGAGCGAAACGCGATCCTGAACGCGACGCCGAAAGCCAGCATTGCCATTCAGTACAATGATCTTCTGAACATGAAGAAGGATGAACGGCGGGAGCTGGTTACCGGAAAAGATGTAATCTACATCTACCACAACTCCATCGACGCCATCGGAGACAAAGCACCTACGGAGTCCAAAGTCTTTGATGCCTGTGAGACGGCAATTCAGGAGCTTTCCGGCATTCTGCGTATCATCGTGAACGAACTGAGTGGAACGAATATTTTCATCACCGCAGATCACGGATTCCTCTATACCTATAAGCCGCTGAGCGAGAGTGACAAGATCGACCGGAAAGCCTTCTCTGGCAATGTGTATGAGCTTGGACGGCGTTATGCGCTGACTGCTCCTGACACAACCGCCGATTTCCTGCTTCCTGTCAATCTGGAACGGGAACTGGATGGAACGCCTATCAAGGGCTATGCCCCGCAGGACACTATCCGCATGAAGGTTCAGGGCGGCGGTGAGAACTATGTCCACGGCGGTATCAGCTTGCAGGAGCTTGTCGTGCCTGTGATCGCCTTCAAGAACCTCCGCACGAGCAACAAGAATTACGTTGAGGTTAAGAACGCAGAACTGAAGCTCCTAAGCGAAAGCCGCAAAATTTCCAACCTGATGTTCTCGTTGGAGTTCCACCAGCGTCAGCCTGTGGGAGATAAAATCCAGCCCTGCACCTACTCCATCTACATGACGGACGATGAGGGCGTGGTGATCAGCGACCGGCAGACGGTCATTGCGGACAAGACCAGCGACAACGCGGCAGACCGCGTGTTCCGTGTCCGGTTCAACCTGAAAGCTGGAACGTATGATAAGAAGAAAGTCTACCGTCTGGTGATTGCAAACGAGATTGACGTGGAAGAGATCGAGTTCCACATCGACATTGCATTTGCGGACAATTTTTGCTTTGACCTGTAAAGCGTAAAACATTGATGAGCAGATAAAGCCTAGAGAGACCGGCGATAAAAACGCAGCGATGAGTCAAGTATTCGACCTCGTTATCCCAAACGTCCCAGCCTTCGGAAGGCTGACGTGCAAAAGCTATACACTGGAAAGGTCTCCCATTAGCTGAACAATATGCTCCCGTGCCTCATCCGACTTTTGAAAATGCTCTTCAATATGACTGAGGATGACCCTTCGCAACAAGGGGGCACAGATTTCAGTATTTGATCTTGCACAGTGCCACATGCTGTCAGCACATCGAGTGCTTCGCAGAGGTATAGGAACGTGATCCTAAGAAATAGAGCGCGGTCCTTTGCTGACAGCTCACCGACTGGAAGTGCCTTGATGCCTTTAATGCTCGTCCTCGGATAGTGATTTTTCACTGATTGGCTCTGTGCTTTCTTTGAATAAGCCCGATACGTCCAAAGTGTGAATCGACATAGAAAATGTTGTACTTTTTCATGCTGACGACCTACTTAGTGCGAATGGAAGATCGATTTTGCGCGACTTCCGATCTTGAACCGAGAGAGGCACAGAATGACCATGTACGCTGCTATAGAAAGCAAAGTCGAGTGAATATTGTCTGCGATAATTATGCCGTTGATCAGCCCGCATATATACTGGACACAGTCCATAATGAGAAGTTCCTAAAATGCCAGAGTGAACAGACCTTTGAGGTATTCCATGCCGATGCTGCCCAATATTTCACCATCTTTCGGTTAATCATAAATTTATCGACAATTCTTCCTGCTATCGCAGCACCAGTGTTAGTGTCACTCCCCAGGTTGACTGCTTTTATTACAGAATAAGCAAATAATACTTTAAGCATTTATATCACACACCACCTCGCTATATGCTGTGCCCGCAGCATATCTGCATATAGCAAAAAAGCACCATGATACATGAATGTGCCGCAGCCACATCATATATCAAAGTGCTTTTGTGATATAAATGCTGATTTTTCAATATCTGACAAATTTCTCATCAGATAAACATCGTGAGGAAATGAGGAAGTGTAACTTTTACTCCGTTTTCTCCGATATTTCCGCTTACAAGTTTATATGCAACAGTCGGTGAAAAGCTTTCAATAAACGAGTTCAGTGACTTGGTGGCAGTATTGCCCGCCTTAACCTCTATGGGTACCACCTCACCATTTTTCTCAATGACAAACTCCAGCTCAGAGTTATCATCGGGCTTATAATAATGAAGTGTGTAGCCATTCTTTATCAGTGTTTCCGCTACAAAATTCTCATATATTCCACCCTTGGCAAAACCTTTCAGATCGCCATTGAGCAGAGCCTGTTTTGTAGCAAAACCGAACAGAGCCAGCAGCAGTCCCGTATCATTTATATAAAGCTTAAATTCATTATCCTTTTCATATGCGTTCAGAGGAAGCATCGGTGTTGTCGTATTGCAGCAGATGTATGCCATATTTGCATCATGCAGCCACTGGATACTGTCTCCGAATTTTCTTGCTGTTGCCTTACTTTCAACTTCAGAATACTTGAATTTCTTGTTTTCCTTGGCAAGCTGCCTGGGAATACTGTCATAACACTTTCTTACCTTGACCTTCTCCGCTCCCCTTGCGTGCTGAGAAATATCGTCGGCATAGGAAGCAAGTATCTTATCCTGTATCTCCTGAACCTTGCCAAAATCCTGATACTCTTTAAAGTTGGCCACCACTTCAGGCATACCTCCTACAACAAGGTATTCCCGCAGTATAGCCTCAAATTTCTGATTGGTTTCAGGCGGTATTTTCTCCTTAGAATCGAAGAAACTTCTTAGGTAATCTATTGTATCTGTGCCATATCCATATGCCCATAGAAACTCCTCAAAATCAAGAGAATACATCATCACAGACTTTTCGTAGCCAACAGGGACAGACTCCACCTCTTCAACCTCACGGTCATCATCCTGACCGTATGCAAGTCCCAACAGAGAACCTGATGCAATAACATCATATCTGCCGTCCTCAGCAAGAAATTTCAGTGCTGTTCTTGCATTGGAGCATTTTTGTATCTCGTCAAGGAAAATAAGAGTTTTCCCGGGAATCAGCTTTATTCCCGGGATATTGGCTGTTATACGCTTATATATTTCATTGGCAGACTTGTCTCCCTCAAAGATCACTTTAAGGCTGCTCTGCTTGTGAAAATTTATCTCGACAAAGCTCTCATATTCCGCTTTCCCAAACATTCTTACAAGGTATGTCTTTCCGACCTGCCTTGCACCTTTTATCAGCAGGCACTCTTTGCCTTTTGTTTTTTTCCAGTTAAGAAGATAGTCGTACATTTTCCTTTTAAGCATAATCGTCACCTCAATTCTTTCTTTATTGTAGCATATTATATGCTTCAAGTCAAGCATTATACATTAAATAGGATATTTGAAAATTTAAATTATGCAGATTTTCGGATATTCAATATTTTTGATTTTGCATATTTTAAGGGGCTATTATTTAGAATTATTGCATATTTTCCGGCTGTTTATTCTTTTCTGTTTTCCAGCAACCTGCTTATCTTCTCATAGGCAGGAGAAATGTGCTCAACTGTTAAATGAGATACTTTTTCTTCTGTTCTTTTACTGAGCCCTGTCAGTTCAAGCAGTTCACTCCATGTGGATACATTCAGATACCTTGCCACTGTAAGCCACGTGGGACTGTCCTTATCACGTTTGGCGTTATAGTCCTTGGCAGATGATGGATATATCCTGTTAAACTGCTCCGTAAAATCAGCTACCCACTCTTCTCTGCTTTTGAATGTATATCTTCCGTAACTCCTGCGTATGCTCGTTGGATAATAGATATTAAGAAAAGCGCTTGCCTTCATATCAAAAAGCTTTTTTATAGTCACAGCCTTGGGCATATTCGGCTCGGCAAGATCTGTAACTTTGGGATTTCTTCCGTGAATTTTTGCCCATTCATCAAGCGCCTGATGCACAGATTCTTTTGTCCAACAAATCGCCTTACAGTCTGATTTTATGTTCATGAGTCTCTCAACAGCCTGCCTGTTTTCTGTTGAATCAGGCAGTTGCTTTATTGCCGAAACTGCAATATCAATAGCCTGAAGTCTGCTTATGTACATGGTGAAAACCTCGTTTCTGCGCTGTTTCAACATCTGTACATCATTGGCACCGCATAAGTCGAAAACCGCACATCAAGCTCGGTGTTGAAGTTATCAATCGCCTTGATAAGACCTATGCACCCCACCTGAAAAAGGTCGTCGGGATTTTCTCCCCTGCCTGTGAACTTCTGTATCACGCTGAGCACAAGGCGAAGATTTCCTTTTATCAGCTTGTCACGGGCGCTTTTGTCACCTGCACGGTATTCTTTCAGCAGCTTCATTTTCTCCTGCTCTTTCAGCACTGTCAAAGATGATGTGTCAACTCCGCTGATATCAACTTTGTTGTAATACATATGATCCCGCCTTTGCAATGATCTGCTAAAATTATTGCCATTGCAAGGGCGGGTTATTCATTTATGGGCAGGGGGAAAATCTGGAAAGATATTGAAGCCTTTGATCACATTTCACGGCATAATCGCTCTATCCATTCACGCTTGGCGATCAGTGACTTCCACTTTTCGGGAATATCATCATAACCGTAATACAGCCCGGCGATTCCTCCTGCTATCGCCGCAACAGTATCAGTGTCACTCCCCAGATTGACCGCTTTCAGAACGCAGCTGCGGTAATCAGATGTGTTTGCTGCACACCACACCGCAGCCTCCAAGGACGACACAACATAACCAGAGCTTTTGATATCGCTGTCAGTCAGTTTTGCAAACTCCGCCATGCTCCTCATTGATTCGTAATATGCAAGTTCCGTTAAATTTGCAGGAGCAGCCTCATAAAAAGCAAAACCGCTGTTAAAGCCTTTCTGCAGCCTTTCGGAAATACTTCCGCTACCGACTATTATTTCCTTTACAAGGAAATAATATAATCCGCAGGCTATCATACTCCTCAGATGCGAATGAGTAAGAGCCGAAACAGCATGAATATTTTTTATTATCTCATTTACCGATGACCTGCCGCTGACCTCTTCATTGCAGAAATAGATACAGGCAGGAAGAATACGCATAAGAGAACCATTGCCGTTCTCATATTCTCCGCCGCAGCCGCAGGTATTGATGTTACCGCTTTTAACATAATTTGAAATAGCAGTCCGACAGGTAAAACCGATATCGAATACCTCTCCGTAAGGCGTGTAGTTTCGGTTATAAAGCCAATCTGCGAAATTCCGCATTATCGCTTCCAAATCGCAGCCATTTCTCAGAGCGTCAAGCGTGGCGAGAGCCATACTGCTGTCATCTGACCAGGTACCTGCAGGCACGTTATATGTACCATATCCGATCATATCTGTCGCAGACTCTGCTTTCATTTGTTCTCTTGAACGAAATTCATAAGGAACTCCGAGAGCATCGCCCACAACTAAGCCCATTATTCCGTCAATATAAGCATTCCTATTCATAACATCACCTCAGAACTATTATTATCACTTTTATAATAGCACATGAACTGTTCCAAAATCCGCCCAGTAAATATCCAACACTGTATAAGCAAATAATACTTTCAGCATTTAGTTTTATTTGTTCCTTCCGTATGAGAAGTACTTTGATTTTCTGTTTTACTGCTATTGGTTCCATCAGTATGTGACTTACTGTTTGACTTTGCCGTTGCTTCACTGCTTGACAGAGAATCTGACTGTGATCCTGTTTCTGTTACAGATGAATTTTCCGTATCAGCAGTAAAATCAGTTACCGACATATTCTGTCCATTTTGTACTCCTGCACTTGCCCCGACATTTATGCCAACTGTCGCAGAAGACCCCAGCGAATTATTTTCGGTATATGTGTAATTGGTCTGCCAGGAAGCATATGGTGTCATTCCTGAATAGAATTCCCCGATTTTAAGTTTGCACTCCTCAACATCTTTGATAGGCGTAGCCAACAAAACTATGGTATATTTCTCCTTGGCAAATATTTATTATACAATATAGGTATAATTATACTCTCTGCATTGTTGATTGTCAAGGTCAGGGCAAAATAGATGTTTACGTTTTCGTGAGCCTTATGCCGATGTATTTCACCGCCCTGATATGTGTCATACTTATATAATAGTACAGATATAACAGGAGAATAAGCCGATGTCAATAGCAAAATCAAAAAAAGTCGGGGAAATGTATGGAAACGCCAATGAGCATATTGACAGAAGTACAATATGCTCATTGATCGCATTTGATATGCAAGTTTATTTGAATTAGCACAAAACATCACATATCTATATGAATTGCAACAAACAATTATATTTTAATTCAAATAATTGCTTTTTAACAAAACAAAAATCCCTCAGACAGCATTGCTGCCTGAGGGTCATGGTGCCGGTGACCGGGCTCGAACCGGTACTCTGGAAACCAGAACGAGATTTTAAGTGCTATCCCTTATTCCTACAGTAGCGTAAGATAGCAGCCTCAAGCTGCCAGTATTTATGACGGTATTTCACCGTATTCATGGCATTTAATCCGCATTTTGAATGATAATGTTCGGATTTCTACGGAAACCAGTCTTGAAAACACGAATAGTCATTTGAAAAGATTTGATGTGGATTTTGATGAGTTGAGGGGATATTTGAGCGGATATGCACTGTCCAGGTCTACCAGACAGGGAGGAGATTTCATGCAGAGCAGAAAATACTATGAAGCCTATTGGAGCCAGTACGATGATGTTGTAACCCTGAACGAGTTTCGCAAGATGCTTGGCGGTTTGGGAGAGGTTCAGGCCAGACGGCTGCTTCAAAACAAAACTGTTAAGAGCTTCAAAATTCGTGGCGAGTACCACATCCCAAAGCAGTGCGTCATCGACTATGTACTGAGCGCCCACTATGCAAAGTACCGACAAATCCTCAAGGCTCAAATACCATAACTGAAATCAATATACTTCTCTCGAAAGGGTGTCGCGAAACGCGACACCCTTTTTCATATCCCAAAAACGCCCGCATAAATCAACAGAACGCATCAGGAGGTGTATATCATGATTGACCCTACAGTTTGGGATTCTATCATTTTGAAAATCACAGCAGAACAGTATCACTTTCTCAACAGGGAGTTGGAAATTACAAAGGCCAATCTGAAACTCCCCTCCTTACAAGATGTAAGTGAACTGATTGATGACCTCGCCAGTATCGCCTTTTATGAATTCAATAATGAGCACCAGCGCACAGAGAGGGCTGACCTTGCGCTCAATCTTGTCTGGCTGTTTACAGAAGCGATCCCCAAAGAGGCTATCGGCAATCCATTCGATCCCGCTGAATGCAACCTCAATTATTTCG
>ENA-ORMN01003753-ORMN01003753.1-human-gut-metagenome-genome-assembly--contig:-NODE-3753-length-11591-cov-31.442181_pt1 | contig 11591 bp, 10 predicted proteins | sample MGYA00242102_ERZ508993 | MGnify/ENA primary metagenome ERZ508993 (study PRJEB26280, sample SAMEA2338770) | human gut metagenome | biome: human gut; feature: human-associated habitat; material: faeces... | reverse complement strand
TCTCCTTCGAGTAGATGTTCGCCAGCGTGTAGTTGGCGATCACCGAGCCGGAGACGTGGTTGAGCAGACTCGCGTAGGAGTAGCCGGAGTTGGAGTTCTCGTTGACCCGCCAGTCCTCCTGCCCGAGATAGCTCGACACGAGATCCTGCACATCCATCATCAGCTTGCGCCCCTCGCGGAGTTTGTCGTGGCTGGCGCGGTAGAGGATGTAGAGCTTCGCCGCCTGCGGCAGGCCGCGGGTGATCAGCGCGTGTTCGACCAGGTCCTGGATGAGATCGACGTCGGGAATCATATCCGGGGCGTCATACCCTTTGGCGACCAGTTCATCCACCACGTGCCGGGCGACGTTGCGCGCGACTTTCTCATTGGCGGTACCGGCGGCTTTCAGTGCCTTTCCGATCGCGATGACGATCCGCTCCGGATCAAATTCCACAATCCGGCCGTCGCGCTTTTTCATTTTTTCGATGGATGACTTGATCTCTTGCATCTTCCCCGTTCTGCCTCTGTTGAATGTTCCCGCCTCTACAAAATGAAATTCCCATTCCGACACCGTCGTGGAATGAGATCGCACATCATCTACAATACCACTGAATATTGATATTGCAAACGGGAAATACACAATATCTTGTGTTTTTTATGAATTTTTCCGTTGTGATTTTCCTAGCGTTTTTCCATGAGGATGTTACAGCTTTTCGGCAGAAAAAAAGCCCGTTTTTTCCGTGAAGCAGGGGGGAAAAAACGGGCCCGGATTTCGGTGGAACCTCAGCCGTTCCGGCGTCCGTCGCCGGCAAGATATTCGCGTACGGTTCGGGCGATTCCCTCGTCCAGCGAGATCTTCGGGCTCCAGCCGAGAGATCGAGCCCGGGTGGAGTCCATCAGCTTGCGGTACATTCCGTCCGGCCGCGAGGAGTCCCAGCGGAGCCGGCCGGTGAAGCCGGCGGCGGCGGCCTCCTGCGGCACGAGTGAGGTCGGCGTCATGCCCGGCAGGGTGTTGATCTCCAGGCACCAGGCCTGACCGTTCTCGTCCAGAATGAAGTCCGAACGGGAGTACACGCTCAGCCCCAGCCCCTTGTGCAGCTTCAGGGCCATCTCGCCCACCTGCTTCCACGCCGCGTCCGTGATAGGCGCGGGGCACAGCTCCACCGCGCCGCCGGCCTGATACTTGCTCTCATAGTCGAAATAGGCGCCCTTGGGGATGATCTCCACCGCCGGCAGATAGCCGTCGCCCAGCACGGCGATCTGTATCTCCCGACCCTTGATCTTCTGCTCCACCACCACATGGTCGCCGTAGCGCAGCAGGTCGCGCAGGGCCTTCTCCAGCTGTTCCTTCGTGTCCGGCAGCGCCACACCGATGGAGCTGCCGCCGTTGACGATCTTCACGGCACAGGGCACCGGCAGCTCCTCCGCCAGCCGGGGGATATCGCTCTCGGTATAGTGGATGTCGTGCCACGGAGCCGTGCGAATACCGAGAGAGTCCATCATCCGCTTCGTCACGGATTTATCCATGGCCATGCCGCTGCCCAGATACCCGGATCCGGTGTAGGGCACGCCCAGCAGATCCAGCGTGGCCTGTATGCGGCCGTCCTCGCCGCAGCTTCCGTGCAGCGCCAGAAATACCACATCCGCCATGCGGCACACGGTCAGCACGTCCTTGCCCAGCAGGCTGGGGCTCTGGTCCCTCCGGCTGCGGCGCACCGCCTCCAGGTCCGGCTCCACGCGCTCCACCCGGCTCTGGCCGCACAGGCCGTCCGGCGCGTCAAAGATATCCTCCAACGCGCCCTCGTAGTCCTCCAACCCCAAAAACATATCCACCAGAATGGCCTTGTGTCCCCTCTCCCGCAGCGCCCTGCACACGCCGGTGCCGCTGGTCAGCGCCACCTGGCGCTCTGTGGACAGTCCGCCCGCCAATACCACGATCTTCATAAGCGTACCCTCACTTTTAGGCGGCACAGCGAAAAACGGCCCTGTGCCCCCATGATTTGATATATTATTATAGCACAGCGCCCCGCTGATTACAACCGATTTTGCCCGCCGGTGTGTAAACAAACAAAGAACGCCCCGGCACAGCCGCGGCGTTCTTTTGTTGTCTTTCCTATCGCAGCCAGTCGGGCTTCGCCCGCCCGTGTACGCCGGACACCAGCCCCATACAGGCAAACAGCATCACCAGCGATGAGCCGCCGTAGCTGATGAAGGGCAGCGTCAGTCCGATGACCGGCATCACGAACAGGCACATACCCACATTGATGATGACCTGAAAGATAATGACACTGGCCACGCCGATGCAGGCATAGCCCTCCAGCCGGGTCTTGGCGTGCCGCGCCACATACAGGCACCGCAGTATAATGGCCGTCAGCAGCGCCAACGTCAGCAGGCATCCCACCAGCCCCAGCTCCTCACCGATCACGGAGAAAATAAAATCCGTGTGCCGGTGCGGCAGGCTGGACGCCGCCTCGCTTTGGGTCTGCGTGCCGCGAAACAGCCCCTGCCCGAATATCCTTCCGCCGCCCAGTGTCAGCAGGCTCCGGGTCTGCTGCCAGCCGGTGTTCAGCGGGTCATAGCTGTGGTCGAACAGGACGATGAACCGGTTTTTCATGTAGGTATCCAGCAGATCCAGGTCCCACATGGCGTAGAACAGCAGTCCCGCCGCGCCGCCGCCGATCAGGAACCACCGCAGCGCCACCCCCGCCACAAAACACATACACGCGAAGATGAACAGGAACACCAGCGCACTGCCCATGTCGGAGGATATCTTGTAGTACAGCGCAAAGATCACGCCGAAGTGTGCCGCCAGCATGACGATGGAGGAAATCGACCGCAGGTCCCGGTTCTCCTTCAGCCACGCCAGCTGTTTCGCCAGCACGATAATAAACGTCAGCTTCACGATCTCCGCCGGCTGCACCTTCACCGGCAGGAACGGGAACTCCAGCCATGCCTTGTTGCCGGTATCCCCGGCAATGCCGAGGGGCGTTGCCAGCAGCAGGATGAACACCACGCCCACCAGGAATATCCACTTCCAGTACTTCGCCAGCTCGTTCAGGTCCACCTGCGACACCACGATATACAGCACCGCCCCGATGCACAGCGCCGCCGCCTGTACCAGCACCAGCTTGCTGGTGTGCATATAGCGTGTGGCGCTGGCGATCATCAGTATGCCGAACAGCGACGTGCCGATGCACAGCGCCAGCAGGACAAGATCGGCCTGTCGGAACACGTCGTTAAAAAGCTCCCGTATCCGTCGCAGCATGGCGGCACCTCCCTTCCCTCGCATTTTCCCCCGCACGGCGCATATCCCCGTTCCCGCATAGTGTACCACGATTTCCCCGCCCTGTAAACCACCATACTTCTATCAAAAATGTTACTGTTTCCGCCCGCTGCTTTCACAACCCAGCCACCGTTTTCACAGCCCGGCCACCAACAGCGCTATCACCGAAAGGCCCCCCACCGCCAGCGCATAGGGCGTTGCCGCCCGTATGGTGGTCAGGTTGGAAACGCCCGAGCCGGCGGTGGTCATCAGCACCGCGTCCGCATAGAAGCACAGACTATATCCCAGGGTAACGCCGCTCATCACCGCGGCGATCATCAGCGGCGCAGCCACCCCGGCAGCCAGTCCCATCGGGATGAACACAGGAATAGCGATGGTCATTACCGCCCAGCAGCCACCTACGGCAAATACCGTTGATCCCACCAGCACAAACGCCAGCGGCGCGATCAGGCAGCGGGGCACCGCCCCTCCGATACCGTTGATGAGAATATCAAACAACCCCAATGTACGGTTGGCGTCGCTGAGCATCAGGCCAAAGCCCACCACCACAGCGATGGTGGTCATACCCTTAACGCCGGAAAAGAATCGGGCAAAGTATTCTCCCACCGTCATACGCTTCTGTATCACATACAGCAAGAACTGCACCACCAGGCACACGATGATACCGTGGAGCAAATCATTGTCAAACAGCACCGTGCCGCCTACCAGCGCCGCCAGCGGGATAATAGCGTTCCAAGCCGAGGAGACATTGTGCTCATCCACCTCGTCAATGTCCACCAGCTTCTCGTCCTTTTCTCCCGGCTCAAAGGCTGCGCCGCCGGAGGCCACCCGGTGATACGCCTGACGAAGCATGCCCACTTTCGGAAACCAGCCCAACGCCAGCAGCAGACTTACCAGCATCATCGCCAGCGGATAAAACATGAAGGGCACCGCCTGAAGGTAATCCGTGAACCCCAGGCCGAAGTCGGAGATCAGGCCCACGCTGAATGCCGTCCAGCTGGTAAAGGGCACCGTCACGCACAGGCAGCATGCCATAATGTTGGTCTGCACCGCCAGGTGCTCCCGGGGCAGACGGTTTTTATCGGAGACATCCCGCAGGCAGATGGTGGTAGTCAGGGCATTCAGATACTCGTCCACGAACATGATCACAGACAGCAGCCACGCCAGCAGCAGCGTTTTGCGGGGCGTGTTGGCCGCCTTCGCCAGCAGATCCCGGAAGCCCATGAGCCCGCCGGAGGCCTGAAACAGCGAGATCATTCCGCCAAAGCCCAGAATACTGCACAGTGCAAACTGATAGGAGCTGTTGCCCAGTGTAGTATACATGGCGTCGATCAGCCCAGTGAAAAAATGCTGGCGATGGACCAGCAGCACGGCCAGCAGGGTAGCCAAGACCATTGCATCTGCCATTTTGCGGGTCTTTAGGGCATATACGATCAAAAACGCCAACGGCAGAAACGCCATAACAGTATGCAGCACAGAAACATCTCCCTTCTCACACAGAGTATAGCAAACTCCAGTGAAAACCGCAACTGCGCATGAAAAAGCCGGCCTGGTGGCCGGCTTTTCATGCGTCGCTTATACAGACATTCTTTTCACACCGGGGTTCTCCCGCATAAAGGCCAGTGCTTCATCATGGGTGATCGGCGGCTCAAGCCGGACGGTGATCTCCATACGAAGGCAGCCGTCCTGACGGGTGAGGCTGCTCTCTGTCACCTGGCCGCGGTGCTCCTTCAGCAGATCGTCAAAGCGGGCCCGCAGCTCATCCGTATCCTCCAGCTCCACCAAAATTTCCTGTGTCGTGAGGGCGTCCGCCCCCACAGGGAAGCGGTGAAGAATGATTTGGATGGCAACGAGGACAGCCGCCTCGAACAGGCCCAGCCAATACATACCTGCACCCACAGCCATACCGATGGCGGCGGTACCCCACATACCGGCGGCGGTGGTCAGTCCGCGGATAGAGTTGCCGTTTTTGAATATGACACCGGCACCCAGAAAGGATATGCCGCTGACCACCTGGGCGGCAATGCGTGCAGGGTCGGCGCCGCGAAGGCCATCCACCGTAACACAGTCCAGGAAAGCGTATTTTGAGACGATCATAAACAGCGCGGAGGTACAGGCAATGATGCAGTGGGTACGGATGCCCGCCTCCTTGCGGCGCTTACTGCGCTCCAAACCCACCAGCGCGCCCAAGGCGGCAGACAGCAGCAGGCGAATGAGAAATTCCAGATTATCGTAAATAGTCAGGGTCGCTTCGGGCACATATTGCGTCAGTCCGGAAAGCATAACAGTCTCCTTTCAGCGGCACAGGCCGCAGGTATGGTACAGCAAGTATAGTGTGCATCGCCGCTTCTTATGCGGTATAGCGGCATTGGTCGGTAATAGCCTCCTTCAGCCGCCGCAGCGTCGGATCGTCCAGATCCCGGGGATAGGGCGAATCCGTCAGATCAAATTCACAGATCGTACTGTCCGGGTGCATGACAATGATCCGCCGCCCCAGCAGCAGCGCCTCCTCCAACTGGTGAGTGACCAGCACGATCGTGCGGGGCAGCTTCTCCTGAATGGCCAGGAGTTGGCTCTGCAGCTCCGCGCGGGTCAAAAAATCCAGCGAGGCAAAGGGTTCATCCATCAGCAGCAGCTCCGCCTGCCCCGCCAGCACCCGGGCCAGGCCCAGACGCTGCTTCATACCGGTGGACAGCTCCACCGGCGTCAGGTCGGCGTAGTCCTCCAAGCCCACCAGGCGCACGAATTCGCTGGCGCGCTCATAGCGCTCCTCCGGCGTTTTTCCCACGCCGCAGGCCATGGCCACATTCCGCTGCACGCTGGTCCAGGTGATGACATAGGGATCCGGGCTGAGCATGGCGCTGTGCCAACCCTCCGGAATCCGTATTGTCCCGGTGTCAGGCATCTCCGTCCCCGCCAGCAGCTTCAGCAGCGTGCTCTTGCCGCAGCCGCTGCGGCCCACGATCACGGTGATCTCTCCGGCAGGAATGGTCAGCGACAGGTCGCGCAGCACCTGTCGGGTACGGCTGGGCCGCGTCTCGCCGGTCAGGACGATATCCGTGCCGTAGGTGGTATAGGCCTTATCCACATGGTCAAGAACAACTGCGTCCATAGCGATACCTCATTTCCTCGTTTCGGCCGCCGGGCAGATGGACGGCACGGCTATCATAGCCCCGGCGGCGGGGCTTGTCAAGCGCCGCCGTCAGCCCAGCATCCCCAGTATCTCCTGCAGGCTGAAATTCTCCCGGTAATAGTCCAGTTCTCCGGCGATCAGCTCATCCAGCACACGCATACCCAGCACCTCCACCGGCGCCCTGTCGTCCGTCAGAAGGCAGTCCCCACCGGTGTAGACCGTCAGATCGGCGGCCACCTCCGCCATCATGGCGGCGTAGTCTCCGTCGGTCAGCGCTGCGCGGCTGGCGGCAAAGCGCTCCGGCAGGCCAGGCGCGTTGGTGCAGAACACCTCCGTATTGGTGTTTCCGGGCACATCGGCCAGATAGGTGTACGCAAACACGCTGGCCATCGTATCACAGAGGTACTGGTTGATGGAGCCATCCTCCCGGGAGGTCATGTTCAGGTTCACCACCATGACGCCCTCCGGCTTCAGATGCTCCGCCACCGCCGCGAAGAACTCCCGGCTGGACAGCTGGAACGGAATGGTGATGTCCTGATAGGCGTCCACCATGATCACATCAAACTTTTCCTCCGACGCGGTCAGGTAGGCCCGGCCATCGGCCACGGCCACCTCCACCTCCTCCGGCAGGCCAAAATAGGTGCGGGCGATATCGGCGATCTTGCCGTCGATCTCCGCGCCCTGCACGGTCATGCCAGGAAAATAGCGGACGCAGTATCCGGCGTAGGTGCCGGACCCCATGCCCAAGATCATGGCGCTGCGGCCTGTGTTATCGGTACCGTCCATACCCGCCATACAGGGGGCTGCCAGCGCGTAGTCGTAGTACATTCCGGTGAGCTTACCGTCCTTGTTCTGCACCGACTGTACACCGAAGAGCACATTGGTGGAGAGCGTGGTGGTGTGGTCATCATCCTTGACCTGGAGGTAGTTGTAGATGGACTCGTCCTCCAGGGCCAGGTCGCTCTCCCAGAATGCGAAGCTGTAGGTGGGCAGCGCAAAGCACAACCCCGCCACCAACACCACCGCAATAATACCGGCGACCGTCTTCTTCCGTTCAAAAGTGAAGTAGACAATACCGATAGCGGCCAGCACACCCGCAAAGATCAGGAACGTGGCCGCCGTACCCACCGCCGGGATGGTCAGGAACGTGGGCACAAAGGTACCGATGATGCTGCCGATGGTGTTCAGCGCATTCAGCTGCCCCACGGTCTTACCGGTGTCATCCAGATTGTCCACTGTAAACTTGGTCAGGGACGGTGTTACGGTGCCCAGCAGCACACAGGGGAAGGCGAAGATCGCCAGGCAGGCTGCCAGCGCCGCCCAGACCAGAAAGTTCTTCGTTACGAACGTGGCCAGCAGGAAGGATATCCCGGCGATCATCCATCGGCCCGCAAAGGGTATCAACGCGATCCAGATCGCGGCGATGATGACCCGGCCATAGAGTCGGTCCGGCGACTTGCTCTTGTCAGCCATCCGTCCGCCCCAGATGTTGCCCACAGCCATAGCGACCATTATAACGCCGATAATGACCGTCCAAACGATTTGAGATGAGCTGAAATACGGCGCCATCAGGCGGCTGGCGCCTAACTCCACCGCCATGACGGACATTCCCGCGAAAAACTCTGTCAGGTATAAAAACCACTTACTATGAGTCAGCTTTTTCTCCATAGCACAAGGTCCTCCTTATACGCTTCTGTCCACCCCGGAAACTACAAATGGTTCTCCCTGGATCGCCTTGTATTATAGCGTAGCATGACCGTTTCCGCAAGTACCTCTCTGTTTTCATGGCCTTCCCGCTGTTCTTCAGCTGCGCAGAAAAAGCCTCCGTTTCCGGAGGTTTTCTCTTATTTTGTGTCAGCTTTCTCGGATCGTTCTTGACAGAGAATAACGAAGCCGGTATGCTGATAGCAACGGGAGGTGCGGCGCCATGATGGATGGAAATATCATATTATCCGTGGCGAAGGCCATGGAGGTCCTGCAAATTCTGAGTCAGGCCGAAAGTCCGCTGTCGCTGAAGGAGCTGGCCACCCGGTGCGGATACCCGAAGAGCACCGTATTCGGCCTGCTGACCACCATGCGGACCTATGACGTGGCGGCGCAGACACCGGACGGGAAATACACGCTGGGTCTGCGGCTGTTCGAATATGGGCGGCAAGTGGAGCGGTCCTGGGACATCTCACTGGTGGCCCGCCCATATATGGAGCACCTGTGCCAGCGGACCGGAGCGTCTGTTATGCTCTCGGTGTGTGAGGGCGGCAGCGTGATCACGCTGGATCAGGTGGAGACCCGGGACAATCTGCGCGTCGTGTCGGATATAGGTTCCCGGCTGCCAATCTACTGTACGTCGCAGGGCAAGGTGTTCCTGGCGCATATGTCACGCACCGGTGCCGAGGCGCTGCTGCGCGCACAGCATATGACCCAGTTCACTCCGCACACCATCACCGATCTGACCGCGCTGATGCAGGAGATCGATCTGTGCCGTACCGACGGCTACGCCATTGAAAACGGCGAATACAAGATCGGCCTGCGCTCCATTTCCGCACCGGTCTATACCGTGGAGGGCAAAGCACGATACACCGTGGGCGTGATCGGTATGTTCCGCAGCACCCGTTCCGATGAATTTCTTGCGGCGGTGGAGCAGGTCTGCGCCACCGCGTCCATGATCTCCACTGCGCTGGGCTATCGAAAAACGGAGAAGCTTTTGTAAGCCATACCTCCGCCGTTATCGGCGCACTGGAGAACGCACTGCACATGATCGCTGCCGAGGGTCACGGCTGAGCCGCGTATGCCTTTGCAGCGTTTCCGGCAACGGCGAAAACGGCTTGTTTTCCAGTCAGTATCCTGATGGGTAATGAGAATGTGCCGAATGGACTGCGGTGCAATACCCGGCCATGCCATCTTCTCCGCCAGCCGTTCGTAGTTATAGCCGGCGTCGATCATGATGGCAGTCCCGCCGCCTGTCTTCAAGACGCTATCTGCTCTTTTCTCACATTTTTTCGTCAAATACCGCCGCAGGAAAAAGCAAAAACACACGTCCGGCCCAGTCAGGCCGGACGTGCGTATATTCTCAGGCCTCACAGGAAGCGAGACCCGGTCAAAGCGCGGTCCCCTTCTTCGGTACGAACAAGCCATGCATATCGGCACACTCCAGCTCCAGCAATGCTTTCTTCCTTTGGATGCCACCGCCATAGCCGGTAAGGCTGCCGTTTGTACCCACCACACGGTGGCACGGGATCATGAGAGAGATCGGGTTATGCCCCACCGCGCCGCCCACCGCCTGCGCGGACATTTTGGCCAGCCCCTGCTGGCGAGCCGCTTCAGCGGCGATCTCTCCGTAGGTCATGGTCTTTCCATACGGTATCGTCAGCATGATGTCACAGATACGCTTACGGAACGGTGTGGTATCATAGCGCAGCGGCGGCAGAAACCCCGGTTCCTTACCGGAAAAATAGATATCCAGCCAGCGACCGGCCTCTGCAAACAACGGGTGTTCCCTTTGTACAGTCACTTTCGGCAGAACACTGCCGAAATACCGCTGCCCGTTGAACCATAGACCAACGAGCGCCTCATCGTCGCAGGCCAGCGTGATCCTACCCAGCGGCGACATATACTCGGATGTCCAGATCATCTCTTTCCCTCCAATCTCTTTTTCGGCTTATGATCTTTCAGCTCCGGAATCGCTCCGCCGGCCACCGCCCACAGATACAGGCTCGCCACGCTGCCATACGGGCTAAACCGACGGCGGTATATCTCAAACCGCTTACGGTCAATGCTGCGGTGGTGATAGAGCATCCGCAGTCCGCGCTGAATAGCCAGATCGTCGTAACTAAACACATCGGGCCGCTGCATACAGAACAGCAGGATCATCTCCGCTGTCCAGATGCCAACACCCTTCAGACTGCTCAGTTCGCGGATCACCTCCCCGTCCGTTTTCTGCCATATGCCGTCCAGATCAAACGCACCGTCCCGGGCCTTTTGCGCCAGATCTGTGATGTATTCCGCCTTACGGAAGGTCATACCCAGGGCTTGCAGTTCAGGGACTCCCGCCGCAAGGATGCTCTCCGCGTTCACCTCACCCAGCGCATCCCGCATCCGCTGCCAGATGGTCGCCTGCGCCTTAGTCGATATCTGCTGGCCGATGATATGATGGACAATGGCAGAGAACAAGTCCGTATCCACGGCACGGTCGATATATCCAATACGGTCAATGATTTCACCAAGCCGCCTGTCTTTCTGCCGCAGATAAGAAAGCTCTGTTTCCCCGTATTCGAAATACACCACTGTCACCGTCCTTTCATCTTCACATACAGGCAGGCACCGCCGCTAAACACCGTGAGACTATGATCGGATACAGTTCCCATAGTGCGGGCTGCGCTCTGACACAGAGTATACCATCCGCCCCCGCTGTTTGCAACCACCGGTCCAGTTATCGTCAAACCCATCTCAAACGATACGTTGGTTTCACGTTTTCCTGTCGGCTGCCTATCGACAACATACGCTTCGGTCAGCCGGAGACACCGATGTACTTGAGGCCATTCTTATCTCACCGTACCGTACCGTTTCGTTCCACTCGCTCTTCACGATCTGCATTTCATTCTGTCGTCGCCGACCTTGGTGGGAAAGCGGAAAACCTGCTGACAGATGAGGCCTTCAGATCATGGTACGCCCGACTGGATTCGAACCAGCGGCCTTTAGAGTCGGAGTTATCAGGCCGTCAAACCGGGAAGCCCTGCGGCGCAAGGGTTTGGTTGGTGTTACACAAATTTCCGCCATTCTGAAGGAAAACCTCGGAAGCCTTACAGGGCAAGACTTCCGAGGTTTTTCGCGGCGGAGTGTACCCTGAATTGCAAGGTCGAAATCAGGTTTTTGATAATTTTCAATGTATCGCCTTACTGCCTTTTTCCGGACGATGAAAACCGGAAGTTCTCCGTCTACTATATGGAGCTGGCTCCCGGCAGCCATTGGCAGTCGGAGCCGCATCTGCGGGGTACCACCGAGTTTGTCACCCTTTTCGCCGGTGCAATCGAAATCACGGCTGATCAGAAGGACATTGTCGTTCAAGCGGGCGAAAGCGTCCGCTTTCAGGGCGACACCACCCACGCCTACCGCAACATCTCTGACCAAACCACCATTCTGCACACGATCCTGTATAACCCGTAAAAAGGCGCGAGCCGCTGCAATACAGCGGCTCACGCC
>ENA-ORMN01003752-ORMN01003752.1-human-gut-metagenome-genome-assembly--contig:-NODE-3752-length-11594-cov-3.237802_pt1 | contig 11594 bp, 5 predicted proteins | sample MGYA00242102_ERZ508993 | MGnify/ENA primary metagenome ERZ508993 (study PRJEB26280, sample SAMEA2338770) | human gut metagenome | biome: human gut; feature: human-associated habitat; material: faeces... | reverse complement strand
AAATATTTATTAAAAAGTTACTCAATTGATAAACTTCTTCTGTCTTTGCTGTATGAACAGAAAGATAATAGCATACAAAAACTACTATAAAGATTTTTTTTGATATTCTGGATAAAGATATGCAAGAAAAAGTCCTATATGGATTACTCTTATTAAAAACTCAAGATAGACTACCGGCAAAGTATGTGAAGTTTCTTAAAGAGGGTCTGTATGAGTTAAGAATAGAGTGGCAAGATAATATCCATCGGATTTTTTTCTGTTATGATGAGGAACATATTGTTGTATTGTTCAATGGTTTTCAAAAAGAGGCGCAGAAAACACCAGATAGAGAAATTGATAAAGCATTAAAACTAAAGAAAGAATATAATGAGCGAAAAAGAACTAAAGATGTCTGATGTCGATGTACAGTTGGATACTGTGTTTGGCAAAGAAGGGACTCCGGAGCGTAAGGCTGCCGAAGACAGGGCTAATGCTTTCTTTACCGGGCAAATAATTGAAGAGGCAAGGAAGAAAGCAAATATGACACAGGCGGAACTTGCCGAAAAGATAGGGACTAATAAGTCTTATATTTCCCGTGTGGAAACAGGAAAAACAGAGCCTAAGGTTTCTACCTTTTATCGTATTGCTTCTGCTTTGGGATTGAATGTTGAGCTGACCCCTGCTATGTGATGGTAAGAATAGAGAATGAGATAAAAGTTCTCTGAATGGGTACATTTTCTTCTTTTATCCGTCTTGCCAATAGATAAAAAAGATAATTATGAAGAAGATATTGATATTGGCATTTTTACTGTTGTCATTGGGAACATACGCCCAACGTGAAGTTCCGCAATCGCGCATGGAGCAGATTTATGAGGAAGCCAAGACTCCTTATAAATATGGGCTGGCTGTAGCTCCTGCCGACAACAAGCATAAAATAGACTGCCCTACCGTGTTCCGCGAAGGGGATAAGTGGTATATGACCTACGTGGTTTATAATGGTAAGAGCGGACTGGACGGGCGTGGATACGAGACATGGATAGCCGAAAGTGATAATCTGTTGGAATGGCGTACATTGGGACGTGTCTTGTCTTATCGTGACGGATTCTGGGATTGCAACCAGCGTGGTGGTTTCCCTGCATTGCCGGATATGGAGTGGGGAGGAAGCTATGCCCTGCAGACGTATAAAGGCAAGCATTGGATGACTTATCTGGGTGGGGAAGGGACCGGATATGAATCGGTGAACAAGCCGCTGTATATCGGTTTGGCCTGGACAGACCGGCCTTTGGGTTCCGCCCATGAGTGGCAGGCACAGGACAAGCCTGTGATGAGTATCCATGATAAAGACGCGCAATGGTGGGAAAAGCTGACCCAGTACAAAAGTGTGGTCTATTGGGATAAGGAGAAAACACTGGGCGCTCCTTTCGTCATGTTCTATAACGCGGCAGGACGGCATCCGGAAACGGATTTGAAAGCGGAACGGGTGGGTATCGCCTTGTCAAAGGATATGAAGAAGTGGAAACGATATCCGGGCAATCCGGTCTTTGCACACGAGGCGGACGGAACCATCACGGGGGATGCGCATATCCAGAAAATGGGCGACGTGTATGTCATGTTCTACTTCTCGGCTTTTGAACCGAGCCGCAAATACAAGGCATTCAATACATTTGCTGCCAGTTATGACCTGGTGCACTGGACCGATTGGAAAGGAGCGGACTTGATTATCCCTTCCAAAGACTATGATGAATTGTTCGCTCATAAAAGTTATGTAGTGAAACACAATGGGGTGGTGTATCATTTTTATTGTGCCGTGAATGACGCGGAACAACGTGGTATAGCCATTGCTACCAGCAAGCCGATGGGACGTTCGCAAGTGCATTTCCCGGAACGGGAGGTGAAGAACCGCCGGATGGTGATGGAACTGGATAAAGGATGGAAAACATGGCTTTGTGATAAAAGTGCATACGGGCAGGCGGACAATGCCCCTACAGTGGTGGATATTCCTCATAACTGGGACGATTATTACGGTTACCGCCAACTGACTCATGGCAATCTTCACGGTACTGCCATGTACGAAAAGATATTCACGCTGGATAATTCTCAATTTCCAATTTCCGATTCTTCATTCGGAAAACGTTATTTCCTTCGTTTTGAGGGAGTGGGAACGTATGCCACTGTTACATTGAATGGAAAGGATTTCGGCCGTCATCCCGTAGGGCGTACTACGTTGACATTGGATGTGACGGAGGCGTTGAAGCCGGGAGAGAACAGACTGGTGGTGAAAGCGGAGCATCCTGAAATGATAGCCGATATGCCTTGGGTATGCGGTGGTTGTTCTTCGGAATGGGGATTCAGTGAAGGTTCCCAGCCTTTGGGCATTTTCCGTCCCGTGGTGCTGGAGGCTACGGATGAAATACGCATCGAGCCTTTCGGAGTGCATATCTGGAATGATGATAAGGCGGGAACTGTCTTTGTAGAAACGGAGGTGAAAAATTACGGGAAGACTGCCGAAACGGTGGAAGTGGTTAATAAATTCAGTAATGCGGATGGCAAGCAGGTGTTCCGCCTGACGGAGAAGGTGACTTTGCAGCCGGGTGAAAGGAAGGTGGTGAAGCAACAATCGCCGGTGCAGAATCCTGTCTTATGGAGTACGGAGAATCCTTATTTGTATAAACTGGCCAGTATGATAAAGCGTGGCAAGAGTACGACGGATGAGATTAGTACGCCCTTTGGTATCCGTACCGTCAGTTGGCCGGTGAAACGGAAGGACGGTGACGGACGGTTCTATCTGAACGGACAGCCTGTCTTTATCAATGGGGTATGTGAATATGAACACCAGTTCGGACAAAGCCATGCTTTCAGCCGTGAGCAGGTGGCAGCCCGTGTGAAACAGATCCGTGCGGCGGGCTTCAACGCTTTCCGTGACGCTCACCAGCCCCATCACCTGGATTATCAGAAATATTGGGATAAGGAAGGGGTCTTGTGGTGGACTCAGTTCTCGGCCCATGTATGGTATGATACTCCGGAGTTTCGTGAGAATTTCAAGAAACTGCTCCGCCAGTGGGTGAAGGAACGCCGCAACTCGCCCAGTGTGGTGATGTGGGGATTGCAGAACGAAAGCACGCTGCCTAAGGAGTTTGCCGAGGAGTGTAGTGAGATTATCCGTGAAATGGATCCTACGGCGCGTACCATGCGTGTGATTACCACGTGTAACGGTGGTGATGGAACAGATTGGAATGTTATTCAGAACTGGAGTGGAACCTATGGTGGTGATGTGAATAAGTATGGCCGTGAATTGTCACAGAAGAATCAGTTGTTGAACGGTGAATATGGGGCATGGCGCAGCATCGGACTGCATACGGAACCGGCAGCTTTTGATGCGAACGGCGTATGGAGCGAGGAACGTATGTGCCGGCTGATGGAAACCAAGATCCGATTGGCGGAACAGGCAAAGGACAGTGTGTGCGGACAATTCCAATGGATATTCAGCAGTCATGATAATCCGGGACGCCGCCAGCCGGATGAAGCGTATCGCCGGATAGATAAGGTGGGACCGTTTAATTATAAAGGACTGGTTACTCCGTGGGAAGAACCGCTGGATGTATATTATATGTATCGTGCCAACTATGTGCCGGCTTCCGAAGATCCGATGGTCTATCTGGCATCCCACACGTGGGAAGACCGTTTTGCAACAGGCCGCAGACGGGCTACCATTGAGGCGTACAGCAATTGTGACAGTGTGTTGCTGTACAATGATGCGGTGGATGCTGAATACTTGGGACGGAAACTGAATCATGGGGTAGGTACTCATTTTATGTGGGAGAACCGTGATATCCGTTATAATGTGCTTCGTGCCGTGGGATACTTTAAAGGAAAACCGGCAGCGGAAGATGTATTGGTGCTGGACGGTTTGGAAAAAGCGCCTCATTTTGAGGCTCTTTACCGTGGTTCTGTTATAGTGCCTGTTGCTGCCGACCGGTTGAACGGAACTGATTTGTTGAAAGGAGCTGAGGGATATACGTATCTTTATCGTTTGAATTGCGGGGGAGATGCTTATACGGATACGTATGGTCAGGTCTGGGCGCAGGATAACAGCCGTTATTCTCATTCGTGGGCGGAATCGTTTATCCATCCGTCGGACAGTGTGCAGTTATTGAGCCCTTATCAGGCGAGCCAGCGTACCACGAATGATCCCATTCATGGCACTAGGGATTGGGAGCTGTTCCAGACTTTCCGTTTCGGACGCCATAAACTGAATTTCCGCTTTCCCGTTCCGGATGGCGAGTATCGTGTGGAACTTTATTTTACAGAGCCCTGGCATGGTACGGGAGGCGGCGTACAGACGGATTGTGAAGGCTTGCGTATTTTTGATGTAGCGGTAAATGATAAAGTGCTTCTGGATGACTTGGATGTATGGGCTGAAGCGGGGCATGACGGTGCTTGCAAAAAGGTGGTGAATGCTGTTGTGAAAGATGGGGTCTTGAAGATTGATTTTCCGGAGGTGAAAGCGGGGCAAGCTCTGATTTGTGGCATTGCGATAGCTTGTAAAGGCGGCTTGGATTCCGCTCACTCTTCTTCTGCCATACAAAACAGAGTAAAGAATGTGAATGCATCTGCCCATCGCTTCAGTTGGGCTGCCCAGGATCAGGATGTGATGGAAAAGACTCCCAAGGAACTGTTGCCTGAAGATAAAAATGCCCGTGCCAATGTGACTTATCAAGCCGAGGACGCTATGTTGAAAGGCAAGTTTATAAAGAAAGAGGTCAAGAAACAAACCGGTGTCTTCTTTGGTAAAGGTGAGAAAAGCAGTATTACCTGGAATATCTCTACCGGTCTGGCACAGGTCTATGCCCTTCGTTTTAAATACATGAACGCTACGGGGAAGCCTATGAAGGTGCGTATGCAGTTCATCGACTCCAAAGGGGTGGTACTGAAGGAGGATCATCTGACTTTTGCCGAAACTCCCGGAAAGTGGCGTATGCTGAGTACAACGACGGGTACGTATATCAATGCAGGCTATTATAAGGTGGTGCTTTCCGCTCCGGATATGGAGGGGCTGGCACTGGATGCGCTGGATGTGCAATAGGAGGAATGGTTTCTGCAAATAGTAAGGGGAAAGTTTCAGCATTTGGCATTTTTACATATCTTTGTGCTCTGAAACTAACCTCTTAAAAATATGTTAATTGATTTACTGCATTCTTCTTATTTCTCGCTCTTCCTTATTGTAGCGTTGGGTTTTATGCTAGGGAGGATTAAGATAAAGGGTTTGTCGCTGGATGTGTCGGCCGTTATCTTCATTGCCTTGCTTTTCGGACATTTCGGTGTGATCATTCCTAAAGAATTGGGGAACTTCGGTCTGGTGCTTTTTATCTTTACCATCGGTATTCAGGCCGGTCCCGGATTTTTCGATTCTTTCAGAAGTAAAGGAAAGACACTGATTCTTATCACTATGCTTATTATTTGCTCTGCCTGTCTGACGGCGGTAGGACTGAAGTATGCTTTTGACATTGATACGCCCAGTGTGGTGGGATTGATAGCAGGGGCATTGACCAGTACGCCCGGTCTGGCGGTAGCTATAGACAGTACAAATTCACCGTTGGCTTCCATTGCATACGGTATTGCTTACCCGTTTGGAGTGATAGGGGTGATTTTGTTTGTGAAGCTGTTACCCAAGATTATGCGGGTGGATCTGGATAAAGAAGCGCGCAGGTTGGAACTGGAACGGCGCAGCGGTTTTCCGGAACTGACAACTTGCATTTTCAGAGTGACCAATCAAGCGGTATTCGGACGTACTTTGGCGCAAATAAATGCACGTGCCATGACGGGGGCTGTCATTTCACGGGTAAAGCATGAGGATTCTATATTGATGCCTAAAGCGAATACCATGTTGCTGGAAGGGGACTATGTGCAGGCGGTGGGAAGTGAGGAAGCGCTGAATCAGTTTGCCGTATTGGTTGGAGAACGGGAGGAAGGTGAATTGCCTCTGGATCAGACACAGGAGATTGAATCTTTATTGCTGACAAAGAAAGATATGATAAACAAGCAATTGGGGGATCTGAATTTACAACGTAACTTTGGTTGTACGGTAACCCGTATCCGTCGAAGCGGCATAGACTTGTCACCTTCTCCGGATTTGGCCTTGAAATTCGGTGATAAGCTGATGGTGGTCGGTGAACGGGAAGGACTCAGAGGCGTTGCCCGTTTGTTGGGGAATAATGCCAAACAGTTGTCTGATACTGATTTCTTCCCGATAGCTATGGGGATTGTATTAGGTGTATTGTTCGGCAAAATAAATATTTCATTTTCAGACAGCGTTTCCTTTTCACCCGGATTGACCGGAGGAGTGCTGATGGTGGCATTGCTGCTGAGTGCCGTGGGAAAGACAGGACCTATATTGTGGTCTATGTCCGGTCCTGCCAATCAGTTGTTACGTCAGTTGGGCTTATTGCTGTTTTTGGCTGAGGTCGGTACTTCTGCCGGTAAGAATCTGGTGGCTACTTTTCAGGAGAGCGGATTGTTATTGTTCGGAGTGGGGGCGGCCATTACTGTCGTGCCTATGCTGGTTGCCGTTGTGGTTGGCAGGTTGGTCTTTAAAATCAGTTTGTTGGATTTGCTGGGCACCATCACCGGTGGTATGACCAGTACGCCCGGTCTTGCGGCAGCCGATTCCATGGTAGATAGTAATATTCCGAGTGTTGCATATGCTACGGTGTATCCGATTGCAATGGTGTTCCTTATTTTGTTTATACAAGTGATCGCTTCGGCGGTTTATTGATATATCAAACAGCCGGGTGGGTATGTGCCAAAGGTAGTAAATACTTTTGGCACATTTTTTATTTGGATGAATATTGTATTTTTATTTATCGATATGAGGAGAAAAAAAATATTCATTTTGTTTCTTTTATAGATTTTAATTTATATATTTGTCACAACCTTAATATAATACGGAGAAAGATTAGGCTTATTCAGTGACAGAATGACGATTGGAATATGGTATGAATAAGCTGAACTCATATATGGTATTTATAAATATACTCAATTTTATGAGGAATAAAGACACACACTCTCGAATTACAGACAAATGCAGATGTTTGTTTGTAGTTGCCTATTCGGCAATGTCTATTACAGGATTGAGCTCCGTGCTCGCAGTGGAAAACCATGCACTATCTTCTCCGGTTTCAGATCGTGTGGAAAGCGTACAGCAGAAAAAACATGTTTCAGGTAATGTGCAGGATGCTAACGGAATGCCTTTAATCGGGGCGTCCGTAATCATCAAGGGAACCAATACCGGTATGATTACCGATATTGAAGGTAATTTCGCTCTTGATGCTAAACAGGGTGATATTATCGTAATCAGTTACATCGGTATGAAATCGGCGGAGGTGAAAGTGCCTGCTAACGGGCAAATAAGAGTGATGCTGAAAGAGGATTCGCAGTTGATGGATGAAGTGGTAGTGACCGGTTATGGTGATTTTAAGAAGGCTACTTATACGGGGTCTGCTTCTGTTTTGAATACGGATAAATTGGAGTCATTGCCTGTTGTGTCTGTAGCACAGATGATGGAGGCTAATATTCCGGGGTTAAGTTCAGTAGCCAGTTCTTCCCAGCCGGGTTCTAAAGCTACAGTGCGGGTGCGTGGAATTGCTTCTATGAATGCTTCTACAGAACCTCTTTATGTATTGGACGGCGTGCCGGTAGCGTCTAGGGATATGAGTGGTCTAAGTGCCAATGCCAGTGCGGGAGGACTTGGTTTGATCGAGACATTAAATCCTGCGGATATTGAAAGTATAACCGTATTGAAAGATGCCGCTTCTGCTTCATTATATGGAGCAAAAGGATCTAACGGTGTAATCCTTATTACTACTAAAAAAGGGAAGGAAGGTAAAATGAGGGTGAGTATGCAGGCTACTTACGGTATTACGGATATCGCTTACAATTATCGTCCGATAATGGGGGGTGAAGAGCGTAGGGAGTTGATTTATGAAGGATTTGTTAATTATCGTTTGAATCAGGGGGATTCGGAAGCCGAGGCAAAGGCTTATGCGGATGGACAAATTGACAATTATGCTGCACGCCCGGCCAACGGATATGCTGATTGGGAAGATGCTTTATTGAAAAAAGGACATCAGCAGGACTATAGTTTGTCTGTAAGCGGAGGTAATGAAAAATCGAATTTTATTGGTACGTTAGGATACACCAATCAGACAGGTATAAGCATAAATTCAGGAATGGAACGTTTTACCGGTCGTATTGATGCAAACAGTAAATGGAATAAATTTGAGTATGGAATGAATGCTACCTTTTCATGGACTCGTAATAAACATACGCCGGAGGGACAGTATTATGCCAGTGCGCTTTATTCTTCAAAATATCAATTGACCCCTTCCATACCTATTTATAATGAGGATGGCAGTTATCATACGGGTTTCCAGAATAATGGAGGTATTAACCCGCTGTATGAGAATTCTGTAGATTCAAATTATGCACGTCTGGCACGTACAATGGCATCCGCCAAGGCTGCCTATCATATCTTGGACGGGTTGAAGTTATCTACTATCTTTACAGTAGACTATTCTTTAAATAAAGACTTTTTCTTTTACTCGCCTGACGGTAAAGATGGGGAAGCTACACAGGGATCCGGACAGATGATGATGATTGAGAGAATGAGTTATACTTCACAAACGAATCTGGCATATAATAAAACGTTTGGCAAACATAACATTAATGCGGTCTTAGCGTATGAGGTTATGAAGTACGATTATGAGGATATGTATGGTGAGAAACAGGTTTACGGGCAAACACTTAATCCGTCGTTGGATAATGGCGCCAAACCTGCTGATCTTACTAATACAAGGCAGGAAGATGCTATGGTGTCGTATGTGGGAAGCTTGAATTATGGATATAATGATAAATATTATGCAGGTTTCAGTTTCCGTCGTGATGGCTCTTCCCGATTGGCACCTGATACCCGTTGGGGAAACTTTTGGGCTGTTTCCGCTTCATGGAGACTCTCTCAGGAAAACTTCATGAAACCGTGGGAGAATGTGGTGTCGGATATGAAATTAAGAGCATCGTATGGTGTGAACGGTAATCTGCCGACCGGTTATTATGGTTATCATGGAACTTATACTACCGGAGCATTTTATAATGGAAAACCTGCTCCGTGGGAAGATGCTATTGCTAATCCTGATTTGACTTGGGAAAAGAACTATGCATTGAATCTGGGGGTTGATTTAAGTCTGTTCAGACGGGTTAATTTGACTTTCGATTGGTATACCAGAACGACTAAGGATTTATTGATGAGTAAGCAATTGAATTCTATCAGTGGTTTTGGCAGTATTCTTACGAATGTGGGCGAAATGAAGAATACCGGTTTTGAAATAGAGGTACGTTCAAGTAATATTCAAACCAAAGATTTTAGTTGGACAACTTCTTTAAACTTGTCACATAATAAAAATAAGATTGTAAAACTGGCGGATCTTCCGGAATTTATAGATGGAAATTATATCAGAAAGGAAGGTTGTTCGTATGCGACAATTTATTTGAGAGAGTATGCCGGAGTGGATCCTAATGACGGACGCCCGATGTATTATGACAATAAAGAAGACGAAAATGGCAATAGAAGCAGGAATATTGTGTATGACCCCAATGATGCCGACCGTGTGGAGTTGAAAGATATATATCCTAAATTGACCGGTGGATTGATGAATACGTTTAATTATAAGTTTATTGATTTATCTTTTAATTTGTCGTTTCATTTAGGTGGATATTCTTACGATGGTGCCATGTATGCTTTGCAGGATGACGGTTATACGGCACAATACAATAAGAGTACAGAGTTACGCCGCCGTTGGAAACAGCCGGGAGATATAACAGATGTTCCCCGATATGTGTATGGACAAGAGTATGGTGGCTGGTGGAACTCGTCACGTGGTGTTCATAGCACAGATCATTTGCGCTTGAAAAGTTTGATTGTTGGCGTTTCTGCTCCTCAGTCTTGGTTGAGAACCATAGGTATTAATTCTGCCCGTATTTATTTTTCGGGTACCAACTTGTTGACGTGGGCTGCATACGATCAATATGATCCGGAGTTGAATGGAATTGTAAGTTATTTTACTCCTCCTCTTAAAACATTCGCATTTGGACTTGAACTTAAATTCTAATCAATTAACACCGAACTGTTTATGAAAAAAAATATAATTATATTAGGCTTGATTTCTTTATTGGCCGTATCGTGCGGGGATGATTTTTTAACCACTCATCCTGGTGATAGCGTTTCTACGGATTTGGCACTGAGTACAGAGCAGGATATAGATAATGCTGTGAATGGATTGTATGATTTGATGTCCAGCTATGGCTATTATGGCGGAACCATGTTTTTTTATGGGGATATGAAAGGGGATGATATGCAGAGTTCTTATAATAGCGGGAGAACTTGTAACCGGTGTTACTTATATGATCATCGCTCTACAAGCTTAAATGCCGGATATTTATGGGGACGTCCTTTTTATATTATCCGTAATGCATGGAATGTGATCAATGCGATTGATGATGGAAAAGTGCAAGGTTCAGAGCAAAGATTAAAGGAATTGAAAGGTGAGGCGATGACTATCATGGCACTTTGCCAGTTTGACTTGACCCGTTGTTTCGGTTATCCTTATACTAAGGATAAAGGGGCCGGTTGGGGAGCTCCAATTGTAGATCATGCAATTACATTAGATGAAAATCCGCCACGCAGCACTGTTGCAAAGGATTATGAGTTCATAATCAGTACATTGGAGGAGGCTATACCTTTAATGAGTACTTCTAAAAATAACAGCCGGATGAATGCGTATGCTGCAAGAGCATTGCTGTCTCGTATTTATCTGTATCATGATGATAACGAGAAAGCGTTTCAAATGGCAAGCAACTTGATTGAAGAAGTGGAAGGAAATGGAATGTACCGTCTTTATACACGTGATGAATATGTTCCGGCATGGGATTTGAAAAATACGTTTGGTACGGAATCATTATTTGAAATTGCTAATAGCACAGATGATAATGGAGGACGAAGTTCATTGGCATATCTGATGCATTGGAATGGGTATCGTGAGATTTTTGCCACTCAGAAATTTGTGGATGAGTTATTGAGTGACCCGGATGATATTCGCTGTCTGTTGCTGGAAAAGAATGTTTATAATAAAAATGATGTATGGTGGTTGAAAAAATGGCCGGGAACAGATGCTACGACTCCATCTTTTGAAAATAATTATGTTATTTTCCGTTTGTCTGAAGTCTATTTGAATGCGGCGGAAGCCGGAGTGAAAATAGGTGGGGCATCTGCCGTAAAGGGCTTGAATTATCTGAATGCAATTGTGCAGCGTGCTAATCCTGCAAAGGAAGTAACGGCGGCTGAATATACATTGGATAGGGTGTTGGAAGAAAGAAGTAAAGAATTGATAGGTGAGGGGCATCGTTTCTTTGATATGTTGAGAAATGGAAAGACCATTGTTCGTAAGGGAGGATATCATTTACCGGGTATCGTGGAGGAAATAGACTGGGATTATTATAAATGTGTTTTACCGATTCCAACAGACCAGTTTACATTTAGTCCTGATATGGAGCAGAATCCGGGATAT
>ENA-ORMN01003748-ORMN01003748.1-human-gut-metagenome-genome-assembly--contig:-NODE-3748-length-11601-cov-3.329032_pt1 | contig 11601 bp, 9 predicted proteins | sample MGYA00242102_ERZ508993 | MGnify/ENA primary metagenome ERZ508993 (study PRJEB26280, sample SAMEA2338770) | human gut metagenome | biome: human gut; feature: human-associated habitat; material: faeces... | reverse complement strand
GTAACTGTAAGTCTTAAAAGAGATATTAAGTACGAAGAACTTTGCGGTATAAAGAACATATTGGCCAAACATCACGGAGATGATCCGGTTATGTTTAAACTTCCTCCTGTAGAAGGGTATTCCGCTAAAATATTGACATCTCCAGTATTCTGGGTAAATTCTACGAACGATTTAGTTAACCATATGAAACAATTTTTCCCGAATGAAGTAGATGTTTCAATACGTTCATTAGACCAGCCATTAGAAGTTTAATAAAAAAGGCGACTCTCCTGAGCCGCCTTTAAATGTTATTATTACTATAATTAACCTAATCCGAATTTTGGAGCAGCATTCTTGGTTTCTTCGCTGCAAGCCTGTTCTATTGATTGTAATCTTTCTTTTGCGTAAGCTAATTGAGTTTCTACTGATTCTTTGTCGAGTTCCATATCTGTTTGTTCTGCTTCCAGAGGAGCCAAGGCTGCATCTTGTTCTGCTTCTAATTGTTCTTTTGCTGCTTCTAACCAGATTGAAACATTGTTTTGATAGTTTTGGCTCCTCTGCTGCCACCATCATATTTGCAAACATAATCCCGAAATTCACCTCATCCCACTTCCGAAGCTTCTCCACACTGTGCTTCTTCGAGAAAATATGAATCCTGTTATCATACACCACAAATCTCCACGGCTGGCTGTTCATACTGGATGGCGACAGTCTCGCCGCTTCCAGCATCTGCGTCATCCACTGCCGCGGCACCTCTTTGAACACACAAAGATCCTCCAGCGGCAGTCTCTTTGCTTCACTTTGCCGTCTCGTATGCGAACCATGACTCTTACCAAAAGCGACGATCCCCACCAGCCGCTTTCCGTTCTTCTCAAGCTCCGCCTTTTTCACACGATTACTTCCGATAAAGCAGGTTCCCAGTCCGATACTGCACAGATACAGCACCATCTGTTCCATAATATAACCCACGTTCATCAGATATCGTTCTGACTCCTCCGAATAAAAAGCCATATAATACGGTGCCTTCACACTGAACATACTGAGCATTCTCTCCTGCCCTTTTCTGTTGTCCAGAATCGCCATATCCACACCGATGCCCGAAAACAGTGCCGGCATCTCCTTATAATGCTCCCAAATCTTATCCAAAGTCTGCGGCGGAAGCGTATCAAAACAATAATTCCTTACTGATTTTCTAACAAAAATAGCCTCATATAAATTCATACTCTCACCCTTACTTCATCTGCTATCCGTCTGTTTTTGTTACAGTTCACTGCTGAATGAACAGTAATATTTCTTTCATAGCCGGCCGCGGCCCGCTCCCCATTTTTACAGGAGCAAAGCCGCATTCCGAAAAATTTACGTTTAATCTTCCGCATTCGACAGAAATACGGAAATTCTCCCTCTTAATCGCAAATATTTTTCAATTTCCAGCTCATCCATTTTTACTCTGTAATAATATTGTAACATATCCAAAAACTTTTTCAAGGGAAAAACGCGCCAAATTTTGTATATTTTTCACACATATTTCCCATCAAATTTATGCAACTTTAAAACCTGTGCTTACGCTTCCGCGGTCAGCTTCTCCAACTCCTCCACATAAGAAGCAAACACATCCAGCGCCTCTTCCACAGGCTCCGGCTTCGTCATATCGACGCCGCAGATCTTCAAAAGGTCAATCGGATCCATCGAGCAGCCGCCGCTTAAGAACTGTTTGTACTTCTCCACGATACCCGGCTCCCCTGCCAGGATCTTGCTGCTGATCGCAATCGCCGCCGAAAATCCCGTTGCATACTGATATACATAGAACGGTGTATAAAAATGCGGAATTCTCGCCCATTCCAGCGCGATCTGCGGATCCGAAATCATATCCGGTCCGAAATACTCCTTGTTGATCGACAGATACAGCTCCGAAATACCGTCCGCCGTCAGCGTGCCTTCCTCTGCCATCTTCTCATGAATCCGCTTCTCAAACTCCGCAAACATCGTCTGGCGGAACACCGTTCCCTTAAACTGATCCAGGAAATAATTCAGCAGGAAAATCTTCTCCTCTTTTTCTTTCGCATGCTTCAGCAGATAGCGGATCAGCAGTGCCTCGTTGCAGGTTGATGCCACCTCAGCGACAAAGAGGCGGTACTCCGCATACGTAAACGGCTGTGTATGGTTCGAATACCAGGAATGCAGCGAATGGCCCATCTCATGCGCCAGTGTGAAGACCGAATCGATATTTCCGTTAAAGCTCATCAGCACATACGGATGGGAATCGTAAGAACCCCAGGAGTAAGCACCGCTCTTTTTTCCTTCGTTCTCATAAACATCCACCCAGCGCTCCGAAAAGCCCTTGTCCAGCAGTGCCACATAATCATCCCCGAGCACGGCAAGCGCTTTCTTCACGATCTCGATCGCCTGCTCATACGTATATTTCTGCTCGTACTCTTTCGTCAGAGAAACGTAAACATCATACATATGAAGTTCATCCACACCGAGCAGCTTTTTACGCAGTGCCACGTAGCGGTACATCGCCGGCATTTTTGCATGAATCGCCTCGAGCAGCTTGTCGTAAACCGAAACCGGGATATTTCCGCCATCCAGCGATGCAGCCAGTGCAGATGGATATTTTCTTACATCTGCAAAGAATGCGGCCTGTTTCAGATTGGCACCGAACGTTGCGGCGAGCATGTTTTTGTGTTTTTCATACTCCGCATAATACTTCTCAAACGCTTCTTTTCTGACCCGGCGGTCCTTCGACTGTAAAAATCCGACGAAGGTGCCGTGGCTCAGTGGAACCTGATTTTCCTCTTCATCCGTGACCGGCTGGAATCTGAGGTCTGCGTTCGAAAATGCCGAGAAAATCTGATCCGGGCTGGATGCCATCTCTCCGGCTTTTGCAAGAATCGCCTCCATCTCCGGCGAGAGAATGTGCTCTTTCTTGCGGAAGTTTTCTTTTAATATGCGATCGTACAGACGGAGCGGCTCATATGCTTTTTCAAATTCTGTAACCGTCTCCTCGTCAAGCTCGAGGATCTCAGGCTCTACGAAAGAAGAGGCATCCGCAAGAACAGCCATCATGCTGTCCATCTTTCCGGCATAGCCCTGATACTTCTGATTTCCCATATCCTGGTGATATTTCTGGCTTGCATAGACATACAGGCTGGAAAAGACGCGGCTGATGTCATCCAGACCGGAAAGAACGTCATACAGCGCTTCTGCACTCTCTTTCATTGTTCCCTGTTTTGCGCGGAACGCTTCTATTTTCTTCGCAAGCTCCTGCTCTGTTTTCTCAAATTCTTCATCACTACCAAACAAACTCGAAAGATCCCAGCAGTACGCCGGATCCATCTCTTCTCTTTTTTTCAGTTTAATTTCTGCCATATTTCTCCCTTCATCCATCTTTTTAGACGGAACCATTTCTGCGGTTTTTCTTCTAATACTAATGTGCCGCACTTACGCTTAGTTTACCACAATTTAACCTCTAAATCTAAAATTTTTTCTTAATTTTCTTGACAAATCCATAAAACGATTGTATGATTGTACTATCAAATTAATACAGTAGTACAAAAGGAGTGAATGCCATATGCCATGGAATCTTGATTCCTCGCGGCCGATCTATCTGCAGATCATCGAGCGGGTACAGATGGACGTCATCACCGGGCGCTATCAGCCGGGCGATAAGCTTCCGTCCGTCCGCGATCTCGCGCAGGAGGCCGCCGTCAACCCGAACACAATGCAGAAAGCGCTTTCCGAACTGGAACGCAGCGGACTGATCTATTCCCAGCGGACCAGCGGACGCTTTATTACCGAAGATAAGGAGTTGATTCATCAGATGCAAAAAGAACTTGCCGCCGCAGAAGTATCTGCTTTTGTTGCCCACATGAAACAGCTCGGCATAACCCCGGAGGAAATCCGGCAGCTACTTGCCGAAACGATTGAGGAGGAAAAAAATCATGAGTGAACTTGTAACGTGTAAAGACCTGACGAAGCGCTTCGGAAACCACACCGCGCTCGATCATCTCAACCTTTCCCTGGATTCTGGGAAAATTATCGGACTGCTGGGACCCAACGGAAGCGGAAAGACGACGCTCTTAAAGCTGCTGAACGGACTGCTGACCCCGAGTGAGGGTGAAGTCCTCATCGCCGGAAATCATCCCGGTATTGAGACAAAACGGATCGTCTCCTATCTGCCGGATAAAATGTATCTCGGCAGCTGGATGCGCGTCTCGGATCTTTTAACGTATTACAGCGATTTCTTTGAGGACTTTGACATGTCCCGCGCCAATGCCATGCTGGAATCCTTAAAAATCAGCCCGAAGGACCGTTTGAAAACGATGTCGAAGGGAACGAAAGAGAAAGTCCAGCTCATCCTCACGATGAGCCGCCGCGCAAAGCTCTACTGCCTCGACGAGCCGATTGCAGGCGTCGATCCGGCAGCACGCGATTACATTTTATCTACGATTTTAAACAACTACGAACCAGACGCATCCATCCTCATCTCAACACATCTGATTTCCGATGTCGAAAATATTCTCGATGAGGTCATCTTTATCCAGGAGGGTCAGTTAAAACTGCACGCCTCGGTTGAGGATATCCGGATGCAGGAGGGTGAATCGATTGATTCTTATTTCAGGGAGGTATTCAAATGTTAAAAAAATGTCTGAAACATGAGTGGAAAGCATGCTGGAAAAACATGGCGCTGCTGAACGGTGCCGCCATTTTCATGGGCGCTCTCGGAGGCTTCGGATTCCTCTTTTCCCAGCTTTCTGAGCTGCCGGATCTGCTGATCGTCCTCTATCTGTTTGCGTACGTTTTGATTGTGATCGCCGCATCCGTCATGACACAGGTGCTGATGATCCAGCGCTACTATAAAAATCTTTTTACCGACGAAGGGTATCTGACCAACGTCCTTCCGGTATCGGCAACGGATCATATTCTCTCCAAAATGCTGGTTTTCGGCGCATGGAGCATCTTAAACGCACTTTCCGTTCTCGCTTCCTTCGCTTTTTTGCTTCTGCCGTCCGCAATCCGGTATTTTACCGCAAACACCCTGCTTTTTTACAACAAGACCATGACCTTTTCCGATTTTCTGTCCTATCTCTGGGCACAGATTACCTGTGTTGCCGATGCTGCTTTTTCCCTGATCGGCATCACGAACCACATCGGTATGGCACTGTTTTCCATCGTTGGCTTCTTCACTTCGCTGTTCTTTGGCATTCTTCTGTTCTATGCCGCCATCAGCATCGGAAGCCTGGTATCCAGCCACAAAATTCTGACGGCTGTCCTCTCTTACATCGGCATGACTACCGTGATCCAGATCTTCGGCGGAATCAGCATCGTCCGTGTTTTCCAGGACTCCACACCGACTGCTGTGGTTACCACATCCTCGGTTTCTACACTTATCATCACCGTGGTGCTCTGCGTTGTTCTGTTCCTGATCTGCCGCTATATCTTAGGCAGACGGCTGAATCTTTCATAAAAATTGCATTAAAAAGCGCCGCCGCGGACGAACCGAATCGTCTGCGGCGGCGTTTTGTATGCATGTTCTGCACTTATGCCAGATGCCAGATATCCTCGTTGTACTGTGCAATGGTACGGTCGGAGGAGAAGAAGCCTGCTTTTGCGATGTTGATCAGGCACTTCTTATTCCATGCATCTTTGTTCTCGTAGTCTTTGTATACTCTTTCTTTTGTCTTGATGTACTCTTTCAGGTCGAGCAGCGTCATGAACCAGTCTTTGTTCAAGATCTCTTTGTAGAGTCTCTCCAGGCAAACCTTGTCGCCGATAGCAAGAAGCTCATCGCTGACGATGAAATCAACCAGCTTTGCAATCTCCGGATCTTCGTCATAGATGTCTTTTGAGCAGTAAGCAGCATCTGCGTACAGGTCGATGACATCCTGCGGTTTCTTTCCGAAGATGTAGATGTTCTCTTTTCCGACAAGATCGCCAATCTCAACGTTTGCACCGTCTTCTGTTCCAAGCGTCAGGGCACCGTTCAGCATGAATTTCATGTTTCCGGTTCCGGAAGCCTCTTTGGATGCCAGGGAGATCTGCTCGGAGATATCTGCTGCCGGGATCACCTTTGCAGCTTTTGATACGTTGTAGTTCTCAAGCATAATCACTTTGAAGTACGGGCTTACCTCAGGATCGTTATCAATCAGCTCCTGCAGGCACAGGATCAGATGGATGATATCTTTTGCGATGATATAAGCCGGTGCAGCCTTTGCACCGAATACCATGGTGATCGGGGTTTTCGGCTTGTTGCCGCTCTTGATATCCATGTATTTGTAAATAGCGTACAGGGCGTTCATCTGCTGGCGTTTGTACTCATGAAGACGTTTTACCTGTACATCGATGATGGAATTTTCATCCAGCGCGATATTCTGTGTCTCATACAGGAACTGTTTGAGATCCAGTTTACGGTTGTGTTTGATCTCCTCAAGTTTTGCAAGAACCTTCTTGTTGTCTTTGTATTTAAGCAGTTTTTCCAGCTCGTCGGCATCTTTTTTGAATCCCGGTCCGATCAGGCTCTCAATATACTGTGCCAGTTCACGGTTGCAGTGCAGCAGCCAGCGGCGGAAAGTGATTCCGTTTGTCTTGTTGTTGAATTTCTCCGGATAAATATCGTAGAACGGTTTCAGCTCGGAGTTTTTCAGGATCTCGGTGTGCAGTGCTGCAACGCCGTTAACAGAAAATCCGTAGTGGATATCCATGTGTGCCATGTGGACGCGCTGATCCTTGTCGATGATCGCTACTTTCTCATCTTTGTATTTCTTCTTTGCCTGTGCGTCCAGCTCGTGGATAATCGGCATCAGGTGCGGAACAACCTCCTCGAGGTAATCGATCGGCCATTTTTCCAGTGCCTCTGCCAGGATGGTGTGGTTGGTGTAAGCACAGGTCTTGCTTACAACATCGATGGCTTCCTGCATGGTAAAGCCTCTCTCCTGCAGCAGACGGATCAGCTCCGGAATGACCATGGACGGATGGGTATCGTTGATCTGGATCACAACGTGATCATACAGCTTGTGCAGATCGTAGCCCTTCTGCTCGCACTCCATGAGGATAAACTGTGCGCCGTTGCTGACCATGAAATACTGCTGGTAGATACGAAGCAGCTGTCCGGCACGGTCGCTGTCATCCGGGTAGAGGAACAGTGTCAGGTTTTTCTGGATCTGATGCTTGTCAAAGTTGATGCTGTCTGATGGAACGATACTCTCGTCTACCGTATCTACATCGAACAGATGCAGACGGTTGCAGCCATTGTTGTAACCCGGTACGTCGATATCATACAGGGTAGAATGCATCGTGAAGTTTTTATACGGAACCGCAAAGGATACCGGCTGTCTAACGAGCCAGCTCTCATTTGTGATCCATGGATTTTTCACTTCTTTCTGTTTGTGGTCGACCAGAAGCTGGCGGAACAGACCGAAGTGATAATTAAGGCCGATACCGTCTCCCGGCAGGCCAAGCGTTGCGATAGAATCAAGGAAGCATGCTGCCAGACGGCCGAGACCTCCGTTTCCAAGGGACGGCTCCATTTCCATCTCCTCGATCTCGGTCAGCTCTCTTCCGTGAGCTGCAAGTGCTTTTTCAACTTCCTCGTACATGCCAAGGTTAATCAGGTTATTGGACAGCAGTTTTCCGATCAGAAACTCTGCTGAAATATAATACAGCTTCTTACTTCCGGTGTTTCTTTTGCGACCTGCCATCTCCTGTTTGGTGATAACCATCAGGGCTTCAAAGATTTCGCTCTTTGTGCAGTTATCCAGATCTCTTCCAAAACGCTCTTTTAAGATTGCCTGAATTCTTTCTTCCATTTTTTTCTCCTCGTATTGCTGTGGATAAATTCCCACAGTGTCATTTAGTTGCGCTGCCATTCCGGATTTCCTGCAATTGGCAGCTTTCGCAGTTCCATTCAAAGCTTTTCCCTGAATGGGACGGTTCACTTCTGAATCACTTTTTGGGGCAGCGAAACAGCAAATATTTTACTGCTGCGCGATCCGCGACTTCGTAGATTCCCTTACGACGAGTTCCCCATCGTATACTTTGCTGCAGGGTTCTTCTTTTCCTGAAATTAAGGAAAACAGCATCTTCGCCGTCTCTGCGGCAAGCTGCTCCACCGGCTGACGGATCGTTGTGATGCTGGGTATATAATACTCTCCTGCATCAATTCCGTCAAATCCGGCAACGGAAATATCATCCGGCACGGTAAGCCCGGCCTCTTTTAAGGCACGGCACGCACCGATTGCCAGCGTATCCGCGGTGGCATACAGCGCGGAAAACTCCGTCTTTTTTTCCAGAATTTCTTTTGTTATCTTGTACCCTGTGGCGAAAGAATACGTGTCGTCCTTCGTCATATGAAATACCAGATCAGGGTCATAAGGTATCCCATGATCCAGTAAAGCCTGGCGGTACGCATTCAGACGGAGCCGTCCGATACTGATGTCGTCCTCGCAGGCGGTAATGATGGCAATGCGCCGGTGCCCGAGACCACAGAGATAATCTACCATCTTATAGCTTTCCCTGTAGTCATCGACCGATACGCTCGCGCACGGTTTTCCTCCGTCTGAAACCGCCCCGATTGTACTGATCACGTACGGAACCGGGATCTGCGCCATTTTCTCATGCGGATGCGTAAAGTTTCCGCCGAGGAAAATGATGCCGCGCAGCCGTTTTTCTTTGACGATCTCGATCGCGGAGTCTACCTCATTTGCCTTTTCCTCTACTCGCTCAATAATGCAGGCGTATTTCTTTTTTCGCACAACCTCTTCAATCACACTGATCATGTTGTTGAAGAACATGTTGTCCATGCCTTTTACCAGAATGGCAATCGCTTTGGCATTCGACCGCTTCAGGTTTCTGGCACTGTTGTTCGGTACGTAATTCGATTCGGCAATCACCTTTAAAATCATCTCTTTTGTTTCCGGATTGATGTCCGGATGATTGTTCATCGCTCTCGATACGGTACTCACGCCTACCTTACATTTGCGGGCAATGTCCCTGATTGTTACCTGTTCCATATTCTGCAGGCCTCTCCTTTAAACTCTGTATCTGTTCTGCCGGAATCTCTTCCGGCTTGTTTTCCCGGCCTGTTTTGCTTTCTCTCCGGCGCGTATTTTTATTTTGCAATACGTGCTGTAATCTGTGTCAGCCGATGAATTCTCTTTGCCATTTCCGATGTAAACTGTCCCGGAAGCAGGCGCCATTTCCAGTTATTTCCAAGTGTAGACGGATAGTTAATTCTCGCCTCCGTTCCAAGACCTAAAAATTCCTGCATCGGAGTGACAGCCAGATTTGCCACGCTCTCCATTGACATGCGAATGAAATCCCACGGGAGTTCCTCGTCGGTACTCTTTGCATTTCCCATATACTCTTTGGAGAATTCGCGGTCTTCCTCACTCATGACATAATACCATCCAAGAATGGTATCATTGTCGTGTGTTCCGGTGTAGACAACACAGTTTCTCTCGTAATTGTGCGGCAGATAATCACTCTCCTCACGGGAGTCAAAAGCAAACTGCAGCACCTTCATACCAGGATAGCCGGACTCTTTTACCATTTCGATCACGCTCTCGGTAAGATATCCCAGGTCTTCTGCGATGACATCCACATCGCCAAGCTTTTCTTTGACGGTGTTGAACAGATCCATGCCCGGTCCTTTTTCCCAGTGGCCGCGCTCTGCCGTCTGATCACCGAACGGGATGGAATAATATTCATCAAATCCGCGGAAATGGTCGATGCGGACAGTATCGTACAGTTTAAACACGTGAGCCAGACGTAACAGCCACCATGCATAACCTGTGCTCTTATGATAGTCCCATTTGTATAACGGGTTGCCCCAGAGCTGTCCGGTTGCGGAGAACGCATCCGGCGGGCATCCGGCAACTGCTTTTGGCTGGTTGTCCTCATCAAACTGGAACAGAACCGGATTTGCCCAGGTATCGGCACTGTCAAATGCAACATAAATCGGAATATCACCGATGATACGGATACCCTTTTCATTTGCGTATGCCTTCAGTGCTTTCCACTGTTTCAGGAATATAAACTGCTGGAATTTGTAAAATGCAATCTCCTCGGCAAGTTCTTCCCGTTTCTGATTCAGTGCTGCTTCTTCTCTGTCCTTTAATTCTGCCGGCCACTCACTCCAGCTGATTCCGCCGAGTGCATCCTTAATCGCCATATACAGCGCATAATCCTCCAGCCAGTAACCATTTTCCGATACAAATGCATCATATACGTCATCTGCCGCAAATCTTTCAAATGCTTTTCTGAGTACTTTGAAACGGGACAGATAAATCTTTTCGTAATCAATATACTCTGCATTGTCGCCGAAATCGCACGCATCACACTCTTCTTCTGTCAGAAGTCCCTCTTTTACCAGGGTCTCCAGATCAATAAAATATGGATTTCCTGCAAAAGTAGAGAACGACTGGTACGGCGAATCTCCATATCCCGTCGGTCCAAGTGGAAGAATCTGCCAGTAGCTCTGGCCGGCCTCCTCCAGGCGATCCACAAATTCATACGCTTCTTTCGAAAAACATCCGATTCCATATCGGGACGGCAGCGAAGCTACCGGAAGTAAAATACCACTTGCTCTCATTTTTAAACCCTTTCTCCTTGTCGTTTTTTCTATCCATCCGACCCCACAAATACATAATTCCTGTTCACGGATACGCAGCAAATTTTAACTTATGCAACCCCTATAGCCAGCTCATTTTGTTTCGTAAAAACAGGGCTGTCGGTATCTCGTCTGTATTTCCGGAAACGGTGTCGGTAACGTTTCCGGAACTCGTTATATTTACAATACCATACTCTGCATCAAAAAACAACCCCCAACACCCTTATCATATTTACCAAATATTGAATACTCTGTTTATTCAAAACAACGAATTTGCATTTTTGTAACGATGCAAAGCCATACATAAAAAGACAGCATGCGGGGGGGCGGAACCGCTTTGGGCACTTAAAAATCATGAATTTTTCAAGCCTCCCATATAGGTTCTGTCCCCGCATGCTGTCTTTTGCGGTATCTGTTTTTCACTTAAAACTCCAGAATAATCTTTGTTCCGGTTCCAAGCGTACTCTCAATTTTAATCTTCGCATCATGAAGAATTGCTCCATGCTTCACAATGGAAAGCCCCAGGCCTGTTCCGCCGGTCTGTCTGGAATGGCTTTTGTCTACCCGGTAAAAGCGCTCAAAGATCCTTCCCTGTTCACTTTTCGGGATTCCGATCCCGTCATCTGCCACACAGTAGAACGGATGCCCTTTCCGGTTGCCTACCATGATCCGCACATGACCATTCTGTTCTGTATAGCGAACTGCATTGTCTGCAATATTAAAAAGCATCTCATAGAGTACATGGCGGACACCCTTGATCTTCTCTGCACTTCCGGCAAGCTCAAGGAAAATATTTTTCTTTCCGGCAGGATGTCTGAGATTATTTCTTACGTCTTCCGCAAGCTCATAAAGATCCACCTCTTCAAAAGGAACCTCACTGTTGCTTTCATCCAGTCTGGAAAGCTGGATGATATCCGCTACCAGATTGGAAAGTCTTATTGATTCATGGTAGATCCTTCCGGAAAATTCCTGTATATGATCTGCCGGAACCATGCCGTTCATCATAAGCTCCGCAT
>ENA-ORMN01003744-ORMN01003744.1-human-gut-metagenome-genome-assembly--contig:-NODE-3744-length-11624-cov-3.952978_pt1 | contig 11624 bp, 10 predicted proteins | sample MGYA00242102_ERZ508993 | MGnify/ENA primary metagenome ERZ508993 (study PRJEB26280, sample SAMEA2338770) | human gut metagenome | biome: human gut; feature: human-associated habitat; material: faeces... | reverse complement strand
AGGCTTGTCCAGATGCAGGCGGAACGAGAGGAAACATTGCTCAAAGAAATCACCAATCTGCAGCCCCTTGTGGCGGAAGTAAATGTCCTCAGCCAGCTGCCAGTGGATATGGTTGGTGTTGCTCAGCAGGAACAGGCGGTAGCGTGATTTCAGCCGGAGCAGGAATTCAAGGCGCTCGGCAGGCACGTCGAGCAGAAAGGCATTCCAGGCCCAGGCCATCTGCTGGTCGGTAACGTGGGGCACGTGTTGCGTGTCACGGATTTCCTGACAGCATTGTGCAAAACTTACGTTGCCGCGCTCAAATTCCAGAAACGTGCCTTCCTGCCGGTAGCTGTGCAGAAACTGGCTCACGTCAATGCCCAGCGAGCGGAACGCCCGGCTGCAGCGTTGCATGTCGAGGTCGACCAGAACGCCGCCGAAATCAAAAAGTAGGTTTTTTATCGTGTTCATGTCTTGATGAAAAATCATGGTTTTTGAACTGCAAACTTACGAATTTTGGCTGAGATAGATTGGAATGCCTTTTGTAAAAAACGCATGACGTGTTCCGGTAACATACCGGTCATACATATTTATATTATATAAGCAGCGCACTGTGCTCCGCTGCCGGCCGTTCTTGTCCGCAAGTGGAGCCAGGCCGGAAGGAGGCGGGAAAATGCTGCGCTTTACCTTTGCGCAAATCAAATGTCCGAGGAGGCAGACCGCCCCACGGCTCGGAGAAAAAACAAGGTGCCGGGAAAAACAAAACAGCCGGAACCTTGAAAAAAAATCCCGCCGCCCTATTTTGACCTCCCGCCATTCACCTTGCCGCTTGATGCCGGAGAGGGTAAGCAAACGGCGCCCGGCGGGGAATATAGGGCGTGCAATAACTTTTTTTTAAATATGCTTTGCCGAAACAAAGGAACTGACTATATTTGCAGGACGAATCCAAATATCGGAAAGAGTGAAAATACAGCAGTCGGATAGAAACCTTAACATGAAAAGCGTACCTTCAAACGTTAAATGTTATAGTTTGAAACGGGTTTGAAACATCAAATGATTATCTTTGCCTTCCGAAAAAAATACATGACGATTACTAAATAAAACAAATATTTCATTTAATATCAACTAAAAACTCAAAACAAAATGGCAACAACAAGTGCTACTGCGCCTAAGGGTGCAAAAAAACAACAGTCTAAAGGATTTACCGGTATTAAGTCCGGCTTCTCTGTGATTATCGCATGTGCTGTAATTGCAGTATGCGTATATCTGTTCGGCTTCGGTCAAGTAAGCAACTTCCGCGGTGGTGAAGCTGCCGGCGTACCTTTCTCTTTCCTGGCTCCTGCCGGTGTAAGCCTGGAACCCGCTAACCTGATGGGTACCGTTTACAAAGGAGGTTTCGTTGTACCTATCATCTGGACTTTGTTCTTTACGGTTTTGGCTCTGGCCATCGAACGTTTCTTCGCAATCCGCAACGCTTACGGTCGTACCAACCTGACCAAGTTCGTTGCTGACATCAAGGCTTGCCTGAAAAACAAGGACTTTGCCGGTGCCAAGGCTCTTTGCGACAAACAGCGCGGTTCAGTAGCTAACGTAGTATTGGCTACCCTGAAAAAATACGAGGAAATGGATGCTGATACCCGTTTGACCAAAGAACAGAAAATCCTGGCTATCCAGAAAGAGCTCGAAGAATCAACCGCTCTTGAAATGCCTATGCTTCAGGAAAACCTTCCGATTATCGGTACTATCACCGCTTTGGGTACCTTGATGGGATTGTTCGGTACGGTGCTCGGTATGATCCGTTCTTTCTCTGCTATGGCATCTGGTGAAGGTGGTGGTGACTCAGCCGCTCTGTCAACCGGTATTTCTGAGGCCCTTGTAAATACCGCTTCTGGTATCGCAACCGGTGCTCTCGCCGTAATCTTCTACAACTATTACACTAACAAGATTGACCGTCTGACTTTCTGCATCGACGAAGTAGGTTTCTCAATTGTACAGTCTTTCTCTTCAACTCACTAATTAAAGAAAGGTTATAAGACATGGGACGATTTAAAGTTAAAAAACAAGACACGTTCATAGACATGACGCCTATGAGCGACGTCATGGTCCTGCTGCTTACCTTCTTTATGCTTACGGCAACTTTCGTCAAGGACGAACCCATCAAAGTGGTAACCCCGGGTTCTGTATCGGATATCCAGATTCCTGAAAAGAACTTGCTTACCATCTTCGTGGAACCTTCAGGAAAAGTGTTCATGACGCTTGACTCTCCTGACAACATGACGAAACTGATTGATGAGATGGAAAAGAACGGAAGTCTTCCCGGTGTAACCGCCGCTGAAAAGAAGACGTTTGCAAACACGCCGACTTTCGGAACTCCGTTGGATGCCATGCAAGGATGGCTTGATTTAGGTAGCGAGGCTGAAAGAGCCGACATCCTCAAGAGCGCCGCCAATCCTGGTATCCCCACCGATAGCCTTAATAATGAGTTTAAGACCTGGGTCAAAGCAGCCCGCGTAGCCTGCGGAGAAAATATGCGCATTGCCATTAAGGCAGACAAGAGCACTCCGTATGCAGTGATTAAAAAAGTAATGGACTCTTTGCGCGACCTTGATGAGAATAGGTATAACCTGATTACTTCACTTAAGGGCGGGGATAAAGATTAATAAATTCTAATGTTATGGCAAAAAAAGGTGGAAGTAAGCAGAAAAAGATGAATGCCCGCGTCGACTTTACGCCGATGGTGGACATGATCATGTTGCTCGTAACGTTCTTCATGCTCTGTACGTCTCTGATTAAACCGAAGACCATGGAAATCTCCATGCCTTCAAACAAGCAGGACTTGAAAGACGAGCAGAAGAGCCAGGTTGCAGCATCAAAAGCTATTACGATCCTTCTCGACGAGAATAATACGCTTTACTATTTTACCGGTCTTCCTGATACCGCAAAGTTGCATCCGGTAACTTACGGAAAAGACGGTATTCGTGCCGCATTGCTGGGACTCAACAGCGTAGCCCAGCAGCAGGTTCAGGAACTCAAGAGAAAATATGAACTCAAGCGCAGTTCCAATCCGAGCAAGGACAAACAAGTTATGGATGAGTACAGAACGGAGCTGAACAAAATCAAGAACAGCGATATTACCCCAAGCGTAATTATCAAAGCTACTGATAAGGCTACGTATAAAAACCTCATCGACGTGCTGGACGAGATGCAGATTTGCTGCATCGGTAAATATGTGATTGATAAGATAGCAGACGCTGACATTGCCAAAATCAAGGCATTGAAGGCAAATCCTGCTGCCGCAAAATAATGAAACTATAAGCAAAGTAGAAATATGTCGAAACTCGATTTATTGTCACGCGGATGGTGCGACCTTATATTTGAAGGTAAGAACCAGCAGTACGGAGCTTATAGAATTCGTGCCAATGCAGGTCGCCGTCAGTTGCGTGCTGTGATTATCATCTTAATCGTTGTTGCAGTAATTGCCGTACTCTTTATCCTGAATCAGGTTGTGCAGTCAACCCGTACGGAAGACAAGTTTACGGAAGTTACGCAGATGTCAAAACTGAAACAGGAAAAGAAACCTGAAAAGAAACAGGAAAAAATTGAAGTGAAATACGAAAAGCCGCAGGAGCAGAAAGTGGCCGTAAAAGCTTCAATCCAGTTTACCGCTCCGGTTATCAAGAGCGACGACCAGGTAGATAAAAACTCTGAGCTGAAAACCATGGATGAGTTGATGAACACCAAAGCAGCCATTGCCTCAGCTACGTACAAGGGTGATATCGGTGGTACCGTTAATATTGATGACTTGAAGGAAAACCAGAGCGCCGGTGGTAAAGGCGGCGGTGGTGAAGAAGGCGGTGGCGACGGTGTGTTCACCGTGGTTGAACAGCCGCCTACGTTCCCCGGAGGTGAAAATGCTTTGATTGCTTATATCGCAAAGCATTTGAAATATCCGCAGGTTGCGTTGGAGCAGGAAATTCAGGGAGTTGTTAAGCTGCGTTTCGTTGTGATGCCTGATGGTACCGTAGGTGACGTAGTGATACAGCAGGGCTTGGAAAGCCATTGCGACAAGGAAGCTGTCAGAGTCGTTAAGTCTTTGCCGCGCTTCATTCCGGGTAAACAGCAAGGTAAACCGGTAGCCGTATGGTATTCACTGCCTATTCGTTTCGTAATCATGTAATTTTATACTGATACACACATTTGCAGAGGGCCGACAATTTTAAGTTGTCGGCCCTCTTTTGTTTTGCTTTTCAGCATCGTGCAGGAGTCTTTCCTGAAAAAAGAACTGTCGTCAATTCCGGCAGAGGGGGTGGATTGCCTTGGCCAGAGGCTTGATATGGCCGTGCTGAAGGGAGAAATCCGTTTTGTCGGTTGTTGGTGTTGGCTTGGGCTTGATGGTTCAGGCTGGGTGCCGGGCTGCGAGAGTAAGGAGCTGTATGCGCGCATAAGTGTCGGCATCATGTGCTTATAATTTTGTTATTTTTTGACGGCTGTTGGGTTTATTGTCTGAATCTTTGATTAATTTTGTGCCGAAGTACTTCTTTGTTCATTGTCGGATAAGCAAATGAAGCGGCAATGTGAGGGAAGTGTACCATTAATTAAAATCATGAACTTATGAGGAAGAATTTTTTCAGTTGTATGCTGGCGGCAGGCTTGCTGATGTTGTCGTCATGCGGGCAGAATAAGAAGCCTGCAGCAGACTGGCTGCATTCGGATGACGTCAGAATAGCCATTGACGAAACGTTCCGCCCCATTATGCAGGATGAGATGGATGTGTATAGCAAGCGGTATCCGGAAGCGACGATGAAGCCCGTATTTTGCAGTGAGAACGAGGCTATCCGTCTGCTGGTAAAGGACAGTGTGCGTATGGCGCTGACTACACGTCCGCTCAATGACAACGAGCGCAGCATGATAGAGCATAATCTCAACTTGCCTATTCATCAAAAGCAGATTGCCTCCGATGCGCTTGCTTTGATCGTTAACAAGTCCAGCCGTGATACCATGATTACGGTTGACGAAATCCGGGGTATTGTGACCGGCAAAATAACAAAGTGGGAGCAGCTCAAGCACGCTACCCGCAAGGGGCCGCTCAAACTGGTCTTCGACAATGCCGGCTCGAGCACGGTGCGTTATATGCAGGATTCCATTTGCCGGGGAAGCAAGTTCCAGGGCAATCTTTATGCCCAGGGCAACAACTTGGCTGTAATTGAAGCCGTGAAGAACAATCCGGATATCATCGGGGTGGTCGGGGCTAACTGGCTCAAGGACCAGCGTGATACGGCTTTGGCCTCGTTCGACCATCTGCCTTTCAAGGTAATGTGGGTAAGCCGTTTTGCCGGCGAGGGCGCCAACTATGTGCAGCCGTTCCAGTATTACATTGCCACGGGAGAGTACCCGCTGACCCGCAGTGTTTATATTACCTACACCGACCCCCGTACGGACTCAACAACACGAACTTTCTTCTACTTCCTTTCCGGACAGAGCGGGCAGCTGATTATTTGCAAGTCCTCGCAAATGCTTCCTTACATGCCGGTTATGGTAAAGGACGTCAGCATCAGTGAAGACGAGTAGTGAGGCCGTTGGGGCAGATATAAAGCTCGTAATTTCATAATAATTTTGAACGTGTGAATAATTCTTTTCCTATTCTCCATAAAAGTGAAATCTTTTTTTTACTTTTGTGGAGAAATTCGCCTTGTTGCATTGTTATGTCTGATAAGTAACAACTGGAATAAAAAAACATAATATAATTGAAAGACAGATGAACAAAAAATGGATTATGCGTGTGGCCTTTTTTATGGCCTTTGTTTTTGGTGTATGCAGCGCGCATGCTCAGAGCAGCAAAACTGCTGTTCCTCCCATGGATGAGGAAGTAAAGCAGCAGATTACTGAAATCAGTCAGTTGTTTAAAGAAAATCCTGAAAAAGCCAATGAGAGTTTCTTGAAAATGCTCCGCAAGGTAAAGGACAAGGAGCAGTTGGTAGCTCTCGGACAGTACCTGGTACAGGAGAAGAATTATCCTTATGCCAAACTTTGCGGCGACAAAGCTTATGAGATTGACGCTACTTACATTCCTACTTTGATGCTGTGCGGCGAAGTCTGCATCCTGCGCAAAGACTGGGGTGGTGCCGGACAGAAGTTCGACGAGGCTTTGCTCGTGGATTCAACGCTGACCGAAGCGATGCTGAAAAACGCGCAGGTTTACAAATACGTAAATCCCGAGGTTGCCAAGCAGATGCTTCACAAGCTGAAAGCGCAGGACTCTAACTTTACGGATGCCGACCGCATGTTGGGTGACATCGCCTATTTCCTGGACGAGTATAAAGAGGCCGCTGAATATTACGGAACATACTTTACCACAGCCAAGGATTCCAACATTTCAGCCATGCGTAACTACGTGTTGTCTTTGTTTGCCGTAAAACAGCACGAAAAATCACTCGAATTTGCCAATGCCGCCTTGCGTCGCGACGCCAACGACGTTTCCATGTTGCGTATGAAGTTCTATAATTTGTGCGAACTGAAACGCTTTGACGAGGCTGCTCAGGCTGCTGCCTATATCGAAAACGGACAGTTTGCCGACAGCGTGCTGACTGCCGGTGACTATGACAACCTCGGTAAGGTGAAAATGCAGAATTCTGATTTCGCAACCGCCGAAAAGTGCTTCAAGAAAGCGCTTCAAATCAGTCCGGAGTCATTTGCCGTGTACAAGAACCTGAGCAACTGCTATAAGAACAGCGGCCAGTATGACAAATCCATCGAGAGTTTCAGAGTTTACATGGACTCTATTGGCAACAAGGCCAACATGGTTGACTCCCTCGACATGGGTAAACTTTACCAGATGGCTCTGCAGGGTGCCGGCGACTCTGTTTCAATGGACGTAAAGCAGAAATATCTGACCGAGGGTAACAAGATTTTTGCCTTCATCACCCAGCACTCACCCAGTTTCTGGGGTCCGATGTGGCAGGCTCGTATCAACAACGTGCTGACGGGCAACAAACCCGACGATACGGTGTACGGCTATTATATGGAGGCTTTCAACCGTCTCAAGGATAAGGAAGGCAACAATTATCTCAAAACCGAAGCTTTGCGCTACTTCGCTTTCTACACCTTGCAGAAAGACCAGTATCCGCAGTGCAAGGAATGGTGTCAGAAGATTCTGGAAATCGATCCGACCGATGATTTGGCTACGCGAATCATGAGTGCCTTGAAAAACCTGAAGTAATTGAACGAAAGCAGCACACTGCGCTGCCCAGATTATAACAAAATCCCGCTGACGTATCTGCGTCGGCGGGATTTTTGCATTATGATATGTGCGGTGACCATCTGGACCTGAGCGTAAATGATTTCTATGCGAAGTGTATAAAATGCTGCGCAAGGCGGCTTTGTACAGCTGCATCCGAGCTCGTATCCGGTGTTGGCCGTGGGCATGCTCATGGCGCTTGCCGTGCCGGTAGTGCTGGCGCAGGCGTTGCTGGTCGCTAATCTGTCGGGGCAACTCCTTCGGGGAGCGCTTCGGGGTATACGTGCATTCCGGTGCGACTTGTGGGGAAACGCATGTGCAATGGTAGGGGGCCGGACAATGGCTGGAGTGCGTGCGGTATGGCTTCTTGAAAAAACAAGGAGGCACATGGGAAGAAAAAGTCGGGACTTGGGTGGAAAAAGGTGCCAACCTTTTGCGGCTTTGGCGTGCGGCGTGGGTGATAAGGCTGCGGCCGGTGTGATGGGGGCGGAGGCAGTGCTGGCAGAATCAAGCGCCATGTTTACAGACAGGGGGGCGTCATGATTTTCTTTCGTTTCTGCTGCATTCCTTTCGGCCCGTGCGGTTTGTTCCGTTTAGCCTGTTCGTGTAAACGCCATGCGCGCCGCTGTTTCCATGAGGAGTAAGCGGCGCGCATGGCGTTGCAGTTCGTATGCAGTCGGGATTTTATGCCCCGGGCTTTGCGAATCAGAAAGGGAAGAGCAGGGGCAGTGTCAGCACCATGATGACGCCGATGGCTACCTGCAGGGGCAGGCCCACTTTGATGTAGTCCATGAAGGTATAGTTTCCGGCCGGCATGACCAGCGCATTGGGCGGCGTGGAAAAGGGCGAGGCAAAACACATGCTGGCGCCTACGGCTACGGCAAAGAGCATCGGCACGGGACTGACGCCCATCTGCTGCGCGCTCTGCAGCGCTATCGGGGCCAGCAGTACGGCCGTGGCGGTGTTGCTGATAAACATGGTCATGACCGAAGTGGTCAGGTAAATGCCCGCCAGCAGAGCCATGGGCCCCATGTTGCCCAGTGCGCCCACCAGGGCTTCCGATATGGCCGACGAGGCACCCGTCTTTTGCAGCGCCATCGACATGGGCAGCATGGCGGCAATGAGTACGACGCTCTCCCAGTTGATGGTTTTGTAGGCCGCTTCGATGTTGCGGAAGCAACCCGTCAGCACCATCAGTATGCCGGCTATGATGACCGCCGTGACGGGGGCTATGGGTATGGCGTCAATCACCATCATCACTACCATGAGCAGCATGATGAGTGCGGCCACGGGGGCCTTGTAGTCAAGCGTCACCTTGGCAGCCTCTTCCAGCGGTTGTCCCAACACCACCCACTGGCTGCTTTTGCGCTCAAGTCGGGCTATGTCGCTCCAGCGTCCCTGCACCAGCAGCACGTCGCCGCTGGCGGTGCGCACGTCGCCCAGCTCCTGCAGGATGTAGTCGGACTTCCGGCGTATGCCCAGCACGTTCAGGTTGTATTTCTCGCGGAATCCGGCTTCCTTGATGCTGCGGTTGATGATGGAGGCGTTGGGCATGAGCAGTATTTCGGCAATGCCGATGTCGTAGAAGTTGATGGCGGGGGCCTGCGTGTCCTCGGTGGTGTGGGTGTCCATGATGTCGAGCCCGAAGTCGCGGGCAAACAGTTCCAGCTGTTCGAATTCACCGCTTACGTAAAGCACGTCCGACGGCCGCAGCACGGTGTCGGGCGAGGCCAGGCGCTGGTTGACGGTTTTCAGGAAGCGGTGTTGCGAAGCCTCGTCGCGGCGTATTTCCAGAATGTTCAGTTTGTATTGCTGACCGGCGTTGATGCTGCTGATGCTCATGCCGCAGGCCTTGGCCTGGCGCGGCACACGCAGGCGGAACAGCGTGTCCGAGAGTTTGTATTCCTTGACCAGCTCCTTGAGGCTCTTGCCGCTTCGGTTTTCTTCGCTTCCGGAATTTTTTTTGTCCAGGAACCACTTGCTCAGGGGCAGCAGCACAACAATGCCCGTGGCTACGCATATCAGACCTACGGGCAGAAACGAAAAGAAGCCCAGGTGTACCAACCCGGCCTTGCGCAGCGTTTCCTCAATGACCAGGTTGGGCGGCGTACCGATGAGTGTCATCATGCCGCCCAGGCTGCTGGCAAAGGCCAGCGGCATCAGGAAGCGCGACGAGCTGATGCCGGCTCCGGCAGCCATGCTCACCACGATGGGCAGCATCAGGGCCACCGTACCGGTGTTGCTGATGAAGGCCCCGATGCCGGCCGTGACGAGCATGATGAGCACAAACATGCGCGTTTCGCTGTTTCCAGCCAGGCGCAGCAGGCGTGCGCCAATCATCTTGGCCAGGCCCGTCTGTACGATGGCGCCGCCCACCACAAACAGCCCTACCATCATGATGACGACGGAGTTGGAAAAGCCCGACAGCGCCTCTTCGGGGGTAAGAATCTGGAATATGAGCAGACTGACCAGCGCGCAGAGCGCCACGAGGTCGGCCCGGATTTTGCCAATGACAAAGCAGATGGCCGTGAGCACTAGGATGATAAGCGTAATGTACATGGTCATGAATTTAAGTTGTGGATTAGATATGAAAGTATTGGTGTGGGGAAGAATTGACGGCAAGCTGTGGTTGTGCCGCAGCCGTCAGCTCGGAGACAGCCGTCAGTTATACAAAGGTACAAAAATATTTGGAAATATCGCATAAAACGGGGATATGCTACAGGGCAGCAAACTGTCTGGGAATACTGAACAGCTTGCTGTCCTGTAGCAGGTGGTCATGTTGATTATTTCCGGCAGAGAATGTGAATCAAGGAAAAAGTCAATAGCAGCAGCCCAAGTTTGTAATGCATCAGCCCGAGGGAAGAGTTTGCTCCCGTTACGTAGGTAATCAGCACGATACCCGTGCAAACGGTCATTAGAAAAAGTAGTGACAGGAAAAAGGTAATCCAGCGTTTATGGGATATACCTTTTGAGGCAATGTCTTTGTACCAGAGTTTGTGACGTTTTATGTGGGCCGTCGCCGATAGTAGCCAAAGGAGCGATGCGATGGTGTGAGCCACGCTCCACATCTGCCAGTTTTCATGGCTGGTGTCGTGTCCGGCGGCAGTGTGCAGACCGAATCCCGTAATGGCAGATGCTATGAAAGCTATCGGCAGGAGCCGCTCCATGTGGACAGACGCATGTATCCTGCGGGTAGGAGTTGTTGCGTTCGTCTTGAAGAACACGCTGTTCGGACATGTTTTTATGCATTTGCAGCAGCCGATGCAAGCGTCAGGATTCTTGAATATTACGTGTCGGTGCCACAGAAAACCAGTCTTTCCGATTACTTTTTGTGGGCAATTCTTTATACATCTCCAACACGCCGTGCATTGGTATGGATTCATGCAGACGTACGCTGTTGCTGTTCTTTTTATTTTCATAGCCGTTACTTTTTGTTGCAAAGTTAAGCAGTAAGGCTGTAAAAGAACATGGACGGAATCAGGTGCTACTTGGATTATCTAAGGTTTTTCTGTCTGAATTCGCTTGGGCTTGTTCCTGTTGTTTGGGCAAACACGCGCGAGAAGTAGGCGTAATCGTCAATGCCGAGTCTGTTGGAAATCTCTTTTATGGCAAGGTCCGTATGAACCAGCAAGCGTTTGGCTTGCAGTATGAGTTCGTTTCTTATGTATGAAGTAGTATTGAATCCTGTAATTTCCTTGACTATTTCATTCAGATAGACGGGTGAAATATGTAGCAAGGATGCATAATAGGAAGGGGTGCGGCTTATGGAGATATGCTCGGTCAGCAGTTTGAAAAATGATAATACGATTTCAATATGTCTGGGGCTGTATTTTGTTTGCTGTAGCCCGATTTCCTGTATGGATTCAGCTACGACATTAATATATGCTTCTGCAAGTTTTCTTATCGTATCCTTTTTCAGTTCGTCCGTGATGTCGCCTATTCGGGCAGTGAGGATTGAAGCAATGTGTTTTAATTCGTTGATTCTTCGTTCGTCCGTTTTTACAGATGAAGCGAACAGTTGAAATCTGTCGAAAATGTGTTTGGCTTTATGTCCGACAAAGCTGCTTTCAGCAAAAAGGATCCAGCCTTTTGCTCTCTCTGAATCGACAAAGCGATGCACTTGTCTTGGCTGAATCAGGAACAAATCTCCTTGAGAAACCGTAATTTCTTTAAAATCAATCATGCAACGTCCCCGGCCTTCTTCAACCAATCCAATAATGTAATAGTCATCTTGATGAGCATACGTGATTGGGGCATCATTGTCCTGTGTGGGAATGATTCTGCGAATGCGAATGCCGAATTCTGAAAACGTATAGGCCCGGTGTTGCGGAAGTGATTCCATGTATATTGTATTTACTTACAAATATATAGCATCATATTGGACTTTCATAAGAACTCTAAGCGTTTCCTT
>ENA-ORMN01003734-ORMN01003734.1-human-gut-metagenome-genome-assembly--contig:-NODE-3734-length-11642-cov-2.869423_pt1 | contig 11642 bp, 7 predicted proteins | sample MGYA00242102_ERZ508993 | MGnify/ENA primary metagenome ERZ508993 (study PRJEB26280, sample SAMEA2338770) | human gut metagenome | biome: human gut; feature: human-associated habitat; material: faeces... | reverse complement strand
TCAGATATGCGTATTTTGCATATCGATACCCCTGCGCGTTTATTGGAGCGCGAGCGGAGCAAGAGGTCTGGGAGACCTCTGGTCAGCGCGGACCGTAGTGGAACGGAGACCATGAAGGACAAATCGTTTCCGGCAAATTATAAGACCATAAAAAATTACAAACCAATGCTTGAAAAAAAACGGTTGTTCGATTATAATGTAATTTTGAAATAGTATAACTATTGAGGATTAAAGCAAGAAAGGATGTAGCAGATGGATAAGTACGATGGAAGCCAGATTGTCATATTGGAGGGATTGGAAGCGGTCAGAAAGCGGCCGGGTATGTATATTGGAAGTACCGGAACGCGGGGGCTGCATCATTTGATATGGGAAATATTGGATAATGGAATTGATGAGCATCTGGCAGGGTACTGTACGCAGCTGGGGATTACCTTGACGCGAGATGGCGGTGTCGTGATCGAAGACAATGGGCGAGGAGTTCCGGTGGATATCCATCCGACAAAGAAAATTCCGACCGTGCGAGTGGTTTACACCATTTTGCATGCCGGAGGAAAATTTAACAACAGTGTCTATAAAGTGTCCGGAGGTCTGCACGGTGTCGGAGCTTCGGTTGTCAATGCCCTTTCGAAGAGCATGATCGTGGAAGTGAAAAAAGACGGAAAAATTTACCGCGATGAATATAAAGATGGAGGAAAACCGGTTGTCAAGCTGGAAAATGGACTGCTTCCGGTGGTCGGAAAATGCAATAAAAGCGATACCGGGACAAAAGTGACCTTTTATCCGGATGATACCATTTTTGAGACGGTTGAGTTTAAACCGGAGACGATAAAAAAGAAATTAAAAGAAATTGCGTATTTGAATAAAAATCTCAAAATCGTATTTAAGGACGAGCATACCGGAGAGACGATGACATTTTTGGAAGAATATGGAATTCAAAGTTACGTCGGTTATATTAACCGCGATGCGACGCTTTTGCACAAAGATGTTATTTATGTCGAAGGGACCAGCGGAGATATTGAGGTGGAAGTGGCGTTCCAATACACCGCTTCGTTCAGCGAACAGATCAATTCGTATTGTAACCGAATCAATGTAACCGATGGTGGGACCCTTGTCACAGGATTTAAAATGGCACTTACCCGTGTTATGAATCAGTACGCGAGAGAACTTGGTTATCTGAAAAATAATGAAGAGAATTACGATGGAAAAGACATCCGAAATGGTTTGGTGGCGATCGTCTCCATCAAGCACCCGGATCCGCAGTTTGAGAGCCAGACAAAAAATAAATTGGGAAATACCGATGCGAAGACGGCAGTAGACGAAGTGTTCAGCCAGGAAGTGCAGCGTTATTTTGATAAAAATGTCGAAGTGTTAAAGAGTATATTGGATAATGTAAGAAAATCTTACAAGGCACGTACGGCAAGTGATAAAGCGCGACGCTCTGTATTGAAAGAATTGATGAATGTAGATACGAAGAGCAAACTTGCTGCCTGCACGTCTAAGAAAGCAGAAGAATGTGAGATTTACATTGTCGAGGGAGATTCTGCCGGTGGTACGGTAAAAACCGCGAGAAACCGAAGAACGCAGGCAGTGCTTCCACTGCGGGGAAAAATTTTGAATGTGGAAAAAGCGCCTCTTGAGAAAATTCTATTAAATAATGAAATCAAATCGATGATCGCATCCTTTGGCTGCGGCATCGGAGACGATTTTGACATCAAAAAACTGCGCTACGATAAGATTATCATATTGACAGATGCCGATGTTGATGGCGCACATATCAGTACGCTGCTTCTGACATTTTTCTATCGTTTTATGCCGGAACTGATCTATCAGGGGAAGGTGTACCGCGGACTTCCGCCGCTGTATAAAGTCGATTACGAAGATACCGAGAAGCGGAAAAAGGTGAAAAAGAGCGAATATTTATTCAATGACTTTGAATTGGAAAAATTTAGAAAAACCGGCAAAAAGATCAATGCCCTCCAGCGTTACAAAGGTCTGGGGGAGATGGACGACAAGCAGTTGTGGGAGACGACATTGGATCCTGACAGCCGTATATTGGCACAGATTTCCATCAGTGATACCGTAGAAGCTGACGAAGTGACGGACATTCTCATGGGAAGCAATGTTCCGCCGAGACGACAGTTTATTATGGAAGAAGCAAAAAGTGCCAATGTGGACATTTAAGGACTTGGAGGAAAGAGCATGAGCCAGGATAATATTATACAATTGGATTTTTCGGAAGAAATGAAGACTTCTTACCGTGATTATGCGGTAAGTGTTATACGTGCGCGTGCCCTGCCGGATGTGCGGGATGGTTTGAAACCGGTACAGCGCAGAATTTTATATGCGATGAAAGAACTGGGATTGTCGCCGGACAAGCCACATCGAAAAAGTGCCCGTATCGTCGGAGATACAATGGGTAAATATCATCCGCATGGAGATAGTTCGATCTACGATGCCCTTGTGCATATGACCGAAGAGTATTCCTTAAATCTTCCGCTTGTTGACGGGCATGGAAACTTCGGCTCCATCGATGGAGATGGGGCAGCAGCCATGCGATATACGGAAGCACGTTTGTCACCGGCAGCGATGACGATGCTTGATAATCTCGAAAAAGGTCTGGTTGAGTTTGACCCGAACTTTGACGAAAGTGAAAAAGAGCCACAGGTTCTTCCTGCTATGGTGCCAAACCTTTTGATCAATGGAACGACCGGAATCGCCGTCGGCATGGCGACCAACATCCCGACACACAATCCGGGCGAAGTGATCGATGCCGTAATTGCGTGTATGGACCGTCCGGGAATTTCCGTGCAGAAATTGATGGACTATATTCCGGGACCGGATTTCCCGACGGGAGGAATCATTACGAATGCCAGCGAGCTCGCAAACATCTATGAAACCGGAGAAGGAAAGATCAAAGTGCGTGCCAAGACCGTCATTGAAAAAGGAGACAATGGCCGTACGAACATTGTGATCACCGAGATTCCGTATACTGTTTCCGGCAATAAGACGAAACTTGTGGAGAGTATCTCCGGACTGATGAAAGACAAAGTATTTGATGAAATTTATGATGTGCAGGATGTCTCGTCCAAAGAGGGAATCCGTATCGTTATCGAAGTGAAAAAAGACCGCGATGTGCAGAATCTGTTAAATGGTTTGTACAAAAAAACACAGATGGAAGACACGTACGGGGTAAATCTGCTGGCGATCCGCGATGGGGAACCACATACGTTTAATCTGAAAAGTATGATTGAAGAGTTTATCCTGTTTCAGGAAGACTTGTATACCAAAGAGTATAAATTTTTGTGTGCAAAGGCGAAAAAACGTCTGGAAGTCGTAGCCGGACTGATGAAAGCGACCGATGTCATTGATCTTATCATTGAGATCCTTCGTGGAAGTTCTTCGGTGAAACAGGCAAAAAGCTGTTTGATCGAGGGAAAGACCGAAGGAATCCGCTTCAAGACAGAAGGGGCCGAAGAACAGGCAAAGACGCTTTTGTTTACGGAAATTCAGGCGGATGCGATCCTTTCCATGCAATTGAGCAAGTTAATAGGACTTGAGATTTTGAAGTTGCACGAGGAAAATGAAACGCTTCTTAAAAATATTGAAGAATACGAAAAAATCCTTTCCGATACGAAAGAATTGTACAAAGTGATAAAGACAAGACTTCGCAGCTACAAAAAAATGTTTGCAAGAGAGCGGCGCACGGAACTTACCGATGATGTGGCAAAGGCTTATGTCGAAGAAGTGAAAGTGGAAGATGTGTGCATCTGTCTTGATCGTTTTGGATATGCCAAATGTCTGGATGCGGCCGCATTTGGGCGTGCCAGTGACGACGCAAAGAAAGAATTTGCACAAGTCGTTATGATGAAAAGTACCGACAAATTGTGCTTGTTTACCAATAAAGGAAATATGCATCAGATCAAATGCGACAAGATCCCGCGCTGCAAGATGCGTGATAAGGGAACATTGGTCCACAATCTGTGCAAAATGACAAACGACGAAGATGCCCTTTTGTATATCAGTTTTGAGCAGTTATTTGAATCCATGCTCTTCTTCTCGACAAAGAGTGGTTTTGTGAAACTGGTTTCCGGGGCGGAATTCGAAACCAATCGTCTGCAGGTGGCGGCGACAAAGCTGGATGAAGGCGATGAAGTCAGCGGTGTGACGGCATTATCGGCAGCAGATATCCTGGCTGGCGGAAAGAAAGTAATCCTCTTGACGAAAAAAGGATTGTCGCTGGGATTCCCATTGGAGGAAGTGAGCGAATTTAAGAAGACAAGCCGAGGTGTCAAAGGAATTGCGCTGGAAAAGGAAGATACGATAGTGCATTCTACAATTGTAGATCTTACGCAGGAAACGTTTGAATACGACGGAAAAACGTTGGATGCCAGGCATGTAAGGAACCGTAAACGTGCAGCCAAAGGGCAAAAAGCAAATTTGGAATGGAAAGGATGATCATCAGATGTTAAATCAGTTTTCTAGAACGCAGCTGCTTCTCGGCGAAGAAGCAATGGAAAAACTGAAAAACAGCCGGGTTGCCGTATTTGGCATCGGAGGTGTCGGCGGCTATGTCTGTGAGGCACTGGTGCGGAGTGGGGTCGGTGCTTTTGACTTGATTGACGATGATAAGGTGTGTCTTACCAATCTGAACCGCCAGATTATCGCAACGAGAAAAACGGTAGGAAAATATAAAACCGAAGTGATGAAAGAACGTATGCTTGATATCAATCCAGATGTCGATGTGCGGATTCATAATTGTTTCTTTCTACCGGAAAATTCCGATGATTTTCCATTTGAAGAATACGATTACATCGTGGATGCGGTGGACACTGTGACGGCAAAGATTGAACTCATCATGAAAGCAAAAGAAAAAAATGTACCGATCATGAGCAGCATGGGAGCCGGAAATAAATTGGACGCCAGCCGTTTTCAGGTGGCAGATATTTACAAGACGAAAGTCTGTCCGCTGGCGAAGGTGATGCGCCGTGAATTGAAAAAACGCCGGGTGAAAAAATTAAAAGTGGTTTATTCGGACGAACTTCCAACGAGACCGATTGAAGATATGAGCATCAGCTGCCGGACGCACTGCATCTGTCCGCCGGGGGCAAAACATAAATGCACCGAGCGGCGTGATATCCCGGGAAGTGTCGCCTTTGTGCCATCGGTAGCGGGTCTTATCATCGCCGGAGAAGTTGTGAAAGACTTATGTACAATTTAGCATTGTGAAATCGAAGAAAATTGTGTATAATAGGAAACAGATAGAATGTTTTCGTGGTACCAGCAGGAGAATGTGAGGAACGGAGGAAGGATATGATCGACAATAAAAAGGTTCTTGCGATTATCCCTGCCCGCGGGGGAAGCAAGGGGATTCCGAGAAAAAATGTAAAAGCGATATCAGGAAAGCCGATGATCCAATATACGATTGAAGCGGCGAAAGACTGCGAATATATTGATAAAGTGATTGTTTCTACCGAAGACGAAGAAATCGCAGATATTTCTATGCGTGCAGGAGCGATCGTTCCTTTCTCGCGCCCGGAAGAACTGGCTACAGACGAGGCCAAGATAATCGATGTCGTTATGCATGCAGTCGAATTTTATGAGCGCAAAGCGGAACATTTTGACATTATTGTCCTTCTTCAGCCGACAAGTCCGCTGCGAAATGCGGAAGACGTGACAAAGGCTTTGGAATATTTTATCCGAAAAGAGCAGAAATCGCTGGTAAGCGTCTCGGAAGTATCGGAGTCACCCATTTTTATGCGTTCCTTTAACAAAGAAAATGAATTGGAAAAAATTGTATCTGAAGACGACGATGTGCGCGGTCAGGACATGAAGAGATATTATCGCATTAATGGGGCGATTTATATAAACAAAGCTTCGGAATTAAATCCGCAGACCAGTTTCAATGACAATCAAATGGGGTATGTGCTTACGAAAGAGCATGGGATTGATGTCGATGAGCCACAGGATCTGGTCGTGGCGGAATACTATCTGTCACAGGCATGCGACGGAGAATTTTTGTCTTTTATTGTTTACTAATTCGTAGAGAGTGCCGATATATAATGTAAGAATTATCGCAGTGAAAGGGGCGAAAAAGGATGCAGAACGGAAAATCAAAAAAGAAATATTATGGGATCGTGGGGGCAGTGACGTTCGCTGCTCTTTTTTCCATTTTTATAAACGAAGCATCGAGCGAAGCTAAAAAGAAAATTCAGCCGAAAAAGATCACGGCAGAGGCTTCGGTTCAAATGACAAAAGGGGAGAAAGAGACACTTTCTTATCGGGTAAAACCGAAGAAAACAACAAATAAAAAAGTGATATTTTCATCTTCCAATAAGAAAATCGTTACCGTCAGTAAAACGGGTGCTCTTCAGGCAAAAAGTGAAGGAACCGCGACGATTACGATTCGTTCGAAGGCAAAAAAACAGATTAAAAAGAAAGTAAAAATAAGTGTGGCGGCACCAAAGAAGATTCAAAGGACACTTCCGGTCACAGTACCGAAAACAATGCAGCCGCAAACGGCGGTGCAGACGGCATTGGACGAACTGGAAATGAGTGCCTTGTCTGCCAATACTTCAATCACAAAGATTACATTGGACCGCACCTATATCAAGTTGGCGGCCGGCGAAAGTGACCGCTTGACAGCGACGGTATTTCCGGTAACTTCCACAGAAAAATTGACATGGAACTGTGATTTCTTTGGCGGTATCAATGTCTATCAGGACGGACGTATATTTATCACCGAAGATACGCCGGTTGGTACGACGGCGACGATTACGGTCTTTTCCGGAAAAGTATCCGCGACCTGTCAGATTGTTGTGGTTCAGGGACCGTGTCAACACGTCTGGGGAAACTGGGCAATTGTTGAAAATCCGAAATGTACGAAAGAGGGACTGCGTCGTTCCATTTGTACAAAGTGTTCGAAAGTACGGGAAGAGCCTGTGGCTGCGACCGGACACAGCTGGCTTAGCAAAACAGTAACGGATGCGACCTGCGATGCCGTGGGTGAGCGCGAAGATACCTGTCAGAACTGTGGCGAGAAAAAGAGAGAAGTGATTCCTGCAAAGGGACATGACTGGGCTTCAAATGGTACGATCAAGACCGAGCCGACTTGTACAAAAGCCGGTGAAATGGAATATGTTTGTAACATCTGCAAAAAGACAAAGACAGAGCCGATCCCGGCAAACGGCCATTCATGGGATCTCGGCGAGATTACAAAAAGTCCGACCTGTACGGTGGCAGGCGTGAGAACCTATCATTGTACGGTGGATGGATGTGCCGGTACGAAGAAGGAAACCATCGAGGCGACCGGTCATACATGGACTTACGGTGAAATTACCGAAGAACCGGGATGTACGACGAGAGGGAAACGACTTTCTACCTGCCTTACCTGCGGTGCAAACAGCACGGTAACACTGGAAGCGCTCGGACACACTTGGGATGCCGGTGTGGTGTCAAAAGAACCGACTTGTACAATCAGCGGTGTACGTGTTTATACTTGCCAGGTCTGTGGAGGCACGAAAAAAGAAAATATCGCACCGCTTGGACATGATCTGGGTGACTACGTGACAGATAAAGAAGCAACTTGTGAAGAATCCGGAAAACAGTCCAAACATTGTAAACGAACGGGCTGTACGTATCGGACGGATATTCGTACGATCAAAGCATTGGGCCATGACTGGGATGCCGGCGTGGTGACAAAGAACCCGGATTGTTACAATATGGGACAATTAACACAGACATGTCAACGGCCGGGGTGTACTAAGACACGGCGAAGTAGCACACCGAAGCTGGAGCATCAGTTTGAAAACGTGGTTCTTCGTGAGCCGACATGTACGACAAATGGAAAACGATGTGATAAGTGTAAACTTTGCAATAAGACAAAAAATGAAGTGATGATTCCGGCAACCGGTCACAATTGGAAAAAAGTGGATGCGGATACGGTGGATCCGACGTGTACCAAGGACGGTTCGGCACATTATAAGTGCATCAATACGTATACGAAAGATGGAAAAACATTGACATGTGGTGCCGACAAGATTGAAATTCTGGATGCGACCGGCCACAATTATAGCAGTACATATACCATAGACAAAAAGCCGGGTTGTGTGACAAAAGGAGTACAGACAAAGCATTGTACAAATACTTATAAAAATGCCGCAGGAAATGTGGTGGCATGCACAAGTACAACCGATGCCCAGAGCATTGCCCCGACCGGTCATTCCTTTGGCGGCTGGACGCAGACACTTGCCCCAAGTCACGGAATCTCCGGACTGGAACAGAGAACGTGCTCGGTTTGCAAGGAGGTGCAGGAAAGAACCGTCAATAGCGGACACAGTTATACGGCAGATGGAAAATGTAATTCCTGCAGCAAGAGTTTCACGTTTGTGAAGACGACAGCAAAAGATTGGGATTACGTGACAGACGATACGGCGAAAACCATTCTTTTGAAAAAATACACCGGTACCAATACGGCGATAGAAATTCCGGCGAAAATGGATGCCACGGTCAGCGGAGTTACCTCTTCTTATCAGGTGGTATTTGCCGGTCATTATGAGGACCGCACCAAAGCCGGAGTATTTGCTTCCAATAAGAAAGTACAGATTCAAGCGGTTACATTCGAAAACGGAGTGCAGATCGACAACATGGATTATATGTTCTCAGGCTGTGAATCTTTGGAAGTGATATCCAATATTCCTTCGACGGTAACGAGCATGCTTGGAACATTTAAGAATTGCACCAGTCTTTGCACCGTTTCCGCACTCCCGGCAAACGTGGAAAATCTTTCCAATACTTTTGAGGGATGCGAAAGCATGGAGACGGCACCGGCAATCCCGGATGATGTAACAAGTTTGTATGCGACCTTTAAGAAATGCAGCAGTCTTTCTGCAGCACCGACAATTCCGTCTAAACTTACCAATATGGATTGGACATTCAGTGGTTGTGCAAGCATTACGGCGGCACCGGCACTTCCGGATACGGTCACATCAATGACCAATACGTTTGAGGGATGTAAAAATCTTCTTGATATTCCGGCAAATATTCCGGAGGGCGTCAAGAAACTTACAATGACATTTTATGACTGCGATGCATTGGAAATGATCCCGGTTCTTCCGAACACGATTGAAGAGATGGAATATACATTTAAAAACTGCGATAATCTGAGTTATGCGGCGGGACTTCCGAAGAATCTCATACGAAGTGTAGGAGTGTTTGACGGTTGTGACAAATACGAAGCATAAGACAGGTAAAAAGATAGAAAAAAGGGAAGTGACACCGATGAGAATTATTCTCAGGTACTGCTTCCCTTTTTCTGGTTACAACCACATTGTAATTCTAAACTTTTACACACAAGAGCATATTTTGTGATTCAAAATCACAAGAAACTCTTTCATCTATAAAAATTAGTCATTAAATTCGATTATAACTTTGTTACGTTTGCTGCCTGTGGACCTTTTTCTCCGTTGACAACTTCAAATTCGACTTCGTCGCCTTCGTCTAATACTTTGAAACCGTCCATCTGTAAAGCAGAAAAGTGAACAAATACGTCGTTTCCTTCTTCATCAGAGATGAAACCAAATCCTTTTTTAGCATTAAACCATTTAACTGTACCTTTCATGTTTTTTGCCTCCTAAAACTATAAATAATTGATACTCCCTTACAATACCACATCTGGATATAAAAGTCAAAGAAAAGTTGTAGCAATTTTGCTGCGTTTTATTATCATAAATATGCCCCTTATTTTTCCACTTCGGGGCCGCTTGCGCTTAGAGAACGCTCGCAGTGGTGCATGAGGACAAAAAACGTCCTCTAAGCACCGGCGGCGTCCTAAATCCCTCGTTGGGAAAACAAGGGACACATTATGATTAAGACAAGACCACAGCAAAAAAAAGGGCTAGGGGAAAGGCTAGTCACACGGTCGTATGGTCTCAAAGAGGAAATTGTTGTTTGAGGTCAAAAGAATTGTTATGGTCGTATGGTCTCAAAGAGGAAATCGTTGTTTGAGGTCAAAAGAATTGTTATGGTCGTATGGTCTCAAAGAGGAAACTGCCGTTTAAGGTCAAAAGAATTGTTATGGTCGTATGGTCTCAAAGAGGAAATTGCCGTTTTAGGTCAAAGGGAACGTCACAATCATATGGTCCCAAAGAGAAAATCGTCATTTTAGGTCAAAAGAATTGACACAGTTGTATGGTCAAAAAGCAATTTACCAACATGATACATTTTCTATTTGAAATCTCACCCAAAATGTAGTACAATATAAACAACTATGTATTTGCCGTTTGTCAGGCAGGCATAAGAGGAACAAGAAAAGAAGATATGTCACATCCGGTGACAGGAAATGAGGTTAAAAATGAGCGACAAGTTACGTGTAGGTATCCTTGGTGGTACAGGAATGGTAGGACAGAGATTTATCTCCCTTTTGGAGAATCATCCATGGTTTGAGGTTGTTGTAATTGCAGCAAGCCCACGAAGTGCAGGGAAGACATACGAAGAAGCTGTTGGTGGACGTTGGAAAATGCAGACTCCGATGCCGGAAGCAGTGAAAAAAATTGTCGTTAAAAATGTAAATGAAGTAGAGAATGTCAGCAAAGATGTTGACTTTGTATTTAGTGCTGTAGATATGACAAAAGAAGAAATCAAAAAGATCGAGGAAGAGTATGCAAAGACAGAAACTCCGGTTGTATCCAATAACAGCGCACACCGCTGGACACCAGATGTACCAATGATCGTACCGGAGATCAATCCGGAACATCTTGAAGTCATTGAAAGCCAGAAGAAACGTCTTGGTACAAAAAGAGGTTTTGTATGTGTAAAACCAAACTGCTCGATCCAGAGTTATGCGCCGGCACTTACTGCTTGGAGAAAATTTGAGCCTACAGTTGTAGTAGCAACAACATATCAGGCAATTTCCGGAGCCGGAAAGACATTTAAAGACTGGCCGGAGATGGAACACAATATCATCCCTTACATCGGCGGAGAAGAAGAGAAGAGTGAGCAGGAGCCGCTTCGTGTACTTGGTAAAGTAGAGAACGGACAGATCGTGAAAGCAGAGCTTCCGAAGATCACATGCCAGTGTGTGCGTGTACCGGTTCTGAACGGACATACAGCAGCAGTATTCATCAACTTCGAGAAGAAGCCTACAAAAGAGCAGCTGATCGAGAAACTTGTAGCATTCAAGGGATTCCCACAGGAAGCAGAACTTCCGAGTGCTCCGAAGCAGTTCATCCAGTACCTTGAAGAGGACAACCGTCCACAGGTAACAGAGGATGTGAACTACGAGCGTGGAATGGGCGTATCTATCGGACGTCTGAGAGAAGATACAATGTTCGATTACAAGTTTATCGGACTGTCCCATAACACAGTAAGAGGTGCAGCAGGTGGAGCAGTTCTCTGTGCAGAGGCATTGACAGCAAAAGGATATATTGCAGCAAAATAAGAAAATAGAAAAGGCAGTGGCAGTACAAAAATAGTCACTGCCTTTTATACGTATACAAGTCGGGAAGGCAGCTGCCAATCCGATGAAAGAAAATGGGGATAAAAATAAAAATGGTATGAGCAGGAGGATTTTATGGAGAAGGAGAAAAAAGGAAGAGCGATTGCACTACTTCCAATAGGAGTGTTTTTGATCATTTTTCTCGGTGCGG
>ENA-ORMN01003731-ORMN01003731.1-human-gut-metagenome-genome-assembly--contig:-NODE-3731-length-11649-cov-3.066414_pt1 | contig 11649 bp, 10 predicted proteins | sample MGYA00242102_ERZ508993 | MGnify/ENA primary metagenome ERZ508993 (study PRJEB26280, sample SAMEA2338770) | human gut metagenome | biome: human gut; feature: human-associated habitat; material: faeces... | reverse complement strand
ATTTTAAAAGGGAGAAAAAATAGCGTGGTCTCTTAAGCTGAACCTGCCAACGATCCATATGCTTAGCAAAAGAAAAAGAGCATCCTACCGAAACTTTCATTCTGGTAAGACGCCCTCGTCTTGATCTATGATATTAGTATAGTTGGCTGATTCATTTAAGATGGACTTATTATAGCGCAGCTTTCTTCATTTTGCAAGTATTTCTCTGTACAAATCAGCCAGTTCATTTCCGATCTTTTTGTGCATCTTTCACTATTCCCCTGTATTGCAGAACAGATGATATCCCACGCACAGCAGCAGAGCGGCCGCAAGAACCGTAAGAAATGAGCTGCGGATCATCAGGCTGATGAGAAGCCCGACCCCCATCCAGAACAGCAGAAAACCTAAAATTCTGCACAAACGAGCTTACTCCTTATCCGCCTCTTGGTTTATTATATGCTCTACTTTCTCTGCGGTATACCCGTCCTCTTCCTTTTTGCCGGTAAAGCGGCTGATCAGATCCGGAGCCATGTCAATGATTTTGGTGACAGCATCCTGGTTTTTGATGTTGACCAGACGCGTTCCGTTTTTGCTGATGACAAGAACGGCGCTCGGAGAAATTTTTCCGCCCATACCGCCTCCTGCATTGTTCTTTGCATTTTCTGCGAATGCACCCGCTCCCACGCCGAAGGAAACGTCTACCAGCGGCAGAAGAATCGTATCATCAATGTGGATCGCCTCACCTACGACCGTCTTTGTTGTGATAAAGCTGTCCATTCCGCGGAACAGTGCTTCTACAGTATTCTGAAATGTGTTGTCCTTTTCTGCCATCTTTTAGGCCTCCTTGTGTTTGAAATGTCGTATGGTTTTCCGAAGATTCTGATCCCGGAATAATCGAAGTGCAATGCCGGCTGCTGTCACAGCCTGAAAACTTCCTTTCATCCGGACATCGCCCCGGAGAATTTCCTGTTCGAAATCCGGCTGGATGGAAAGGTCTTTCGGCAGTTTTCCATAAATCATACCCAGAATGCCGAGTGTCTCTCCGGTCAGTGCCGGATCGTTAAATCCGAACCGGACTGTGCCGGTTACTTTTTTCGGTGCTGCTTTCTTCAGGAAATAAAGCACTTCTTTCTTTGCATGGAGCAGCGCCTCACGGAACATCTTCGAACGGAAGAATTTTTTCACACTCTCCCACTTTCTTTTTAACCGTCTGCCTGCCTGGATTTTCTGCTCCAGTTTTTCAAGCAGACGGAACGGAAGTTCCAACAGCCGGAAAGCTGTCTGCAGCAGACGGCTGGCAAGATTCAGCAGTTTTTCCGGAAGATATTCGATCCTTCCGAAAAACCGTTCCAGAATGCTTTTTTTCGGCGCATCCGGTTCCTGCTCTTGCTCTGGCTGCTCCTTCTGTGCTGTCACCTTCTGCTGTTTTTCTGTCTGGTCCGGTGCTTTCTGTGTCTTTTCTGCGTCTCTTTGCGGCATTTGTTTTTCTACAGTATCTGTTTTTTGTTCTGCCGGTTGTTCCGCCGATGTCTGCTCTTTTTTCGCTTCCGCTTTCTGCTCTGCTGTTTTTTCTGCTTCCGGCGCATTTTCTGTCTCATTTTCCTCCGTCCGGGACACGGACGCTTCTCCCCGGCGGATCTTTTTCAGCCGCCGTTTCCATGTTTCCAGTGATGCCCCGAAAAGCAGAATCTGCGCCTCCGGCTTCTGTTCCTCATACGAGGCCGTCAGCGCGACAGCTCCGAAAAGCCACGATACTCTTCCGCTCGCTTTTACGCAGGCAAATCCCTCTTCTTCTTTCAGAACCTGCGCCCGGTAGCAAAAAGGAAGAAACAGGACGGTGCAGACGATAAGAAGCACGAGAAACAGTAAAACAAGGAGTAAAATCCCCAGTGCCTTCAAAATCATGAATAGTATATGTATCATTCACATCCCTCAATCCGGTTCAGCAGCCATTCCCGGATTTTTACTTCTCCGGTTTCCCGATAAGTTTCCAATGCGATCGCCTCCACAAGCTCAAAAGCTTCCTCGCGCGACACGGCAAGTCCGACAATCATCGGACAGTTTCTCCGCACGGCCGGCTGCAAAAGCAGATCCGCCGGAATTACATCCAGATTGTTCTGCTGATTGGAAGGCAGTGTGAGGAGCCAGACTCCCGGAACTGCTTTTTTGTTCTCAATCCGGCGCATCCATTTTTTCTGTTTCTTTTTTGCAGTATCCCCGACGTACAGATTTTTATACCAGTTTACCATATTTTCCCTGAGCCTGTGGCTGAACCTTCCATAAATTTGCTCTCTTCAGTTCCAGATACTCCTGATAGGCCTTTTCCAGAATCTGCCGTTCATTGGAAAACTTCAGCAGATGATATGCTTCGTGATACTTGTAATAGCCCGAATCCACAAAGTATTCTTCTCTCTGTGGACGGCTGTAGTAGCCGGATGAGGCCATCAGATACCAGTGCACCTCTTTTTCCACGGTGTCCTCCGGAATGCTGAAGCTGTACTGGCTTTTTCCCACGTACTTGATGATGGTGCCGTGTACGCCGGACTCCTCATATACCTCGCGGACAGCAGTCTGTTCATGGGTTTCTCCCGGCTCAACGGTTCCTTTCGGCAGAACCCAGCCTTCATATTTGTTGCGGTAGCTTTTGTAAAGCGTCAATATTTTTCCACGGTAGATTACGATACCTCCGCAGCTTACTGCTTCGATCATACGTTTTAAGCTCCTTCTGGCTTTTTTCCATTCTCTGACAGCTCTTTTCTTCCCGCTTGCCGCCAGATCTTCTGTTAAAAAGTATACCTCTTTTCCCGCCCCCGCGCAACCTTAAAACCGCATCCTTTTTCTAACATTTTTCTAAAAATTCAGAAAACGCGCCCGAACCCATCCTTTCCGGTTCGAACGCGTTTTTTCATCGTTTACTGCTGTGCATAATATGCTTCAATTACCTGTCTTGCAATCGGTACAGCGACTTCACTCGAATATCCGCCGTTTTCCGCCACAACAGCAATGACAATATCAGGATCATCCGCATTGGAGAATCCGACAAACCAGGAATGCGGTGTCTCTCCGTCGCTTCCGTGTTCTGCGGTTCCTGTTTTACCGGCGATATTGTACGGCAGATCCGAAAGTGAAACTGCAGTTCCGCTCTGGACAACGCCTTTCATCAGCTCTGTCAGCATATTGGCTTCGCTCTCGGACATTACCGTGCCAAGAGACTCTTTGTAAAAGGTTTTGACTGCCTGTCCGTCCGCAGACACAATGTTGTCCACATAACGCGGTTTGATCATTTCTCCGTCATTTGCAACCGCGGAGGCGATCAGTGCCATCTCCATCGGTGTTACCAGCGTATCGCCCTGGCCAATGGAGGTCTGCATCACAAGAGCATCCGCCGTTGTCGAATCAAGGTCGAAAGAACTTTTGCTGGTCGGAAGCTCCAGATCCAGACGGCTGTTCAGATACAGGGAATCCGCCAGCGAGCGGAAGGCATCTTTATCCAGCCCAAGGCCAATCTGTGCAAAGGCAGAGTTGCACGAATGTGCAAACGCACCCGCAAAATCTTCCGGTCCATGCACTTCACCGCCGGAGCAGTGAATCGTATAGTTTCCTGCTGTCAGCTCACCGTCACAGTCGAACGAAAAACCGTCCAGTGTGCCGTTCTGACGGAGATACGCAAGCGAAGTAACAATCTTGAACGTAGATCCCGGCGGATATCTTCCCTGCAGACCGCGGTTCAGAAACACGCCGCTCTCATCGTCTGCGTTCAGTGCCTCCCAGTCCTCATCAATCGTATTAGGATTAAAAACCGGATTGCTCACATTGGCAAGTACACGGCCCGTTTTTGCCTCCAGCACGACAACTGCACCGCGGTATCCGTCCAGTGCATCGGCCGCGGCCTGCTGGAGTGTTGTATTCAGCGTTGTATAGAGACTGTCTCCCGGGTTCTTCGCATCGCTGAATTCATTCTTTACCTGCTTTAACTTACTTGTATGGGACTCCATCAGCATATAGTTGTAGGAAGATTCGAGGCCGCTGTTTCCTTTTCCCGTGTAGCCAACCACCTGCGCAAACAGGCTGCCGAACGGATACGTTCTTACCTCATCCCCGTTTTCATCTTTCGTCGTCTTTGCCAGTTCCTGGCCGTCCGCAGAATAGATTGTTCCGCGGATCACGCGCTCTGCATAGTTATTCTGTCTCGTATTGTAAGAACTATTCAGAAATTCTTCTTTCCGCACGACATTAAAGTAAACGAGATACGCGATCAGCCCAAGAAACATGGCCACGAACAGGAACGAAACGATCAGATACGGCCCTGCGCCGTTGTTTGCCGCCTTACCAGTGGAGGCTGTTCTCGGTCTGCTCTTCGATCCGCCGTTCGAATTCATCCGGCTGCTCGCGGTACTTCTGGCGGGTTCCCTGTCCGTCGTTCCGGCTGCCGCTCTTCTTTCGTCTTTCGGTCTCTTCGTCCGGGCGTCGTTTTTTCTTGGCGCCTGGGTCGTTTTTCTGCTGGTTTCGTTTCTTCTTGTTTCGTCTTTTCTCAAGCTCCTCACCTTCGTCTTCCCTTAAGATGTACAATCCCTGAATGATCGACAGCATCAGCACCGTGGAGAACATGGAGCTTCCTCCATAGCTGACCAGCGGCAGCGTGATACCTGTCATAGGAATAAATTTAATGGTTCCTCCGATGGTGAGGAACACCTGTGTCGCATATTCCGTTCCAAGACCCATGGCAATCAGTTTGTAGAACCGTTTGCTCATCTTCATGGAAATATTGATAATCAGAAGGAATGTGGACATGCACAGCAGAATCAGGCAGATTCCGAAGATAATGCCCATCTCCTCACAGATCGCACAGAAAATAAAGTCTTTCGTTGCAACCGGGATAATGTCAGGCCGTCCCTCGAAAAGGCCGGTTCCGAACCATCCGCCGGAGCACATGCCGAAGAGGCCCTGTGCTAACTGGCTGCTGATATCCCAGTTTCCGATCGGATCCTGCCAGAGTGCCACACGGTTCCGTACATGGGAAAACAGGAAATACGCCACAACGCAGGCGACACTCATTCCCGCAAGTCCCAAAAGCGGATATCTGGCTTTTCTCGTTGCCACATAGATTACAACCACGTACGCCATAAAGAAGACGAACGCAGTTCCAAGGTCGGTGGATGCAACAAGGATCAGCACATGAACTGCCGCAATGACCGTTGCTTTCACAACGTTTCCAAAGGAATTATCCTCGCGCAGCATGCCTGCCATAAAGAACACGAGTGTGATCTTGGCAATCTCGGAGAGCTGGAACGTAATGCCGTGGATTTCGATCGACAGCTTCGCACCGCCGGAAGTAAAGCCAAGCACCATAACGACGGAAAGCATGGCAATTCCGAGCACAGCGTAAATCCAGGTCAGATTTTTCAGGAACTTGCCCTTTCGGACAATGACCGGAATGATGAAGCAGAGCAGTGTGGATGCCGCCAGAATTTTGTACTGGGACATCGCCTTTGACACGCTCAGTCTCGTCAGAATAATCATGCTGATCGAGAGCAGCATACACATGTTGTTTACCAGGATCATCGATGCCTTCCGGTAAATCAGGCGGTACAGGATCTGCACGCCCAGGATATACGCCATCGTGAGCAGAAACATCTGAATCGTTGATACTTCGCCCTCCTGCAGGAACATCACGAAGAAACAGATGAAATTCATCAGAATGATCATGATGATCTGCCGCATCAGAATGTAATGGCGCTCATCCTCATCCCGCTCTTTGAGTGCAGCAAACGACTGCACGGTAAAACAGATCATGAGGAAGGTAATCACATATTTTGATAACTGAACAATGGTATTTTCCATAAATTCCCCTTATTTTTTCTCACCGTTTACTCTACTTTCCGGCGGAAATGGCCTTTGGTATATTCCTGTTCGGCCGGAACTGCGATTCCTTTACAATACGTTCCAGCAAACGCAACGGCGATTTCTTTTGTCTCCTCCAGTGTCTCGATGGTAAAATTCAGCCGCACCGCAGCCGGATGCATGGACCGGATCTCATCGGCTTCTTTTACCAGGCCGAGCGGAAGGCTGTTGTAGATCACACTGTAGCACGAGGTGCAGTAACTCTTCACTGGGAAGTATTTTCCCATCCGGTCTTTTAAGCGTACCAGAGAATAACTGTGATTGCAGCCGTTCAGGTTCTTCTGGACACACTGGGCGGAAACCATCATCGGAAGGTAGCCGTAGACCACCATTTCGCTGTTCGTATTGTCACGTTTTCCGATTTCCCGCTCGTTCAGCTCATACGGAACGGTATCACGCTGCACGCCCTGCTCCTGCCAGAATGCCTGCGCACGGCTGTTGTACGTGTAAACGCTGTAATCGAGCCGGATATTCTTTTCCATTCCCATCTCTTTCAAAAACGAAAAGCTTTCGAGATTGCGGATCAGGAAACCGCCAAGACCGATCTCCTTCAGACAGCGGAACGTGTCGCGGTATTCCTTCAGATCGCCTTCACGCACAACGTGCGGCAGCATCAGATAAACCTGTTTTCCCAGTTCTTTCGCCTGCAGGATGCCTTTTTCCGCCTGCTCTTCGAAGATTTCCCGTTTGAAGCATCCCATGCCGGCGTAGATCGTCGTGATCTCCGGAATCTCGAGCAGCGCATTCCACTGGGCTCTCGTCTCGGCAGATGCGGTCAGCTCCATTTTCTTTTCTGCCCTGCTCTCCTGGTCTGGTTTTCCAGATGCTTTTGCTTCCTGTTCCGGCTTTTCCGCTGCTTTTCTGCGATATGGCTCTGTCATCTCTTTCACCAGCTGGTCCGAAACGCCTCTCCGCAGCTCATTTAACGTCTGCATCGGCACGAAACAGTTGTCATCCATACAGATATCGAGTTCTTTGAAATAGAATGGTGTCTCGCCTGTCTTTTCCAGCTGTGTTTTTGCGCGTTCCTCGGTCAGCGGCTGCTTCTTTGCCGGTTCTACCATGCCCGCCTCTGCTGTTACGCTGTATTTTCCGCTTTCTGCACTTAAGAACGCCGGCTGGCCCGGATACAGGGTCAGAAAGCCGGAAATCGGCTCTTTTGCCTCAGTCTCGATATAATCTCTCTGGATCTCATAAAAGAGCTGCTCATTTCTGCGCTGTTTCTTTTTATTTTCCTGCTCTTTTTCGTTCTTCAGCGCCATCATATCGCGTCCGTTTCTTACGGTATAATAGCTTTTGTTGAAACCGTCACGGTTATACAGCTCATACAGCTTTTTCATGTCCTCCGGCAGAACGTGGAAACGGGACGGCTTTTTCTCGTACAGATCGAGGTATTTGCGGTAAATGCTGACAACGCCCGCTGTATACTCCGGCTTTTTCATTCTGCCTTCGATTTTGAGGGACATAATCCCGGATTTTACAATCTCCGGCAGCAGTTCTATCGTACACATATCCTTCGGGCTTAACGGATAGCGGTCGCCCGGCTCCCCCATGCGGTGGTTGTCTTTATCGTACGCTTCGTACGGCAGACGGCACGGCTGCGCGCATCTTCCGCGGTTTCCGCTTCTTCCGCCGATCAGGCTGGAAAAAAGGCACTGTCCCGAATAGCAGTAGCAGAGCGCCCCGTGGACGAAGCATTCAATTTCAAGGTTGGTCGTCCGGTGGATTTTCTGGATCTCTGCAAACGAAAGCTCACGGGCCGGTACCACACGCGTTGCGCCAAGGCTCTCCAGGAAACGCGCTCCCGCAGATCCTGTCACTGTCATCTGTGTGCTCGCATGAATGTCGAGATCCGGGAACCAGGAGCGGACCGCCTTTAAAACGCCCATATCCTGGACAATCACGGCATCCAGTCCCTGCTCATAGTACGGACGCAGATACGGATACAGTTTCTCTTCCAGTTCCTCCTCTTTTAAGAGGGTGTTGACCGTCAGATACAGTTTCCGGTTCCGCAGATGGACGTAATCGATGGCTGAGAGAATCTCCTGCTCATCCAAATTTTTTGCATACGCTCTTGCGCCGAATGCGGCTCCGCCGAGATAGACGGCATCCGCACCGGCGGAAACTGCTGCTTTTAACGCTTCCATCGAACCGGCTGGTGCTAATAATTCTGTCTTCATCTTTATCTCCTAAAAACGGGCGATTACCTGTTCCGCAATCCCCCGTTTTTCCTTCTTTTACGCTTTTAATAAATCTTCCAGATCCTTATTTGCCTTATCAAGCTGCCGCTGCAGTTCTTCCCTCTCGCCGCGCACATGTTCCAGCTCGATTCGTTTCTCTTCCAGCTCTTTTTTCAGATCGCCGGCCTGGATTTCCGCTGCGATCAGATCGTGCTTCATATCGTAGGTTTCCCGGTCTTTGGCTTCCATATCCTCTTCGAGGGTATCTACCTGGCTTTTTGCTTTGAAATAGTCGTCTGCAATGTTCAGTGCAAGCAGTGTGTGCTTCGTATCCACCGACAGGCGGTTGTATCCGGCTGACTGGGAAAGTTCGCTGATCTTCTGATTCAGATAAGCAGCTACTTTCTGCAGATATTCCGGGCTCTCATAGCCTCCCAGTGTGATAATTTTTCCATCTATTAAAACCTGTGTTGTATTTTTTACAGCCATTCTTTTGCTTTTCCTCCACTGAATTTAACCGGACCAAACTCCCGGCTAATATAACCTATCATATACCGAAAATGGAAGAAAAACAACCTTTTTCTGCAAAAAGCGACAGGAAATGAAAGATTCAGGGCTTTTACTCTTCGATCTTACGCGGTGCCTCCAGCCCCAGATGGTGCCAGGCAAATTCCGTTGCCACTCTTCCGCGCGGAGTGCGGTTGATAAATCCGGATTTGATCAGGAACGGCTCGTAGACATCCTCGATGGTGCCGGCATCTTCTCCAATCGATGCAGCCAAAGTATCGAGTCCCACCGGACCGCCCTGGAACTTTTCCATAATGGTGGTAAGAAGCAGCCGGTCAGTCTGATCCAGTCCGTAACGGTCTACTTCCAGCAGATCGAGAGCAAATGATGCGACCTCTTTTGTGATTCTTCCATCGTATTTCACCTGGGCAAAGTCGCGGACACGCTTTAAAATCCGGTTTGCCAGACGCGGTGTTCCCCTGGAACGGCGCGCCATCTCAAGCGCTCCCTGCGGGTCCACCTCCACATTCAGTACTTTTGAGGAGTGCAGGATAATGTTGGCCAATTCTTCCTCCGTGTAAAATTCCAGATGGTGGATGACACCGAACCGGTCGCGGAGCGGGGCAGTCAAAAGACCTGCACGCGTTGTTGCGCCGACCAGCGTAAACTTCGGCAGATCCAGGCGGATCGAGCGCGCCGAAGAGCCTTTTCCGATCATGATATCAATCGCAAAATCCTCCATCGCTGGGTAAAGAACCTCCTCGACCTGGCGGTTCAGGCGGTGGATCTCATCAACAAACAGGACGTCGCCCTCCTGCAGATTGTTGAGGATCGCTGCCATCTCACCCGGTTTTTCGATCGCCGGGCCGCTCGTTACCTTCATATGGGTTCCCATCTCATTTGCAATGATGCCCGCCAGCGTTGTTTTTCCAAGTCCCGGAGGGCCGTAAAACAGCACATGATCGAGAACATCACTTCGCTGTTTTGCTGCTTCAATATATACTTTCAGGTTCTTTTTCGTCTTTTCCTGTCCGATGTAGTCGTCCAGGTGCTGGGGACGGAGCGAACCTTCGATTTTCACGTCCTCCTCGAGAACGTCAGTTGTGATAATTCTTCTTTCCATCGTTATAAGGTTTCCTTCTTCCACAATTTAGGACCATCTGCTAAAACATATGCTTCAATGCCGCTTTCAGCACAGCCTCGCTGTCCATGCCTTCGGTGATTTCGACTTTCTTTACTGCCTGCAGTGCTTCCGTTCCGGAGTAGCCAAGCGCAGTCAGCGCCTGTACCGCATCCTGGAAGGCATCCGGTTCGCCTGCCTGCCGTACCGCCGCAGCCGCCTGATTTCCTGCCAGCTTCTGCTCGAACGCTTCCTGCAGGTCGAATTTGTCTTTTAATTCCAGAATCAGCTTCTGCGCGGTCTTCTTTCCGATGCCCGGTGTTTTGGCAATCGCCTGGACATCTTCCGAGAGGACGGCAAAGCGCAGATTGTCTGCAGTAAGCGTGGACAGCACCGCAAGCGCCGCTTTTGGTCCGATGCCGCTTACGCCGATCAGCATACGGTATATTTCAAGATCTTCGCGGGACAGAAAGCCGAATAGGGAAATTCCGTCTTCCCGCACACTCATATGGGTATATATCTTTAACTCTTCTCCCTCCCGGATGCCTGCATCGAACATACTCGCTGGAATATTCAGCTCATAGCCGATTCCATGGCTTTCGAGAATCATTTTTCCTTCAGAAAGAGAATCTACAGTTCCTTTGATAAATGCAATCATGTTTTTCCTCCAAAGCGCCGTTTTCTTTTTTTGAAAGCGAACGCATATTCTATTATAGCAGAACTTTTCTCATCACGCAACGATTAGTCGCTGTCTTTCTTGCATGTCAGATTTTTTCGTCTTATAATATCTTTAGATTCAAAAAAGTTTTTCAAAGGAGACAAAAAACCTTATGCAGATCATAGATTCTACCCCCGCTGCTCTCTCTGCCGATCTTCAGATGTATCTGAGAAACGGCGATGTCTTTTTCGATATTGAGACGACCGGCCTTTCCTGGCGTACCTCGCATCTCTATCTGATTGGTGCGCTGTTCTTTGACCCGGCCGCGGATACTTTCACACTGCGCCAGTGGTTTCTTGATCGACCGACCGAAGAAAAAGAGATGCTTGTCTCTTTTTTCACGTTTCTTTCCGACGTGAAGCAGCTGGTGCATTTTAATGGAACGACATTTGATCTTCCTTACCTCACACACAAAGCACTGTTTTATCAGATGGAAGATCCGCTTTCGTCAATCGCATCCCTGGATCTTTATCAGGCACTCCGCCCGTTTCAGTCAATCCTGGGACTTTCTTCAATGAAACAGAAAAATGTGGAACAGTATCTCTCATTCCCACGGAAGGATCAGCTTAACGGAAAACAGTTGATTTCTGTTTACCACGACTATCTTCAGACACTGGATGAAAAGAAACTGGAACTGCTTTTCCTTCACAATTATGAGGATGTCCTCGGCATGGGTTCTGTTCTGGAACTGCTCGCGCTTCCTGCCCTGTTTCACGGCGATTTTTCTGTCCAGTCGTGTCGTTTTACCGGACAGACACTGGAAGTTTCACTGCAGCCCGAGCGGGAAGTTCCGGTTTTCCTCTCCCGTGTCTGCGCGGATGGTTCTCTTACAGCCTTTGGTTCACGGGTTTCTCTCTCCCTGCAGACGCATACGGCGGAGCTGAAATATTTCTTCCCGGACTATAAGAATTACTATTATCTTCCGCTGGAGAATCAGGCTGTTCACAAGAGCGTTGGCGCGTTTGTCGATCCGGAACACCGTCAGAAAGCAAAGGCTGCCAACTGCTATCAGCGGCGGACCGGTACATTTCTTCCGCAGCAGAAAGAGTTTTTCACCCCGGCCTTCCGCGAGGATTTCAAAAGCCGCCCTTACTATTTTGAGTGGTCCGACGCCTTTCTTTCGCAGGAAGATCTCCTGAAAGAGTATCTCTGCTCCGAGCTTCAGCTCTTTTTCAAAGACGATAGCAAAACTAGTACATCGTTTTCGAAATAACTATACCACTCACTTGTCTGCAAATCCGATT
>ENA-ORMN01003728-ORMN01003728.1-human-gut-metagenome-genome-assembly--contig:-NODE-3728-length-11656-cov-3.891389_pt1 | contig 11656 bp, 9 predicted proteins | sample MGYA00242102_ERZ508993 | MGnify/ENA primary metagenome ERZ508993 (study PRJEB26280, sample SAMEA2338770) | human gut metagenome | biome: human gut; feature: human-associated habitat; material: faeces... | reverse complement strand
AGGGATTTCAGGCAGCGGCTGCTGCGGCTGAGATTAAGTATAAGGGCAGAACGGATATGGCTATGGTTTATAGTGAGGTGCCTTGTGTGGCTGCGGGGACTTTTACTACCAATGTGGTGAAGGCTGCGCCTGTTAAATGGGATCAGGATATTGTTTATAATCATCCGTCTGCACAGGTGGTGATCTGTAACAGTGGTATTGCCAATGCATGTACTGGTGCAGAAGGTTATGGTTATTGTAAGGAGACTGCAGATGCGGCTGCTGAGATTCTTGGGGTGGCTGCTGACAGTGTGCTGGTTGCTTCTACAGGTGTGATTGGTATGCAGGTTCCCATTGACCGTATTAAGAATGGTGTGAAGATGATGGCGCCGAAGCTGGATGGTTCTCTGGAGGCTGGTACTGAGGCGGCGAAGGCGATCATGACTACTGATACCAAGAAGAAAGAGGTTGCTGTTCAGATTGAAATTGGCGGTAAGACGGTTACTGTTGGTGGTATGTGTAAGGGTTCCGGTATGATTCATCCGAATATGTGTACCATGCTTGGGTTTGTTACTACTGATGCGAAGATTTCCAAGAAGATGCTGCAGGAAGCGTTAAGTGAGGATGTTAAGGATACTTACAATATGGTTTCTGTTGATGGAGATACTTCTACCAATGATACAGTTCTTCTTCTGGCCAATGGTCTGGCTGAGAATCCGGAGATCACAGAGAAGGGTGAGGATTACCAGACCTTCAAGGCTGCGCTGAATTATATTAATACTACTCTGGCGAAGAAGATTGCAGGTGATGGAGAGGGTGCGACTGCACTGTTTGAGGTCAAGATCATTGGTGCAGAGTCTAAGGAACAGGCGGTTACACTGAGTAAGTCTGTTGTTACTTCTTCTCTGACAAAGGCTGCTATCTACGGACATGATGCAAACTGGGGAAGAATCCTGTGTGCTATGGGATATTCCGGTGCGAAGTTTGATCCTGAGAAGGTGGATCTGTTCTTTGAGAGTAAGGCTGGTAAGATTCAGATTATCGAGAATGGTGTGGCTGTGGATTACAGTGAAGAAGAGGCAACGAAGATTCTTTCTGAGGAAGCTGTCACAGCAATTGCTGATGTGAAGATGGGTGATGCTACAGCAACTGCATGGGGCTGTGACCTGACCTATGATTATATAAAAATCAATGCAGATTATCGTTCATAATAAAATCCTGTGAATAAGGATGATTTTAACCGAATCAGGTAAGTCTCCTGCTTTAATTGCGAAAAGCAATAAGCAGGGATGGAGACCAGACATTGACTGGAAAAAGGAGAGAATAATGGTTAATCAGAAATATTTAGATAAAGCGGAGGTGCTGATCGAGGCGCTTCCTTATATTCAGAGATTTAATCGTAAGATTGTAGTTGTAAAGTACGGCGGAAGTGCCATGCTGGATGATGAGCTGAAGAAGAATGTGATCAAGGACGTTGTTCTTCTGAAACTGGTTGGTTTCAAACCGATCATCGTTCATGGCGGTGGTAAGGAAATCAGCCGCTGGGTTGGCAAGGTTGGTATGGAGCCGAAATTTATTAACGGTCTTCGTGTTACAGATAAAGATACTATGGAGATTGCAGAGATGGTTCTTGCGAAGGTGAATAAGGAACTGGTTGCCATGGTGGAATCTCTTGGTGTAAATGCTGTTGGTATCAGTGGTAAAGACGGTGGTCTGCTGAAATGCCGCAAGAAACAGACAGAGGGTGGAGACATCGGATTTGTTGGTGAAGTTACAAAGGTTGAGCCGAAGATTCTGGAGGATCTTCTGGAGAAAGATTTCCTGCCGATCATTTTCCCGGTAGGTTATGACGATGAGTTCGCTACTTATAATATTAATGCGGATGATGCGGCATGTGCCATTGCAGAGGCTGTTCATGCTGAGAAGCTTGCATTCCTTTCTGATATTGAAGGCGTTTATAAAGACAAAGATGATCCGTCCAGCCTGATCTCTGAACTTCATGTAGATGAAGCACAGAAACTGATCGATGACGGTTATGTAGGCGGAGGTATGATTCCGAAGCTGAAAAACTGTATTGATGCCATTGAAGAAGGCGTTAACAGAGTCCATATCCTTGACGGAAGAATTCCTCACAGCTTACTGCTGGAGATCTTTACAAACAAAGGTATTGGTACTGCGATTCTGAGAGAAGACGGGGAGAAATATTACAATGAACATGAATGAACAGATGAAGGAATCCGAAGAGAGTATCCTTCACACTTATAATCGTTTTCCTGTTGTTTTTGAAAAGGGACAGGGATGTTATTTATATGATTCCGAGGGAAAGGAATATCTGGATTTTGCAGCAGGTATCGCTGTAAATTCTCTGGGATATCATTATCCGGGATATGACGAAGCATTAAAAGATCAGATTGATAAGCTGATGCATATTTCCAACTTATATTACAATGAGCCGATCATCGAAGCAGGTGCGAAGCTGGTAAAGGCAAGTAAAATGAGCAAGGCATTCTTTACCAACAGTGGTACGGAAGCAATCGAAGGTGCTTTAAAAGCTGCTAAGAAATATGCATATGTACGTGACGGACATGCAGATCATGAGATCATTGCCATGAACCATTCCTTCCATGGAAGAAGTATCGGAGCACTTTCCGTGACAGGAACTGCTCATTACAGAGAGCCCTTTGAGCCTCTGATGGGTGGTGTGAAGTTTGCGGATTTTAATGACCTTGAGAGCGTAAAGGCTCAGATCACAGATAAGACCTGCGCAATTATCACTGAGGTTGTTCAGGGTGAGGGTGGTATCTATCCGGCGAAGAAGGAATTTCTGGAAGGTCTGCGTCAGATCTGTGATGAGAAAGATATTATGCTGATCTTCGATGAGATCCAGTGCGGTATGGGAAGAACCGGACATTATTTTGCATGGCAGGCATACGGTGTACAGCCGGATATTATGACAAGTGCCAAGGCACTTGGCTGTGGTGTCCCGGTCGGCGCTTTCCTTATGACAGAGAGAGTCGCAGAGAAATCTCTGGCACCGGGAGATCACGGTACGACCTATGGAGGCAATCCATTTGTGGGAGCCGCTGTAGATAAAGTACTTGAGATGATGGAGCGCGACCATATCACAGAGCATGTGAAAAAGGTCGCACCGTATCTGGAGAAAAAATTAGATGAACTGGTTGCAAAGTATGATTTCCTGACCGAGCGAAGAGGTATGGGACTCATGCAGGGTGTTGTCTGTGAAAAACCGGTAGGCCAGATTGCAGCAAAAGCATTGGAGGCAGGACTGATCGTGATCACAGCAGGTTCGAATGTACTTCGTTTTGTACCGCCACTTATCATTGAAGAAAAAGATGTGGATGAGATGATATCCAGGCTGGAGAGTATTTTATAATGAAAGTAGTACAGAAGAGAATGATCGCAGCGGGCTGTATCGGCGTGCTGGTGATCGGAGGTGCCGTTGTTGTATCCAGACACAGCACTTATGAACAGAAAGAAAATGAAACAGAAAATGGAACAGAGACAGCATCAGTTAGCAGGGTGGTAAAACAGCCTGCTGATTTGATGTTCTGGTATAGCGATAAAAGCTATCAGAAGTTTTTTGAGAAGGCGGCAGAAGAATATTATGAGGATACCGGTATTGTTGTGGATGTAGAGTATCAGGACAGCATGGATTACATGGATGCTGTATACACGGTGACAATGCAGGGAGAAGCATTTCCGGATCTTTACATGATCGGAAGCGATGAGTTAGAGGAAGCATATCTTTACGGACTTGCAGCAGAAAACACGGCATCTGATATTTATGAGAGCACCGTGGCGTCGAATGCAGTGACAGCGTCCACTTACAAAGAGAAAATGTATGCGTATCCATTAAGTTATAATACCTGTCTGTTTGTCTATAAAAATGGTTATTTTGAGACAGAACCGGAGACATTGCAGGCAATCATTGATTATTCCATCGACAATGAGCCACCGGAAAATGTGCAGTATCTGTTAGAGTGGGATGTGAATGATGCGTTTTATGATTTTCCATTTATATCGAACAGTGTCAGCTTTGTAAAAGATGAAGTGGAAACAATGCAGGTGAATTATGATGAGAATCTGTATAACGAAGATCTGGAGTTCTTTTCACAGAGTCTGGAGTCGTTTTCCATTGATGCTTCGACGGTTACGGAAGCGAGTGTGATCTCAGATTTTAATGATGGAAAAACACTCTGTGCAATCATTGATTCAGATTCTGTTGCCGGTCTCACAGGAACTGATTATGAGATCCGGGAGCTTCTGGCATTGAATGATACACTGCAGACATCTTCCGCAGCGTTGACAGACCTTGTGGTCGTGAATGATTTCTCCGGGAAAAAGGAAAAAGCAGCTGATTTTGCAGAGTATGTAACGCTTACCATGTCAGGAGAACTGCATGGACTTGGCGGTCATTATTCCGTAAAATTATCAGAGGATGCGGACGAGAGGGAACAAACTGCCTATCAGGCATATGAAAATGCGATTCCGGTACCGAATTCACAGGATGCAAAAGAATTTTGGGTAACATTAAAAGAAACAATATCTCAATATTTTTAAAAAATAGGATATAATATATTTAATAGTCTTGTCATATTTGTAAAATTTCGTTAAAATATATACATCAGGCGTTGAGGGCTCTTTCATCCATCTGTGATGATGCATCCGGTGGAGAAGGAGAATGCTATGAATCGAAAGAGGAAAGTATTCCTGGTAATCATATTCTGCATGGGAGTGCTCTGTGGATGTGGTTCCAGGAATAATGTGTATTTGGAGAAAATACAGACAGAGACAAGTGAAGTTCCGCAGACAGAGGAGAAAGACTGCCAGGAAGAGATGGGCAGTTGTATGGTGTATGTCTGCGGGGCAGTAGAAAATCCGGGAGTGTATGAGCTGCCGGAGAACAGCCGTGTTTATGAAGCAGTAGCGATGGCTGGCGGGATGACAGAGGATGCCGGGATGGAAGCGGTAAATCAGGCAGAGTTTGTCACGGACGGACAGATGTTAAGAATTCCGACCATGGAAGAAGTGGCGGCTGCACAGGAAGAATCCGAGAGCAATGTGGATGATGGCTTACTGGACATTAACCGGGCAAGTGTTGCAGATTTTATGACGCTTCCGGGAATCGGGCAGTCAAAAGCAGAGGCATTGTTTCAGTACCGGGAAGCACACGGCAGATTTTCTTCTATTGAGGAGATCATGAATGTGGATGGAATCAAAGAAGGAGTTTTTAACAAAATAAAGGATAGTATAAAGGTGTAAAAATGGCAAAAAAGGTTCTTGTTGTTGATGATGAAAAATTGATCGTAAAAGGTATCCGTTTCAGTTTAGAGCAGGATGGAATGGAAGTGGACTGTGCATATGACGGGGAAGAGGCACTGAAAATGGCAACAGAGAATCATTATGATATGATTCTTTTGGATATCATGCTTCCGAAGATGGATGGATTTGAAGTATGCCAGCACATCCGCGAATTCTCTGATATGCCAATCGTGATGCTGACTGCAAAAGGCGATGACATGGATAAGATCCTCGGTCTGGAATACGGAGCAGATGATTATATCACAAAGCCGTTCAACATCCTGGAAGTCAAAGCAAGAATCAAGGCAATTATGCGGAGAACCGCAGGAAGCCAGCCGAAGAAAGAGGATTCCAAGGTCATTGAAGCGGGGGATCTTCGTCTGGATTGCGAGAGCAGAAGATTGTTTATCCTGAATAAAGAAGTGAATCTGACTGCAAAAGAGTTTGATCTCTTAGAACTTTTGGTCAATAATCCGAATAAAGTATACAGCAGGGAGAATCTGCTCAATCTTGTATGGGGTTACGAGTATCCGGGGGATGTCAGAACTGTGGATGTGCATGTCAGACGTCTTAGAGAGAAGATCGAAAAGAATCCAAGCGAGCCAAAGTATGTTCATACCAAGTGGGGTGTGGGATACTACTATTACCAGAATTAGTCAGGGTGCGAAAGAATGTCCAGATTTAAAAATGTTATTAATTTTTTTAAAAGTCTGAAATTCAGACTGATACTTTTCTTAATCCTTTTTGGAATTGTACCGGGAATCGTTTTAAAAGTTGGAATTGTAAAGACATATGAGGACCGGTCTGTTTCAATCAAGACAAGTGAGATCTTAAGCCAGGCAAAAATCCTGGCGAATCAGATTGTTTCCAATGATTATCTGAATTATCCAAACTCAACGATTATCAATGCAGAATTAGATCAGTTATCGAATATTTATGATGGCCGTGTCATGGTGATCGATAATGAGTTTCACATTATCAAGGATACGTATGATCTTGACACGAATAAGACGATCATTTCCAAAGAGGTAATTGAGAGTTATTACGGCCAGGAGATCAAAAAATATGACGCGGAAAACCGCTATATTGAACTGACCGTTCCATTGAGCAGACCGGTGGAACAGACCGGGGCAACAGAGGTTTTAGGTGTTATGTTAGTCAGTGTGTCGACGGACAGCATTAACCTCAATATGGAGTATCTGGCGAGAAACGCCTATGTGATCCAGTTGATCTGTGCTGTGGCGGCAGTTTTCCTTGCAGTGATCTTAAGTATCCAGTTGGTAAAGCCTTTCCATAAGATGTCAAAGTCTATCGATGAGATCAAAACCGGATATGGGGAAGATGCGCTGTCTGTGAATGATTACACGGAAACAATTGAAATCTGTAAAAAGTTTAATGAGATGTTAGGCAGAATGAAAGTGCTGGATGATTCCAGACAGGAATTTGTATCCAATGTGTCTCATGAGTTAAAAACACCGCTGACATCCATGAAAGTTCTGGCAGATTCTCTTAACAGCATGGAAGATGCGCCAATCGAACTTTACAAAGAGTTTATGGGCGATATCGGAAATGAGATCGACCGTGAGACGAAGATCATCAACGACCTTCTATCTCTGGTGAAAATGGATAAATCCGCGGCAGACTTAAATGTTACCAATATGAACATCAATGAGCTGCTGGAGCAGATTTTGAAGCGGTTAAACCCGATTGCGGAGAAACAGAATGTGGAACTTGTGTTAGAAAGCTTCCGCCCGGTGTCCGCGGATGTGGATGAGGTGAAGATCACACTTGCATTTACGAATCTGATCGAGAATGCGATCAAATATAATAAACCGGGTGGATGGGTGCATGTCACACTGAACGCGGATCACCAGTATTTCTATCTGAAGGTCGAGGATTCGGGTATCGGTATTCCGGAGGACTCCTTAGAGCATATTTATGAACGTTTTTACCGCGTGGACAAGTCCCACTCAAGAGAGATCGGTGGAACCGGTCTTGGGCTTGCAATCACCCGCAATGCAGTGCTGATGCACCGCGGTGCGATCAAAGTGTTCAGTACAGAGGGAGAGGGAACCATTTTCAATGTCCGTATTCCTTTGAATTACATCGCATAGTGCGATATGTGACAGCAGATTTTTGGTAATGGAGCAAAAAAGTAATGAGAAAAAAAATAGTCTTTCTTCTGGCATTTCTGTGCATGCTTTTACTGGCGGGGTGCTCGAATGGAAAAGAGACAAGTAAATACAACATCGAATATCTGAATAAAGATAAAACCGGGATTGCCGAGATGCCTTATGATGCGTCCGCAACAACGACAGATGCGTTGATCGAAGAATTTTTTGCAGCCTTAAGTTCTGATCCGGATAATGTGGAATACCGTAAACCGATCCCAAATGATGTGGAGATCACAAATTATTCGTTGGACGGAGCACTTCTCACGATCTATTTTGATGCAGATTATCTGAATATGAAAGAAGTGGAAGAGGTTTTGTGCAGGGCGGCAGTGGTACGCACGATGACACAGATTTCCGGGATCGACTGTGTGTCCTTTTATGTGGATGAAAAGCCGCTGACGGACGTGAACGGTAAAATGGTCGGAACGATGTACGCAGAAAGTTTTGTGGAGAATCCCGGAGAACAGATCAATACGATCCAGAATACGAATCTCACACTTTATTTTTCCAATCAGGCGGGAGACGGACTTGTGAAAGAGACAAGACGGGTTCACTACAGCAGTAATATCTCGTTGGAAAAACTGATCATGGAGCAGCTTCTCGAAGGACCGGAATCGAAGAATGCCAGATCTGCAATTCCTTCGGGAACCAAACTGGTCAGCGTGTCGCTTGTGGATGGAGTGTGTTATGTCAGCTTTGATGAGAACTTTAAGAATCAGGACTATTCAGTGAATGAAGCCATTGTGATTTATTCTATTGTGGATTCATTGTCAGAGTTATCCTCCATCAGTAAAGTGCAGATTTCCGTAAATGGCGATACAAGCGGTGTATATCGGGACAGTTTCAAACTTGCAGATATGTATGACAGGAATCTGGATTATATCGCCAAAACAACGGAATCGGATACAGAGGTTGTGGAGGAGACAGAAACGGAGGAACAGTAATTATTGTTTAAACGGCCATTATGTGAAATGGCATCTGGATTGATTCTTGGAATTTTGTTTATGAGGTATCAAAAATGGTATCTGGCAGCAGTTGCTGCCGGAATACTGTTTGGAATTGTATGGAATTTATGGCACAATACGATCCGTAACTGTAGTGAGAAAGACAGTATGGCAAATGCCAGAGCGTGGATATACCCAGCCTTTCGTGTGGGATGTTTCCTTATATTCTTTTTGGCAGGGGCATTTCATTTTGCAGAAAATGAGGCATTCCGTCAGAATTATATGTCAAAACTACAGGATGGAATGCAGGTGGCTGTGCAGGGAAAACTTTGCAGCAAACAGTTAAAAAACGGACAATATTCCTATTGTTTAGATCATTGTTATCTATCGGTCGGGCAGGAAATCCTGCCATGTAACCAAATTCTTTTTTATCAGACTTCCGATGATGATTCCATCGGGCAAACCCTTATTGTAACAGGAACGGTTGAATTGTGGAAAAGTGCATCCAATGATGGTAATTTTGACGCAAAAGCATTTTATGAATCCAAAAAGATCGATTTTCAACTGAAGGAAGCTATTGTGAAAAATGTTTACGGAGCAGAGGATGGATTCGGGGAGAAAATTTACAGGCTGCGCCGGAAGATAAGCGGTGTATACGAAAGCTGTATGAGTACATCAGATGCTGGTGTGCTTTCCACGATGACGCTCGGAGAGAAAAATCTTCTGGACGCAGAGGTGAAGCAGATGTATCAGAAAGCAGGAATTTCCCATGTGCTGGCGATTTCCGGACTGCATATTTCTGTGATTGGGATGGGACTTTATAAATTGCTTCGGAAAATAAAATGCTCCTTTTTGACTTCCGGTGTTATTGCAGGCACGGTCATCGGCGGCTATGGGATGATGTCTGGACTTGGGACATCGACCATACGCGCGGTGCTCATGTTTTTCGTTTTATTGTTCGGACAGTGGATTGGAAGAAGCTATGATTCGCTGTCTGCTCTGGGACTGTCCGCCATTGTGATTTTATTGGACAACCCTTATCTGCTCTGGTATGCAGGATTTTTGCTGTCATTTGCAGCGGTGCTTGGAATTGTGGCTGTGGGACAGACACTGATCAAAATAAAAAAGCCGTTCTTTACTTTTTCGGAGAACTTTCTGGTGAGTTTTGCAATTCAGCTTGCAACGGTGCCGCTTACGGCTTATTTCTTTTACGAGGTGTCGGTCTGGTCAATGCTTATCAATTTTTTTGTACTGCCAATCATTGGGATACTGCTTTTCCTGGGGCTTCTTGGCGGAGGGATTGGTTTATTGTCTGTCCGCGTGGCAGGGGTTCTTTTTGTGCCATGTCATTGGATTTTACTGTTTTATGAAAAAGTGTGTAGATTCAGTGCAAGATTACCGGGAGCTTCCTGGATCACAGGGCAGCCGGACTGGCGGAAACTGCTGCTTTTTTATCTGATATTGGGAGCCGTGCTTTTCGCAATGAAAAAGATGAAGCGACGGCGTGGATTTGTTTTCATAGGCTGTTTTATGCTGCTTGCAGTATTGCATAACCCGGTGAAGGGATTTGAGCTAGATGTGTTGGATGTGGGGCAGGGAGATGGGATTTATCTTCACACGAAAGAGGGGACAAATTTCTTTTTTGACGGTGGCAGTACGGATGTGAGTAAAGTTGGAACATACCGGATGCTTCCATTCCTGAAAGCAAAGGGTGTGAAAAAAATAGATTACTGGATCGTTTCACACACAGACGCAGACCATATTTCAGGGTTAAAGGAGATCTTGCAGGCAGAGTATGAGATCGATCATATTGTGTTTTCGAAATATGTATTAAATGACGAAGCCTATCAGGAACTTTTGGCACTGGCGAAAACGTATGGAACAGAAATTTTAAAAATGGACTGCGGTGACACACTCACCGATGGTGAAGCGGGACTGCGCTGCATTTTCCCGGACAAAACTTATAAAAGTGATGATAAGAATGCACTGTCCCTTGTGCTGCGCTATGAAGATCAGGAGTTTTCCGGTATTTTTACCGGGGACATCAGCAGCGCAGAAGAACAGTATCTTGTGGAACACAAAAAGGCTGGCAGCGTCACATTTTACAAGGCGGCGCATCACGGCTCGAGATATTCCAACAGTGCGGATTTCCTAAGGGCACTCTCACCGGAGATCACAACCATTTCCTGTGGGGAAAACAACCGCTATGGGCATCCGGGTGAGGAGGCTTTGTGCAATATAAAGGAGAGCGGAAGTGCAGTCTATGAGACAATGGAGTGCGGACGTATCCGCATCCGCATGGAAAATGGAAAACCTGTGGTGGAAAAATTCCTTGAAGGAAGATGAATTGTTCTATATAATGGGGAAAGAGTTTATAGATAATTGCGAAACTCATGAGAACGTGTCTTGAATGTTTTTGTTGATTTTAAACAATTGAAAGAAGTGTAGGATGAGTTTTGCAATTATCTGGAAAGAGTATAAATGCAAAGGAGAAAACTTTAAGTAATCAAAATCATTGTCAATAGTGATTAAATGTGTTAAAATATACTCATGGAGGATATTGTTATGAACACATCTAATATCACTAATTACAAACCAAAAGATTTTGCTGAATTATTGGGTGTCTCAGTCAAAACGTTACAACGTTGGGACAGAGAGGGGATTCTGAAAGCAAATCGCACTCCGACTGATAGGCGTTATTATACTTATGACCAATATCTTCAGTTTAAGGGTATAAATACTGAAAACGATAATCGTCAGATTGTTATTTATGCCAGAGTGTCTACAAGAAACCAAAAAGATGATTTACAAAACCAAGTAACTTTTTTACGTCAGTTTTGCAATGCTAAAGGTATCATTGTAGATCAATGTATTGAAGATTATGGAAGTGGGCTTAACTACAACCGCAAAAAGTGGAATCAATTATTAGATGAAGTAATGGAACAAAAAATCAAAACTATCATAGTTACACATAAAGATAGATTTGTCAGATTTGGCTATGATTGGTTTGAAAAATTCTGTATGAAGTTCCATACAACCATAGTGGTAGTGAATAATGAAGAACTATCACCGCAAGAAGAACTTGTACAGGATATTGTATCCATACTTCACGTTTTCTCTTGTAGATTGTACGGTCTTCATAAGTATAAAAAACAAATAGAAGGAGATGAGGAAATTGCTAAAGAGCTTCAAAACGGAATTAAATCCGACAGTCGAGCAAAAAATCAAGATTAACAA
>ENA-ORMN01003727-ORMN01003727.1-human-gut-metagenome-genome-assembly--contig:-NODE-3727-length-11657-cov-3.542406_pt1 | contig 11657 bp, 8 predicted proteins | sample MGYA00242102_ERZ508993 | MGnify/ENA primary metagenome ERZ508993 (study PRJEB26280, sample SAMEA2338770) | human gut metagenome | biome: human gut; feature: human-associated habitat; material: faeces... | reverse complement strand
GGACAGCAGCTCGGCGATTTGTCGGATTCCGGACTTGCAAATAAGTTACAGCGCCGCATTCGAAATGAGGGGCAAGAGATAGAGAACAAGTACGCGGCGAATGTTGAGCGCGGCGGCAAGGCTGCTGAGATTTTTGACAAGTATGGCGCATTGACCGTCGCAGCAGCCCCGCAGGCGGTCGCAGCGGTGCTCACCTCAGGCGCGAGCCTTGGGGCGACGCCAGCGACGCTTGCGAAGACTGCTGCAACGGAAATGGCCCCGAGCATTGCAAGCACAATCCGCAACAGCGTATTTGCGATGGGGAAAGACCCGCAGTATTGGCTTTCATTCTCGCAAGTCGTAGGTTCCAGTTACGAGCAGGCGCTTGATGACATGGAGAAGGCCGGAGTGGATAACAACACCGCTCGCACGAAGGCCGCACTTTATGCCACGGGAAACGGTCTGATGAACGCTGCCGTTGAAGTTGGAGGCGGTATTCAGACGCTTCCAGAACAGTTGAAACACGGTTCCGCTGCGTGGAAAGCATGGCTTGAATCAGCCTTTGAAGAAGGTAAAGAGGAAGTTGTGCAGGGCATTCTTGAAAGAGCGACGCAGAACGTCGCCTACAATAAAGGCAATCCGCTCGCATCAACGAGGGATGAAAACGCCATTTTGAACCCGCGTACATCCGCAGAGGAATTTCTCGGCGGCGCAGTGGTCGGCGGTGTTCTTGGTGGCGGACAAGTTGGCACGAATGCGGCGCTTCAATCGCTCGCGCGCTTTGATAACTCCCTGGGTGAGAGCGGGCGAAAAGCGATTCGCGGCTCGTATCAGGAGGGCAAGGACACGGCACAGCACGTGAAGGACTTTATCCCTGCCTACAATGCGGGCGTGGAGGGAAAGGCGAACCCGAACCCGACGAATGAGACGGCCTATGCAGGCTATGTCGCGGGGCAGAACGACGCGAAGAAAGAGGCAGGGACGGGCGAGCATATTGACAGCCGCACGAAGGAAAATGTATCGAGCAGAAATGTAAACGCTTTCCAGTTTGACCACCCCGAGCTGCACGGTTATTACAGTACGGCGGCAGAGCAGATCGCCGGTATCGCTGATATAAGCCTTTCGCGCGGACAGCAGAAGGGCGCGCGGCAGCGGACGGCAAACGGATACCAGAGAAACAATCAGATATTCGAGACCCCCGCCATGCGCAAGGCGATGAACGAGGGCCTGACGCGCACGCAAATCATTGATGCAGCGCAGCGCATCATCAACGATAATGGACAGGAGAATGTCAAAGCGGCGAAAACGCTCGAGATCGTTCTTGACGACATGCTGACGAATGGGTACACTGCTGTTGATGGAACGGCGGTTGCCCCCAATACGGATTATATTGCAGCAAAGCAGCAGATCGCAGGCGCAGAGGTGCAGGCGACCGGCTTTGACAAGTATGTAACTGACAACCGCCTTGCCCTCGAGACAGGAGATGTGACAATGGATGAGCTGCGCACAGAATATGCGCAGCAGGAAGGAGCCGAACATGGAGAAGCAGTACATTTACGCAACGGCAGCGAACGGGATAACGGTGCGGATCCCCGCGGAGAAGTACGAGGCGTGGAAGAAGGCGCAGGACGAAATCCGGGCCGGAAGGAAGGGCGACACTTCGCAGACAGCGAAGCAGCTTCGCTCGATTATGGAGAAAAAGTAAGCACTGCGAGCTTCGGCATCGGCAGAGGCGCATTCAATGACAGCGTCTATCTTGTGAAGAACGAGACGGCGGAAATGCGCAAGGCGAAGGACCTCGCCAAAGAGCGCGGCCTGCGCGTGACGTTTTTTGCCGGGAATAATCTGACGTTCCGTGACAAGAGCGGGAAAACGTTCCAGGTGCGCGGCTACGTTTCAGGTGACCGCGTATTTATCCGTGCGGATCATCCGGAATTTACGTCGTACCAGATCATGCGGCATGAGGCCGGACATGATATGATCGCAAAGGGCGAAGTCGATTTGAACGAGGTACGCACGCGCATCGATAAGACCTTTACCGGCGGTGAGGTCGACTTCCTCTGCACGGCGTATGCAGACGCTTATGCCGGCACCGAAATGACGGCGCAGGAAATTTGGGAAGAGGTGGTTTGCGACAGCCTCGGCGATATGAACATTTTCGCCGACAGTGAGATCAGCGATGCGGCAGCGTTTCTTCTTGCGCATATCAAGGTGGAGAGCGAAACCGTTGCGCAGGAAAGCACGCGTGCGCCGCCAAGCAAAATAAATGGCAGGGCGAGCATTGAAGAGGCTGCCGATGGCAAAAAATATGTCCGCGCCGACAGACAGGTCATTTTTGGAAATGACCCGCAGAGTTGGAGCGAACAGCTGGAAGACTATATTAACGGGAAAATCCGCCGTGGACAAGACGTTAAGCTTATCGGCGCGGATGGCGACGAATTGGTTCTGACTGCGACCTCGGCAGGGAAACTGAGCGACAACCACACCAGCGATGGGCGTACTATGAGCGAGGCGGCATTTGAGCGAAAAGTAAATGCAGCATCGCATATTGACGAGTTGGCGCAGGTTTCTGTCAAGGGGGACAGGAACGTTGTAGATCATAACAGTCGACATGGAGACATGGCAAGTAGCGGTTGGAATTATCGCACGGCGTTTTTCAAAGACTTTGACGGGAAATATTACAAGGTTACGATATCGACGGCGCAGAGCGCAGACGGTAAGATGATCTATAATATTGGGCAGATGCAAGAAAGAAGCATCCCCCAAATTAATGGCTCTTCCGCTGCGGACAGCGGCGCTCTGCGAGGGAATGCTTCTGTAGATAGTCTATCTCGTGGCGTACAAAATGTCAAGCTGAAGTTCAGCATGGAAACGCCGGTCGAAGAGACTGACAAACTGATCGCCGTCCACAACAAGGATGAGGCCAGCATCATGTCCGCGCTGAAGCTGGGCGGCCTGCCCATGCCCTCTATCGCCATTGTAAAAGCCAGGGACGGGCACACCAAGTACGGCCCCATCTCCCTTGTGTTCAGCAAGGACACCATCGACCCGCAGCTATTCCGCGCCAACAAGGTGTACGGTGGCGATGCCTGGACGCCGACAGCTCCGCGAGTAGATTACCCCGTGAACAGCAAAAAGGCATCCCAGGTGGAGCACGAGCTGCACCGGCTGGCCGGGGATGTCTCCGTGGCCGGGGGCATCTTCGGGAACAGCGCCGCCCTGCGCTCTATGGGCATCGACAACACCAGCACCAGGAGCACGGCAGAGCTGGCGGAGAAGCTGGCCTCCACGGACACGGTGCGGGCGGCCTATCTGGCAGACCAGGGCAAGAGTCTGGAGCCGGTGAAGATGGACAAGGTGTGGGACAAGTTCGGTAACGACACCCTGCAAAAGGTGGTTGACCGCCTGGGCGTGAACACGCTGGCTGAAATCGAGGCCAACCTGGAGACCGGTGAGAGCGTGAAGGACGCCCTGGGCGAGAATGCCGAGGTCATCCGCGACATTCTCCGGGACTACTACCGGGAACAGGGCGAACCCATGCTCCGCAGAATGGCCGTCAAGAGGCATTGGACCGACGCGGAGATCAACGAAAGACGGCAGAACCGCATCGACAATTCCATGGACGGCGTTTCCATCTTCACCCTGGAGGACATCGTTCACCACGCATGGGATATGTACCAGGACGGCGGCGCGACCAAGGGCGAAATTGACCGGATGGCTACCTCTGACGCGCTGCGCAGCTCCGTGGATGACCACGCCGTTGAGGAGTGGATTGCCGGGAAGCTGGACGGCCTGCTGGGCGAGGCGGGCATCTACAATGGCAAGGACCCCTACACCCCCTCCGGCAATCTCCGCAGCTTCTCGCAGCTCCACTATGCCTACACCCTGGAGAACATCGTCAAGGCGATGAAGGAGGGCCAGGAGGAGCGCGGCGGCAACACCTGGGGCGCAAGCGCCAAGACCCTGCAATCCGTGGCGACGCCGGAATACCGCAGCATCCAGGAGATCAAGGCAGACAGTGGGCGGCTGGGCATGGACGAGGGGACCGAGTATGAAGCAAAGCTCCAGGCCATTGATGACCAGATCGGCAGCATCATCACGAAGATCAAGCAGGGAAACAAGGCTCATTCCGACAATTCCTTCGTCGAGAGCGACATCATCGGCAGCATCCTGATGGAAACGTCCAAGGGCAAGAGGACGGTGGACGCTATCATGCGGGCCTTCTCCAAGGAGGGGTACAAAATCAGCAGCCAGACGGCCCAGGACATCCAGGCCGTCTACCAGGAGGCGGCGGAAATGCCCACCGGCTACTTTGAGGCCAAGCCCCAGCGCGCCGTTGGGTTTGACGAAGTTTTGGCAGCGGTGATCCCGGACAACAGCAGCGACCGTCTGAAAGCCGCATTGCAGGATGCCGGGGTCAACACGGTGGAGTATATCGCCGGAGATGAGGCGGACCGTTTGGAAAAAGTCAACAGCGTGGATGACGCAGCATTCTCCCGCGAGATCCCTGAGGCAAACTACGAAACGTTGAAAAAGAAGTACGGATATATCCCGGCGGGCGAGCGTGCATACCGCGAAGTGCAGGTACCGAAGAAGACGGCGGATGACAAATATGTCAGCCGCACAATCCGCACGGTGCTGGAAGCAAAGGCCACCCCGGACGCAATGGTGCCGACGCTGGAACGAATGGTGGCAAAAGGAGAGTTCTCCTACGACCGCTATACGGACAAGCAGGCCATTAGTGACGCAGAAAGCCGCATAAAAACCGAGGGTTGGCAAAAGACCCTGAACAAGTGGAAAAGTTCCACCAAAGAGGGGATCAGCAAGGAAAATACGGCGATTGGCTGGGCGCTCTACAACAATGCAGCGAACAGCGGTGATGTGGAGACAGCTATCGATGTGCTCGACACCATCGTAAAGCGCCAGAGAAATGCGGCACAGGCGTTGCAGGCAACGCGGCTGCTCAAGCAGCAGGACACCAGTACGCAGCTTTATGCGGCGCAGCGCAGCGTGGAGAACTTGACAGAAGATCTCAAAAAGCAGTACGGGGAAAAGGCCCCTGATCTGAAGATTGACCGCGACCTCGCTGAGAAGTTCCTGAACGCAAAGGACGACGATGCGCGCACCGAGGCGATGAAGGAAATCTATCGTGATATCGGCAGACAGATGCCGAGCCGCTTCATTGACAAATGGAACGCTTGGCGCTACTTTTCGATGCTTGGTAACCCACGTACGCATGTGCGCAACATCGTTGGCAACGTAGGATTTGTTCCTGCTGTCACGGTAAAGAACGTCATCGGCGCAGGCATTGAGAGCGCTGCGAACGCGGTGAGCGGCGGCAAAGTCGGACGCACGAAGGCAATCCTGACGACGAAGGACGCAGGGCTTATCAAGGCGGCATGGAGTGACTATGCCAACATTCGCGAGCAAGCTCTCGGCAGCGGCAAGTACAATGATAATGTCAATGTGCGACAGGAAATCGAGGAAGGGCGCACGATCTTCAAACCGAAACTGCTGGAAGCGATGCGCAAATTCAACAGCACGGCGCTGGATGCGGAAGACGCATGGTTCTCCAAGCCGCATTACGCGGCGGCGCTGGCGCAATTCTGCAAAGCAAATGGCATTACCGCGGAGCAGGTCGCTGGCGGGAAAGGCATTGAAGCGGCACGCGAATACGCGATCAGAGAGGCGCAGAAAGCGACCTATCGAGACACCAATGCGTTTTCACAGATGATCTCCGATCTCGGCAGATACCGTGGGGATAACAAGATGAAACGCCTCGGAAGCACCCTCGCCGAAGGAATCCTGCCGTTCCGCAAGACACCAGCCAACATTCTGGTGCGCGGCGTGGAATACAGCCCTATTGGTTTCCTCAAAAGCATAAGCTATGACCTTGTGCAAGTGCAAAAGGGTAATATGCAGGCGACCGAAATGATCGACCGGGCCGCCGCCGGTCTGACCGGCACGGGGCTGATGATGCTCGGCCTTTATATGGCGAAAGAGGGCATTCTTCGCGGCAGCGGCGGTGATGACGAGAAGAAGAAAAAGTTCGACGAGCTGCAAGGGCATCAGGAATATGCGCTGGAGATGCCAAATGGCACGAGTATTACGCTGGATTGGCTTGCGCCGGAAGCGCTTCCGTTCTTCGTCGGGGCAAACCTTTACGAGCAGATGCAGGCGAACAACGGATATCTCACTATGAGTGATATGCTTCAGGCCGCAAGCAATGTGACGGATCCGTTGCTTTCCATGAGCTGTCTGCAAAGCCTGAACGACGTTTTTGACGCGGTAGGATATGCGTCCTCCGGGGACACAAACGCACTAACCAGTGCGGTAGCAAGCGCGGCGACGAGCTATCTGACGCAGGGTATCCCGACGATCCTCGGGCAGGCGGAGCGCACGGGCGAAAGCACGCGCATGACGACCTATACGGATAAGAACAAATTCCTGACGCCGGATATGCAATATGCGCTCGGCAAGGCCAGCGCGCGTATTCCGGGCGTTGACTACGGGCAGATTCCCTTTATCGACGCATGGGGGCGCACGGAAAACTCCGGGAGCGCGGTAGCGCGAGCATTTAACAATTTTGCGAATCCCGCGTATACCTCGAAGGTAACCGGCAGCAAAATGGAAGACGAGCTGGGACGCCTATACGAAGCGACCGGCGAGAGCAAGGTCCTGCCGCAGCGTGCGTCGAAATCCTTTGTTGTGAACAAGGAAATTAAGCAGCTGACCGGCGATGAGTACGTCAAGTACGCCACAAAGCGTGGGCAGACTTCCTATAAGATCGTCAGCGAGCTTACGGGGCTTGCAAGCTACAAGGCTATGAGCGACGACGACAAGGCGGATGCCGTTGCGAAAGCCTACGAATATGCCAACGTCGTCGGGAAAATGAGTGTGAGCAATTACCAAACGGACGGATGGGTGGCAAAGGCCATAGATACCGTCAAAAAAACGGGCGTTTCAGAAGCCCAGTATATTGCGCTCTATCTGGCGAAAGGCGGGATCAAAAGCCTGAAGGACAAAAACGGTGACACCATCAGCAACAGTGAAGGCTTGCAGATCATGGAGCTTGTTTATCAGCAGAAGGGGCTTTCCGATAAACAGCGTGCAGCCCTCTTTGAGGACTTCGGCGTCGGAAAGAGCATTCGCCATTGGAACCGCGCGAGGGTGGACGAGCAGCTTGCAATCATGAGGAGGAAAGCGGCGTAAAGAAAAAGAACCTGTCGGATCACCGGCAGGTTCTTTTGCCCCGTGGTGAATTTGCGGAGGCGGCATGATAGGCTCAATGGAGAACACCATAAAAATAAGGGGGCGTGAAAAATGGATAATGCAAAGCACTACGATGACGCAGAGATCGCGCTGATTGAAAGCAGGTGCAAGAGCAATACGCATCGAATCAATGAGTTGCAGGAGCACCAGACGGCGCTTGACAGGCTGGCAACGTCGGTCGAAGTGCTGGCGACCAAGCAGGAGACCGTTGAGGGCGACGTCAAGGAGATCAAAGAGGACGTGAAAGCCATCACGGGCAAGGCGGGGAAACGTTGGGACAGTCTGGTCGACAAGGCCCTCGCGGTGCTGGCGGGTGCGTTTATCGCGTGGCTGCTGTCGGGTGTAGCCTTATGAAGAAGCTGAGAAAGCGGGACAAGTACGTCATAGCGGCAGTGCTCAATCTCTGCTGGTACTGCATTGCGGTGCTCGTATTGACCGCGCATGACAAGGTAGTGCCGGATAGCCTGACCGTCGCGTGGTTCGCCGCGTGGACGGCAGAACTCGGCCTGCTGGCTGGAATCAAAATCAAGGGAAAGGACGAATAACATGAACGAATTACTGAACAAGAGAATCGCAAACCTTCTTAGCGTGAAGAGCCTTGTGACGATTGCGCTGACGGCGACCTTCTGCGTGCTGACAGTACAGTCGAAGGTGACGCAGGAATTCAACACCGTGTACCTCATGGTCATCGCGTTCTACTTCGGCACACAGAATGCGGCGGGCAGTGCGAAGGGAGAGTGAGCGGTGTGAATATCCGCAAATATCCGGCCAACGCCGGGAACGTCGGCGGCAAGCGCACGGCGAGCGGTATCCGCTACATCGTCATCCACTACACCGGCAACGACGGCGACACGGCGATGAACAACGCCAAATACTACGCTTCGAACGTCGTGAAGACCAGCGCGCACTACTTCATCGACGAGAAGGAGATCGTACAAAGCGTGGATGACCTGCGCGTTGCGTGGGCGGTCGGCGGGAAGAAGTACCCGTCTTGCCCGCAGACGGGCGGCGGGACGCTGCACGGCCGCTGCCTGAACGCAAACAGCATCAGCATTGAGCTGTGCGATGAGAAGAAGAACGGCGTATACGCGCCGGGCGCGAAGACCGTCGCGCAGGCACTTGAGCTGACGAAAGCTCTGATGAAAAAGTACAACATCCCCGCGAGCAACGTCATCCGCCACTTTGACGTGACGGGTAAGCTGTGTCCCGCGTACTGGTCCGGCAGGGAGAACGCGGGCAAGTGGGAAAAGGAGTTCAAGAGCAGGCTTGTGGAGCCGGACTACCGCGAAGTGCTCAAGAAGCGCGCGGGGCTGCTCGATCCGACGCTCGACTACCTCGCGGCGTACAAGTACGGCAGTGACCTGATCCGCAAGCTCGCGACAATGAAATAATTGTGTCCGAATCGGGCACGGAAAGGAAAACGGGCGGGAGGCCTGCAATGTCTCCCCTCGCGTGAGCGCTCTGCAAGCCCCGGTGCACAGCATGGACAAGCAGCACCGAGCGATCCGCGCACAGTTATCCTCTATGGCCCCCAAGCGAGCCGTGGCGTATATCTTATCGTTTGAGCTGCCGCCCGATGAGGCGTACTGCCTTATTGAATGCGATGTGCGCGGGAAGAGCCGCGTCGAAGTCGCGGAGACGCTGCACGTCTCACCGGAGTACGTGAAGACGCGGCGGCGCCGGGCGTACAGCAAAATCGCGGACGGCATCAAAAACACATAAAGAAGAGACCCTACAAAGACCTTTTTCAGGCTCTTTGCGGGGCCTCTTTTTCGTTATCATTGAGACAACAAAAGGAGGTGCGCGCATGGACCAGTTTGCAATCGCCGGATACAGCGGCGGAAACTGCATGATGTGTGTTATCGACAACGGTGATATTTTCCAGACCGACTATTTCGGCAACCGCCAGCAGCTCATCGGCAAGACCTCTTCGGCATACGCCGAGCTGGAAGCCACCACGCAGGAGTATTACGACAAGCTTGTTGAGCTGGGCGTCATCACTCCGCCCAAGACGCAGGAGGAGCTAATGGGCGAAATGCAGTCGGCTATGAGCGACATGGCTGCGGTCATCAAAAATCTGACCGATCAGGTAAAGGAGCTGAAGGAAAATGGACCTCAAGCAACTCTTAGCGGCAGCGGCGAGAATGTTTCCCAGCGCCGACCTGCAAGGCGCGGCGGAGAAAGCGGAGCAGGCGATCAGCGGGACGGTTGACACGCTGGAGGGCGTGCAGAGCACGGCGCGCAGGCTCGGCATTGATCCTGGTATCGCCGACAGCCTATATTCGCGCTACGGGCGCACAATGCAGGCGAAGGCCCTGTGCGGGCTTCTCGGCACGACCCCAGAGGCTTTGCGCTCTGACGCCAATAAAATACTCGGCGGCACACAAAACGGCTCACAGGCCCCGCAAAAGGGCAAAGCGGGGCACTCAACCAAATTCCCCCGGCTGAAATAGCTGTTGGAATAATTTTTGAGGAAAGGAGAATGCACCATGAACAACGATCAGAGCACCGGCATGAGCTGGCTCGCGGTACTGTTTATCATCATCGTCATCGCGGCGCTGTTTGGCGGCTTTGGCAACGGCTTTGGATTTGGACGCGGCAATATGCCGTATCCCGTCAATGACACCGGCTGCAACCGCGTGAGCAACTGCGAGGTCGAAAAGCAGGGGATCATCGACACGTCCCGCACGCAGTATCTCATCGAGCAGCAGAGCAACGACACGCGCATGGCAATCAACGCCAGCACTGAGGCGATCACCAGTCAGGCCAGCCGCATCTACGAGCAGCGCCTGCAGGAGACCATCTTCGACCTCAAGATGGAGAACCAGAACCTCAAGAACGGCATCTTCACCAAGGAGCAGACAGACGCCCTGGCGGCGAAGATCTCCGATTGCTGCTGCGGTTTCAACCGCCGTCTGGATGCGATCGAGGGCCGCATGCTGACCAAGCCCGCACTGTACGGCGTGGCTTCGACCTGCGCAGGCCAGATCATCCCCGCGTCTTGCGGCTGCAACGGCAACGTCAACCTTTAAGACCATATTCCCCGCTCGGGGGACATGGCAGGCCCCTATGGCCGGGTAACAGGCGGGGCTATAGCCCCGCCATTTTTATGGAAGGAGAATAAAAAATGTTAGAAAAAATCAAAGAAATCGCAGCAGATTCATTAGGAGCAGACGTAAACACACTGACAGCAGAGACTTCATTTAAGGAAGACCTTGGAGCAGATTCCCTGGATCTTTTTGAGATGGTAATGGCATTTGAGGAAGCTTTTGAAGTAGAGATCCCATCTGAAGATCTGGAGCAGATCACAACAGTGGGTGACGTTGTAAAATATATCGAATCACACAAGTAAAAGTATAGAACTAGTAGAAAACGAAGCATTTCGGTTCCTTTTCGGCAGCCGATCCGAGAGAACCGTTGATAGAGAAGTGATCAAGAAGGGAGTTCTTATGAGAACGAGAATAACAGAATTACTTGGAATTGAGTACCCGATCATTCAGGGCGGTATGGCATGGGTTGCAGAATATCATCTGGCGGCAGCAGTTTCAAATGCCGGTGGACTTGGACTGATCGGAACAGCAAGTGCACCGGCCGAGTGGGTCAGAGAACAGATCCGTGAGGCAAAGAAGCTGACAGATAAGCCGTTTGGAATCAATATTATGATGATCAGTCCTTATGCAGATGAAGTTGCAAAGGTGGCTGTCGAAGAAGGTGTCGCAGTTGTCACGACCGGTGCAGGATCTCCGGAAAAATATGTAAAGATGTGGAAGGAAGCCGGAATCAAAGTGATCCCTGTAGTTGCTTCTGTAGCGATGGCGAAGAGAATGCAGCGTTGTGGAGCAGATGCTCTGGTGGCAGAAGGAACAGAAGCAGGCGGACACATCGGTGAGAATACAACGATGGTTCTCGTTCCGCAGGTTGTAGATGCAGTTGAAATCCCGGTGATCGCAGCCGGAGGAATTGCAGATGGAAGAGGAATTGCAGCGGCATTTATGCTCGGAGCAGAGGGTGTCCAGATCGGAACACGTTTTGTTGTGACAGAAGAAGCACAGGTGCATGAGAATTATAAAGAATGCATTTTGAAAGCAAGGGATATTGATTCTCGTGTGACAGGAAGATCTACAGGTCATCCGGTTCGTGCTCTTCGTAATAAAATGACGAAAGAGTATCTTGAGAAAGAACAGGCAGGAGCAACATTCGAAGAACTTGAACATCTGACACTAGGAGGACTCAGGAGAGCTGTTGTTGATGGAGATGTTCAGAGCGGAAGCGTGATGGCAGGGCAGATCGCAGGTATGATCAAGGAGAAGCTTACCTGTCAGGAAGTGATCCAGAAGCTGGTCTCACAGACAGATGAACTGATCGGAGGAAAAGGATTCTATGAGTAAGATCGCATTTATTTTCCC
>ENA-ORMN01003726-ORMN01003726.1-human-gut-metagenome-genome-assembly--contig:-NODE-3726-length-11666-cov-4.943760_pt1 | contig 11666 bp, 9 predicted proteins | sample MGYA00242102_ERZ508993 | MGnify/ENA primary metagenome ERZ508993 (study PRJEB26280, sample SAMEA2338770) | human gut metagenome | biome: human gut; feature: human-associated habitat; material: faeces... | reverse complement strand
CCAGGGAAACCTTATTGGTGTTAATAAGGTTAGAAAATTTTTTACAAAAAACAAAAAGGAAACGTATTAATGTTTCCTCTATTTTATATTTAATTTTAAGCAACGTAAGGATTATCTATAGTACCATTTCCTGATGTATATTTTAAATTTCCACTTAAATATATCACAAGTCTAAGCCCCGTTTCACCAGATGCTGTTGAACTTGTATAACCATATCCATTAAACTTATAAGCCTTATGTGTATTGGCAGCATCAGCAGTTAGAGTCCATGTTGTCTTAGTATAGTTTGCTAAATAATTGTAGTTAGAACACTGTGTATCATATGAATATACACAATTTTTATCAAGACTTGCAACCATATATTCATTAACTTGCATTAAACCAACAGGCATATTTTCAGCAACTGTTGCACATTCAACACTACCTGTATTATTTGTTTCATCTTCATATCTTTTACCAATACATAAATTTTTAAAAGCTATTTTAGATTTGCTTGTATCATTAAAAATACTTTCCTCATTATAGATTCTTTCAAGTCCATCTTTTAATCTACTAATCATATAATCATTAATTCCTGTATTACCTTGTTTATTAATATTATATCTATCATCCCATACACCAGTATAAGTAATATCATCTTGTAATAATCTAAGTGTTCCATCGTTATTAATACGAATTATTCTCCACTTTTTACCAGCAAAACTTACATAATTATTTACATTTTCGCCTCTGAATACTAAATTATCACCTATTTGGTATAAACCATCTTTCTCTGTTACAACAGGATTATCACTCTTTATTTTATCAGTTAAACTAATTGTTTGATATGTTTCACCACAATCAAGATAAGGTGTATATAAATAATAATCACCATTTTTTTCTACAACAACTTTTCCAGTACAAACAGCACCTTTTTTAGTAATTTTACTTAAGTCTTTTATTTTTCCTGCTTCTTTTAAAGTTAAAGCATCAACTTCAACCTTTCCGCCATTATTACCTGGTAATTCAGATACTCTATCTTTATAATAAGCCTTAGCAGCATCTTGCATTTGTTGTTCTACTTTATCAAAAGACATTCTTTTACCTCGTAAAGAGCTTATTATTCCTAAAACAATAAAAAGTAATATAAGTCCACCAACAGCAATAACGAGATATGTTATTAATTTTTTATTTAGACCTGTAAACGAATTTAATATATTTTTCATATTTGCCTCCAAACTACGATTATTATAGCAAAATTAATATGTAAATACAAGAATAATGAGTAACTATATACTCATTAATTCATTTTCTTTTACTTTAAATTTCTCATCAACTGTTTTATTAAACTTCTCAATTAATTTTTGAACTTCTTCATTACCATTTTTAATATCATCTTCTGGTATTTCAAGTTTTTTAATATTATTATTAGCATCTTGTCTAATATTTCTTAGAGCAATTTTACAATCTTCAGCAATTGTCTTTGCTTGTTTAACATAATCTTTACGTGTATCTTCTGTAAGAGCAGGTATATTTAAAATAATTGTTTCTCCATTATTATTAGGTGTTAAACCAATATTAGCCTCAAAAATAGCCTTTTCAATTGCCCCTAAACAAGACTTATCAAAAGGTTTAATACATAGTTGTCTTGCCTCTGGTATTGATATATTAGCAAGTTGTTTAAGGGGCGTTGGGGCACCATAGTACATAACTGTAACTCCATCTAAAATAGCTGGATTGGCACGTCCTGCTCTTATATTAGTAAGTCTCTTTTCCATGTTAGCAATTGCTTGCTCCATATTACTTTCTGTTTCAAATAAAATATCTTCCATAATTATTTCCTCTTTCTATTAAATTATATTTTATTAGCTTTATTCATAATATAACTAAATAATTTTCTAAGTTCTGTTTTAGCAGATGCATCCATTTTAACAAAATTTAATCGCATTTGATATCCACTATCAAATGATAAAAGGATAGCACCTGATGAAATTTTAAATAAAATGGCACCTGATGAAATTGATTTATAAGGTAATATATGTATTTTCTTATTTTTACCAATAGGTTTAAAATCAAAAAGAATCATTCTTGAATCGGTAAATATCCCTCTATCGCTCATTGTTTTATAAGCCTTATAAATAACTTCTCCATCATCAACATAGTCTAGCACATATTTAGGTAAATTATCTTTATCTATTTCTTTATTAAAATTAAAATATTTGGTTAATTCTTTATACTTAACATATGCCATTATATTCACATCCCAAAAACATTATAACACACAAAAAAAGAAAGTCAAAATGAACTTTCTTTTATTTAACTATTTTTTTACATTAGAAATTAACTGTGCATAATAATTACCATTTATATCTTTTTTAACTTCATAAGTATCTACATATGATCCACAGAAAATTTTATCTCCTAAAATCATATATTCAACAGTTATATGTTTAACATTAGTTATGTCTTCCTTATCAGTACCATCCCAAAATAAATAAGGGCTATCAACTGTTCTACCATCATATTTAATTGTAACATTATTAATTTGTGGGAATATTAGTGCTACTTTAATATTGTCTTTTTTCGTAATAGTAACATTTGGTTTCATAACTTTATTATATTCAAGACAAATTCCAAATAAGCCTTCTCTTTTACAAGTTCCATTTGTTTCAAATTGACCAAACGTAATATCAAATTTACTTGATTTTTGATAGTCTTGCATTTCTTTTAATTCTTTTAATTGTTCTAAATAATTATTATAAATAGTATTTACACTGTTTATATCGTTAGCGTTATTTATTTCAGAAATAGCTTTATTAATAATTTTAGTTCCTTCATCATAATAATTATCTACTAAATTACTATCTCTATAAACTTTTAAATTATTAATAGCATCTTCCTTAGCCTTTTGTAATTCTAATGCTGTAAGCATTGCATCTGTTTTTAATGCATCTAGTTCTCTTTCTGCCTCTTCTTTAATAGAATTTACTTCTTCTATGCTAGTTGCCTTATTAATTTTCTCTTTAGCGTTTTCAATTATTTTATCAATTTCTTGTTGTTCTTTTTCACGATAAGCATTTTTATCAACATAGTTTTCTAACTCATTAATAGCGTCTTTTTTAGCCTTTTCTAATTGCTCTAAATATGTAAGATATGCATCTGTATTTAATTTATCTAATTCTCTTTCAGCAGCCTCTTTAATAGAATTTACTTCTTCTGTGCTAGTTGCCTTATTAATATCTTCTTTAGCAGCTTCTATTATTTCAGCAATTTCTTGTTGTTCTTTTTCACGATAATTATCAGCATCTACATAATTTTCTAGTTCATTGATAGCATCTTTTTTGGCCTTTTCTAATTCTTCAGCACTATATTCAGCATCTGTTTTTAATGCATCTAATTCTCTTTCAGCAGCTTCTTTAATAGGGTTTATTTCTTGTATTTTAGTTGTATTATTAATTTTATCTTTAGCAATTTCTATTATTTCGGCAATTTCTTGTTGTTCTTTTTCACGATAATCATCTGTATCAACATAATTTTCTAATTCACTGATAGCGTCTTTTTTAGTCTTTTCTAATTCTTCAGAACGATATTCATCATCTGTTTTTAATTTATCTAGTTCTTCCTCAGCCTTTTCTTTAATAGAGTTTACTTCTTCAATTTCAATTGCATTATTAATTTCTTCTTTAGCTTTTTCAATTATCTTATCAATTTCTTCTTGTTCTTTTTCACGATAATCATCTTTATCAACATAGTTTTCTAATTCACTTATAGCATCTTTCTTAGTTTTTTCTAATTCTTCAGTTAACTCTTTATCAGTTTTTAAGTTATCGATTTCTTTTTCAGCTTCTTCTTTAATAGAATTTATATCTTCTATTTTAGTTGCCTCATTAATATCTTCTTTAGCCCTGTCAATTATCTCATTGATTTCCTTTTGTTCTTTTTCACGATAATCATCTTTATCAACATAGTTTTCTAATTCAGTGATAGCGTCTTTTTTAGCCTTATCTAACTCTTCAAAACGATATTCATCATCTGTTTTTAAATCATCAAGTTGTTTTTTTGCTTCTTCTTTAATTTTGTTTATATCATCAATTCCAATAGAAGAATTAATTTTATTTTTTGCATTATCAATAATTTCATCTATCTTATTTTGTTCTTCTTCTCTATAGTCATCTTTATTTACATAATTTTCTAACTCTTTAATAGCATCTTCTTTAGCCTTTTTTAAGTCAAAATTAGTTGCAACTACAACAGGTTTAAAAACATCATTATTAATAGATTCGTTATTAATAATAGGCTCCTCTACATCTGTTTTTTTCTCTTCACTACTTTTAGGTACATCTTGTTTGATAGAATTATTATCTTTTACTTCATCCAAATTTTCTTTTGGGTTAGCAAACGTAAAGGCAAATAATCCAGCAAAAACAAAGATAGCAATACCTATAATTTTTTTCTTCATACTTATACTCTCCTTTTCCTCACAAAAAAACATTTATACAAATACGTATAAATGCAGCTGACTACCATAGTATAAATACCTTAGGCTCTAGAGTTTTGCGTCATTACCTTTCGATAACTTTGCCGTTAGATTAATTTTAAATAAATAATTTATCTTTGTCAACCTTATTTTACAAATTTTATCTTATTTAATGGCCATATCCTAACTGAGGCTTTTCCTACAATATCACTTTTCTTAACTAAACCAAAATCTCTACTATCCATTGAATTAGCACGATTATCACCTAATACAAGATAATAATCATCAGGAATTGTTTCATATCCTAAATCTTTTATATCAAAATCATCAGTTTTAGAACTTACAAATTTTTCATTATATCCTTTTCCATTTATGTACAGTATATTATTATTATATGCAACACTTTCTCCTGGTAGACCGACAATTCTCTTGATCAATAATTTTTCATCATGTTTTAATACTACTATTTCATTTCTTGTGATCTTTCTAAATTTATAAATAAATTTATTTACTAGTACAACGTCTCCTTCCGATAATGTTTTATTCATAGATGGACCCATTACTTGATGAAAAGAGACAACACAAATAACAAGAAATAAAATGATTACTATCATTATAATATATTTTAACGAGTCTTTGAAAAATTCTTTAATATCACGAAAATCCATTCTTATCACCTAACATTAGTATAACATCATATTATAAATTTGTAAAAAGAAAAATAGCCATAGGCTATTTTATAAGTATTCTCTTAATTTTTTAAAATCACTACCAGATTCTAAATCAGTTTTAGATAATTCTTCAAATAATTTCTTTTGGTCTCTAGATAGTTTTTTTGGTGTAATGATATTAAGTACAACATACATATCACCTTTACGCCCCGTATTAACATCTTCAACACCTTTACCCTTTAAACGATGTTTATCTCCAGTCATAGATCCTTCTGGAATAGATAATTTTACATCTCCATATAAAGTTGGTATATCTTTTTTACATCCTAAAACAGCATCCGTAATAGTAAGTGGTAGTGTTAAATAGATATCATTATTTTCACGGACAAATAATGGATGGTTTTTAACATAAAACTCTAAATAAATATCTCCATTTGGTCCACCATTAACACCAGCTTCACCTTTACCTGATAAACGAAGTTGATTACCTGTATTAACACCTGCTGGTATTTTTACTTCTAAATCTTTATTTTTCTTTATTCGACCATTACCACGACATGTTTTACATGTTTCCTTAAAAACTTTACCTTTACCATGACATGCAGAACAAGTTGTTTGTGTCATAAATGTTCCAAATAAAGTTCGCTGTTCTGCTGTTACTTGACCACTACCATGACAAACAGTACATGTACTTTCATCAAAACCACCTTTTCCATGACAATCATCACATGTTTCAGATACATTTACATTAATAGTTTTCTTTGTTCCAAAAACTGCCTCTTCAAAGGTTAAATCAACACGCATAATGGAATCATTGCCTTTTCTTGCACGACTAGATCCTTGTGCTGATCTTCTTCCTCCAAAGAATGATGATCCACCAAACAAATCTCCAAATATGTCAGAAAAATCAAAATCAGAGAAATCAAATCCACCAGCATTTCCTCCAGCAGCACCACCTTGGAAAGCAGCATGACCAAATTGATCATATTGTGCTCTTTTGGATGCATCAGATAGTACAGAATATGCTTCTTGTGCTTCTTTAAATTTAGCAGGTGCATCTGGATCTTTATTGATATCTGGATGATACTTCTTAGCAAGTTTTCTAAAAGCCATTTTTATTTCATCATCGGTTGCACTTTTAGATACTCCTAGTACCTCATAATAATCTCTTTTATTCATTTACATCTCACCTCTTTACGCATTATATAATTGTTCAAATTCTTCTAATATTTCATCAAACATATGTATAGCAGACAAAATAGAGTCTGGTTTTGTCATATCAATACCAGCAACTTTAAGTTCATCAAGTGGATCCATAGAACCACCTAATGTTAAGAATTTTAAGTAATTATCAAGTGCATCTTTAGAACCACTTAAAATACCATTTACAATATAGCATGCTGCTGATAAACCTGTTGCATATTTATAGACATAGAAATAATAATAAAAGTGTGGAATTCTTTCCCATTCATATTTAATTTCATCATCTACGTAAACACTATTACCAAAATATTTTTTATTCAATTCATAATAATCATTACATAATAATTCAGCTGTTAATATTTCGCCTTTTTCATGTTTTTCATAAATATTTTTTTCAAATTCAGCAAACATAGTTTGTCTAAAAATTGTTGCTTTAAATAAGTCTAACAGATTATTAAGAATAATTAATTTTTCACGTTTATCACTTGTATTTTTAAGTAAATATTTAGAAAGTAATAATTCATTTACAGTTGAAGCAACCTCGGCTACAAATATTTTATAATTACTATCTTGATAACTATTATTTAGTCTAGAATAATAACTATGCATAGAATGACCTAGTTCATGGGCAAGGGTTGATACATCATTAAGAGTACCTTCAAAGTTTAGAAGGACATAAGGATATGTATCATATGATCCACCAGAATATGCTCCTCCCCTTTTACCTTTATTGTTATATATGTCAATCCATTTTTCTGTAAAAGCATTATTTAAATCATTTATATATTTATCACCAAGTACACTTAGTGCTTTTTTTACTAATTCTTTGGCTTCATCAAAAGTATATTCTCTTGGTTTTTCATTAATGATTGATACATAAGTATCATATAAATGCATTTCATCTAAACCAAGTATCTTTTTCTTTAAATCATAATATTTAAATAATGATGATAAATTATTAGATACAGTATCAATTAAATTATTATAAACAGATACATCTATATTATCACTAAATAATGATGCCTCAATAGAACTATTATAACCTCTTATTTTAGCGATACTAGTATTGGCTTCTATATTTCCCTTTATAGTAGAGCAAATAGTATTTTTAAAGTTACTATAAACTCTATATAATTCATCAAAAGCCTCTTTTCTTACTCTTCTATCATTAGACTTAATATACTTATTATAATTACTATCCGTAAGTTCAACACTTTCACCATTTTCATCTATAATATTACCGTAAGTCATATCTGTATCAGTAAGAGACTCATATGTCGTACTTGAACTATCAAGGGCTTTTTCTAAATTAGATATTATTTTTTCTTCATTATCTGATAATATATACTTTTTTTAAATTTCGTTCATAACTTTTAAGTTTTGGAGACTCTTCCATATATTTTTGAATAGTATTATAATCACACTTTAAAATAGATGGTTCTATAAAAGAAATCTTTTCACTATATTTTTGATATAAATTATTTACTTTACCTAGCATTTCTTGATAACTAGCATTTCCTGTATCTGAATCAAAATAACAATTAGCATACGTATGTGCTTTAGATAAACGTCTTGATATATTGGTATCTAGTTCTAAACATTCTAATAAGTTAGAACTACTTTCCATTAATATATCCTTATATTTATCTATTTTGTCTATTTCTTGTTCTATCTTTTTTAATTCATCTTCAAATTCTTCTTTATTTTTATATATTGCTTCTAAATCCCACTTATATTCATTACTTATTTCTTCTCTTAACTTTTGTTTCATTTTCTCTCCTATAATAGAGAAGTTCTAGGATCACTAGAACTTCATTTTATTTTTCTTCATATTCAGCATCTTTTATGTTATCGTCTTTTTTATTTGATCCGCTTTCTTCATCCGAAGATGTTTCTTCAGTTTTATTTTGTTTTGCAGCCTCTTCGTAAACTTTAGTTGCAAAAGCCATAGCTGTTTCATTTAATTTATCTTTTTTAGATTTAATATCATCCATATCATCTTTTTCTAAGGCATCTTTTAAATCTTTAATTTCATTTTCAGCTTTTTCTTTATCTTTAGAATCAATCTTATCTCCTAAATCTTTAATAGCTTTTTCTGTAGCAAAGATTACTTGTTCAGCTTCATTTCTAACATCAGCCATTTGTTTTCTCTTTTCATCTGCCTCTTTGTTAGCTTCTGCTTCTTTTACCATCTTATCTATTTCATCATCACTTAAGTTAGTTGATGCAGTAATAGTAATAGATTGTTCCTTATTAGTTCCAAGATCTTTTGCCTTAACGTTAACAATACCGTTTGCATCTATATCAAATGTAACTTCAATTTGAGGAACGCCACGAGGTGCAGGTGGAATATTGGCAAGTTGAAATCTTCCAAGTGTCTTATTATCAGCGGCCATTGGTCTCTCACCTTGTAAGATATGAATATCTACAGCTGGTTGATTATCAGCAGCAGTTGAGAATACTTGAGATTTACTAGTTGGAATAGTTGTATTTCTTGGAATTAATACTGTACATACACCACCAAGTGTTTCGATACCAAGTGATAGAGGTGTAACATCAAGAAGAACGACATCATTTACTTCACCTGTTAAAACTCCACCTTGGATAGCAGCACCCATAGCAACTACTTCATCAGGATTTACTCCCTTAGATGGTTCTTTTCCAAGTTCTTTCTTGATTAATTCTTGTACCATTGGGATACGAGTTGAACCACCTACTAATAATACCTTATCAATTTTACTTGCAGTAAGACCAGCTTCTTTTAAGGCATCTCTAACTGGAGTTAATGTAGATTCAACTAGATCTCTAATTAAATCTTCAAATTTAGCCTTTGATAATGTCATATTCATATGAACTGGTCCATCATCATTTTGTGATAAGAATGGTAATGAAATTTCTGTAGAACTCATTCCACTTAAATCTTTTTTAGCCTTTTCAGCAGCCTCTTTTAAACGTTGCATAGCCATTTTATCTTTAGTTAAATCAATACCATTTTCCTTTTTAAATTCATCAACTAAGTAGTCCATGATTCTCTTATCGAAATCATCTCCACCTAATTTATTATTACCACTTGTTGCAAGAACTTCGAATACTCCGCCGCCAATATCAAGAACAGATACATCGAATGTTCCTCCACCTAAGTCATAAACTAATACTTTTTCATCTTTTTCTTGTTTATCAAGACCATATGCAAGAGCAGCAGCTGTTGGTTCATTGATAATTCTCTTAACATCTAAACCAGCTATTTTACCAGCATCCTTAGTTGCTTGTCTTTGTGAATCATTGAAATATGCTGGAACAGTAATAACTGCTTCTTTTACAGTTTCACCTAAATAATTTTCAGCTGTTTTCTTTAAATCAGAAAGAATCATTGCACTTATCTCTTGTGGAGTATATTCTTTATTAGTTGCTGATATCTTTACTTTTTTATCTGTACCCATGTCCCTTTTAATTGAAACAACAGTATCTTTATTAGTCATTGCTTGGTTTTTAGCTTTTTGACCAACAATAATGTTATCTCCTTTAAAAGCAACTACTGATGGCGTTGTTCTAAGACCTTCAGCATTAGCCATTACAACAGCTTCGCCACCTTCAAAAATACTGACACAACTATTAGTTGTACCTAAATCTATACCTATTATTTTTCCCATAATATCACCTTTCCTTTATTTATTCGCTTACCTTAACCATAGCAGGTCTAATTACTCTATCTTTTAGTAAATAGCCCTTTTGTAAAACTTCAATAACCATACCTGGTTCAAGACCATCAACATGTTCCATTATGACAGCTTGATGGTAAGTTGGATCAAATGGTTTATTTGCTCCATCGATAGCCTTCACACCATATTTTTCTAATATACCGATTAAATTGCAGTATATCATTTTTACACCGGCTAAGAATTTGGAAACTTCATCTTCAAGATTATCATCATCCATTTTGATAGCCCTTTCAAAATTATCGATAGTTGGTAAAACATCTTTAATTAAGTCTTCATTACAAAACTTTAATATTCTAGCTGTTTCTTCTTCTTTACGTCTTCTAAAGTTAATACTTTCAGCCTTTTCTCTTAAATTTTGTTCTTCTAAAGATTTAATCTTTAATCCTAATTCTTCTATTTTTCTATCTAAATCATGTTTCTTATGTTTCTTTTTATCTTTTTTATTTTCATCACAGTGACAATCATCGTTGCAATTGCAAGTTTCATCACAATGACAATCATCGTTGCAACAACACTCCTCTGTGCAACCACATCCTTCATTGCAAGTATCTTCGCAGGTGCAACTTTCTTCACATGCGCATTTATCTTTTTCTTCTTTCACCTGATTACCTCCTAGCTATTTTCATCAATATTTTTCTTAATATAATCAAGAAGAGATATTACCCTATCATATTCCATACGTTTAGGTCCTATTAAAGCAATCGTACCCTCACCGTCGTTTACTTTATATTTTGTTTTAACAATTGTTACATCGTCATCAAAATCATTTTCACTACCAATATAAATATTGATTCCACTATCTTCTTCCTTTATACTATCTACAATTGTTTTATCATCAAACTTACTAATAATTTTTCGAATTTTGTCGGCATCATTACTAAATTCTGGTTCATTTAAAAATCTACTTGTACCATTAACTTTAACATCTGATGTTGCTTCATTTGCAAAATTACTAAAAGCACTATAAAAGGCTTTATACAAAACTTCGTGTTGTTCTACATACTGTGAAATAATTGGTTTTATTTCAAATTCAAGTTTACTACTTACTTCATCAATTGGTGTACCAATAATTAAATTATTTATTAATTCAACTGTTTTTTTAATATCATCCATTGATACTTTCTTTTCCATGTAAACATTTTGATGTTCAACATGACCTTTATCAGTAACAACAATTGTTATTAAATTAGTTTCATTAATAGGTACTACTTCAATTTTACTTACTTTATTAAGTGAAGATGAATCTCCAAGTACAACAGCAGTATAACTAGTAAGTTCTGATATAAGTTCCATACTCCTAACTATAGTATCATTTAACATTAACGAATTATTAGAAAAGATTGTTTGTAATTTAAGCATATCTTCTCCAGTCAATTCTTTAGGTTTCATAATATTATCAACATAATATCTATAGCCTTTTTCACTAGGAATACGTCCAGATGATGTATGTGTTTTTTCTAGTAAGCCACATTCCTCTAAATAAGACATTTCGTTTCGAACAGTAGCACTAGAACAATTTAAAATATTACAAATTGCTTTAGAACCAACAGGTCTAGCATTTTTAATATAATCTTCAACAATTATTTTTAATAAATTATTTTGTCTTTCATTTAACAT
>ENA-ORMN01003722-ORMN01003722.1-human-gut-metagenome-genome-assembly--contig:-NODE-3722-length-11679-cov-5.764195_pt1 | contig 11679 bp, 10 predicted proteins | sample MGYA00242102_ERZ508993 | MGnify/ENA primary metagenome ERZ508993 (study PRJEB26280, sample SAMEA2338770) | human gut metagenome | biome: human gut; feature: human-associated habitat; material: faeces... | reverse complement strand
CTATCCTGCAGGCATGGTATCCCGGTCAGGCAGGTGGTACGGCTGTAGCCGAAGTCTTGTTCGGTGATTACAATCCGGCAGGACGCTTGCCGGTGACCTTCTACCGTAATGTGTCACAGCTTCCGGATTTTGAGGATTATAACATGACGGGGCGGACTTACCGTTATATGACCCAGGAACCGCTTTTCCCCTTCGGTCATGGATTGAGCTATACCTCTTTCAGCTATGGCGCTGTGGTGCTTGGTTCGGATAATATAAAGTCCGGTGAGAAATTGAGATTGAGTGTCCCCGTAACCAATACCGGCAAATGTGACGGTGAAGAGGTTGTGCAGGTCTATTTGAAGAAAAACGATGATGTAGAAGGACCGAGCAAGGCATTGCGTGCTTTCAAGCGGGTACATATCCCGGCAGGAAAGACGGTCGATGTAGAGTTTGATTTGGGTGATAAAGAGTTGGTGTGGTGGAATCCGCAAAGCAATACCATGTGCGTTTCCGAAGGCAGTTATGAACTGATGGTGGGCGGTAGCTCGCAAACTGCTGATTTGCTGCGCCGGTCTTTTGTCATTCAGCCTTGATACATTGCTGACAAAGTCGAAAAAGAAAATTCCGCTTGAAGGTAAGTCATGACCCTCAAGCGGAATTTTTATATACTGGGAATACATGTTCTTAATAATCCTTAATACTATATGTTAACTCCCTTGTTTCTTTGTACTTCTCTAATTTTAATTGATATATTTGTGATATCATTATGATATCAATTAAATCTATAGAATATGGAAACAAAAGAGTGTGGTTTCAGTGGTTTCAAGATGAATGGCTTTCTGGCCTTGTTCCTTCATTTGGTAGTGCTTACGGCGGTGATAATCTTTGGATTTCTCATTTCTGTGCCTACCTTGATCCTTTCGGTGTGTTTGTGTTTGGTATGGTTCATTCTGTTTGCCGGCTATATGGAGCTGGAGCCGAACGAGGCGCGTGCCATGGTGTTCTTTGGCAAATATAAAGGGACGTTCAAGGAGACCGGCTTTTTCTGGGTAAACCCTTTTCTTAATAAGAAGAAGCTTTCGCTTCGTGCACGCAATCTGGATGTGGAGCCGATAAAGGTGAATGATAAGATTGGCAATCCCATACTTATAGGATTGGTATTGGTGTGGAAGTTGAAAGATACTTATAAAGCCATGTTTGAGATTGACTCGCAGACGATGGCTGCATCCACTCCCACAGCAGGCAATGCCAACCAGGTGAGCCTTGGTAATGCGGTGGCCAACCGTATGAATGCGTTCGAGAACTTTGTGAAGATACAGAGTGATGCCGCCCTTCGTCAAGTTGCCGGTCAGTATGCCTATGATGATAATGAGGCTGATACGGAAGAGTTGACACTTCGTTCGGGCGGTGAGGAAATCAATGAACAGCTGGAGCAGAAACTGAATGAACGCCTGGCCATGGCGGGTATGGAAGTGGTGGAAGCCCGCATCAACTATCTGGCGTATGCGCCCGAAATTGCCGCTGTGATGCTGCGTCGCCAGCAAGCATCTGCCATTATTACGGCACGCGAGAAGATTGTGGAAGGGGCAGTCTCTATGGTAAAAATGGCGCTCCATAAACTTTCTGAAGAAGAAATTGTTGAACTGGACGAAGACAAGAAAGCAGCAATGGTCAGCAATCTGTTGGTAGTGCTTTGTGCGGACGAGGCTGCACAACCGGTAGTCAATACGGGAACGTTGAACCATTGATAAAGGATACGGATGAAAGAGATGGGGGTTATAGGACGATGGGCTCTTATACTGCTCTTGCTGGGCAATGTATATGGGGGCTTTGCACAAGATGCGAATACTGCGCGCGCGCAGCACATTTATGAATTGTTTGTGGCAGGGCAAGGTGACAGTATCCATGCGGCATTGAACCGGGAGTTGCAGAAGAAACTAGCTCCGGCACTCTTCAATGATTCTTTCCGGCAAGCAGAGAAAATGTTTGGTAAATCCATATCAAAAGGAGAATGGAAGACCGATTCTGCCCAGGGAATTACTATCTATTATTCCGATGTGGAATTTGAACGTTATAATCTCCGCTTTCTAGTGGCTTTTGATGCTGACGGGGCACTGAATACAATCCGGCTGGTCCCTGCACCTGCTGTTAGCACTGCCCAACCGGTAGCCTATGATAAGACAAAAATGGATGAAAGGGATATTACGCTGGGAGCCGACGGCTACAAGCTTCCCGGAACGTTGACTTTGCCCAAGCGGGCAGTCGGTCCGGATGCATGCAGGGTTCCTTGTGTTATTTTGGTACATGGTTCCGGTCCTCACGACCGTGACGAGACGATAGGTCCCAACAAGCCTTTCCGTGACCTTGCTTGGGGATTGGCGGAACGCGGCATTGCTGTCGTCCGCTATGAAAAACGGACAAAGGTATATGGTGCGGCTTGCGTTCCTGCCGGTCGCGAACTCGATTATGATACTGAGGCCGTGGACGATGCCGTTGCCATAGTGGAGCAGGTAAGGGCTTTGCCCGAGCTGGCTCCTGACAGTGTGTATGTGTTGGGGCACAGCCTGGGAGGTACATTGGCTCCCCGTATTGCCGGGCGTTCGAAAGGTTTGGCAGGTATCATTATCCTTGCCGGACTGGCAAGACCGCTTGAAGATGCTCTTGAGGAACAGTTTTATTATACCTCTTCTTTGACGGATTCTTCAGTCAATGTAAAGGCTCAACTTGATGAACTGAAACAACAGTTGGCTAATGTCAAAAAGCTTGGTACGGAAGAGTTTGATGAAACGATTTCCTTGCCATTGGGGCAGCCCCGCTCATATTGGCTGTTTGCCAATGCTTACAAACCGGTGGAAGTTGCCGCTAAACTAAAGCTGCCTATATTTGTTCTTCAAGGGGAGAGAGATTATCAGGTGACTATGGAAGACTTCGGTTTATGGCGTTCCGGTTTGTTGCGCTGCAAGAATGCATATTTCAAATCTTATCCGAAATTGAATCACTTGTTGCAGGAAGGCAGCGGCAAGGCGACTCCGTTTGAGTATAGCCATGCTTCGCCCGTCCCAGCATATGTTATGGATGACATTGCCTCCTTCGTGCGGGGCAAGCAGAATACTCTTTGATTGGTACTTGGTTATATCAAAGTAACTTCAATCGTAAATCGTAAATTGTTAAATAGTAAATAAATAGTGGCTAAAAAAGAAACTTCAACCAAAAGCTTTGTCCTCCGTGTGGATGCTGCAACGATGGATGCCATTGAAAAATGGGCAGCCGACGAGTTCCGTAGTACCAATGGACAGCTTCAGTGGATTATCGCTGAAGCATTGCGGAAGAGTGGGCGGATGAAGAAGTCCAAGAATCCTCCTCCGTCTGAAGAGAAAGCAGAGGAGGATTCGTAATAACAGATTCTAAATCGCAGATAGTATGATTAATCTTGGTCCTTATTCCGGCAAGAATTGCCCTAATGTCCGTTTTCAACCCACTGTGATTGACCGTATTCTGGAAGGTACGGCCCTGCTTATCGTGCTCGTTACGTGGATTAGCATTTACTGGCTGTATACCCAAAGAGAAGGTGCCCTGCTGCTCGCCGTCTGGGTGATGGGTGGCTGTTCCATTTTCTGTTTCCTTTTGATGGGGGGATTGGCGTATCTTCCCGTCCGTTTCATCAATTTCCCTATTCGGGTCACCGAGCGCAATGCGGCTGTTCAATATTTGTTTGCCATACGCCTTACCCGGGTGATGAACATCATTCTGTTGTTAGTGCTTTTGGGCAGTGTTTGGGGCTTGTATTATGCATTCGGCAAACTCCTGCTCCTTGTCTCGTTTGTTTTGTTGGGGGTGGCATTTATAGGGTACTATATACTGGCGTTTAAATATAAGTAGCCTTACAGTCTGTTTAATAGTCCTTTTTACCACTTACCCTCCTTTCTCATCTTTATTTGTTGTTATAAATCTGCCATTACCTACTAATGGTTACTCTTTCTCTTCTTTTCGCAATTTTTAGGTATTGTTCTCCTTTTTAACTACCTCTACCTTTGCCCCAATAAAATTTAAGATAAAAGATGAGAAAATTAACAGGCTTATTCGTTTTATGTTTTCTGCTTTCTGCCAATGCTTTGCAGGCTGCTGAACCTGAAAAAGTTACTTCTGCAGCAGAGAGTACGGAAATTTCAACAGACAAAGAGAAAAAGGAAAAAGTAGCGAATGATGGCGACAACTACAAGAAATTCCGTTTCGGTGGATACGGAGAAATGGTTGCAAGTTTTAAGGATTATGGTATTAACCGTTTCTATGGTGCGCCTGAAGGCAATCCAGACAAACATAGGAATACAATTTCTATACCCCGTTTCGTGTTGGCTCTGGATTACAAGTTCAATTCCAAATGGATACTCGGTGCTGAAATCGAGTTTGAATCCGGTGGTACGGGTACTGCTTATGAACTTGAGAATACGGAAAACGGTGAGTATGAAACGGAGGTGGAAAAGGGTGGCGAAGTGGCTATCGAGCAATTCCACATTACCCGTTTAATTGTTCCACAATTCAACATACGTGCCGGTCACATCATTGTCCCGGTAGGATTGACCAACGCCCATCATGAACCAATCAATTTCTTTGGAACTTATCGGCCGGAAGGAGAGACAACCATCCTTCCTTCTACGTGGCATGAAAACGGACTCGAGTTTTTTGGTTCTTTTGGAAAAGGATATGCCAGCTTTGATTATCAGGCCATGATAGTGGCCGGTCTGAATGCCAATGGTTTTGACCGTAACACCTGGATAGCAAGTGGCAAACAAGGCATCTTTGAAGAAGACAATTTTACTTCACCGGGCTATGTGGCTCGTTTGGACTATAAGGGGGTTCCGGGGTTGCGTATAGGTGCTTCGTTCTATTACTGCGCTGATGCCGGTTCCAATTCTGACAAAGCGGATACTTATTCGTCTACCGGTAAGATTCCGGTAAGAATCTACACGGCAGATGCCCAATACCGTAATAAATATGTGGTTGCCCGTGCCAATATGGTATACGGAAATTTGGGTAATTCAGCGAAGCTTAGTGAGGCAAATACCAAATTGTCGAATAAATCTCCTTACAGCCGTATAACCCCCATTGCAAAGAATGTAGTCAGTTATGCAGCCGAGGCCGGTTTGAATATCAGCGCTTTCTTCAAAGGAAACAGGAAAGTTCCGGTTATCTACCCCTTTGCACGTTATGAATATTATAATCCGCAAGAAAAGGGAGAGGCCAGCCAGATAATGGAGAAACGTTGTCAAGTAAGCATGTGGACTGCTGGATTGAATTGGTATGCCTTGCCTAATCTGGTGGTAAAGGCTGATTACACCACCCGCCAAATCGGAACAAACAAGGTTTTTGGAACTGGTAAGTATAATAGTGAAAATGAGTTTTCGATCGGTATTGCCTATATCGGTTGGTTTGTCAAGAAGTAGATGAATAGTAATCAATTAATTTTATACAAATGAAGAAAAATTTCTTTTATGCGACAGCTTTGGTATTAGGGCTGGCATTTACGGCTACTGCTTGTAGCGATGATGATGACAACAGTACAGTTAATCCTGCTGACATTGAGTATAATTCGGAGAATGCGGCAAGTTGGCACAACTACATGAGAAATGTGGCGGCTTTGTTGAAGACAGATGCCACCAATCTTTATGATTCTTGGAATACGAGTTATAAGGGTGGGGCAAGTTTTGCAACTTCCTTCAAAGCTCATAATGGTGCCTATAACTTTTCAAGTGCCTGGAACTGTATAGAGCAGGTTATCGACGGTTGTGTTGAAATCTCCAATGAGGTAGGTGAGACGAAGATTGGTGATCCATATAATAAATATATGGCAAACAATGTTACAGAGGCCCTCTATGCTGTTGAGTCATGGTATAGCTGGCATTCCCGTGATGATTATACCAATAATATTTACTCAATCCGCAATGCCTATTACGGCTCTTTGGACGGTAAGGTGAGCGACAAGTCAATTTCAAAATTGGTGGCTGGAGCCAATGCGGAGTTGGATACGAAAGTGTCGGCAGCTATCACTACGGCAGCATCGGCTATTCAGGCTATTCCCCAACCTTTCCGTAATAATATCAACAGTCAGGAAACGGTAGCGGCTATCAAGGCTTGTGAAGAACTGGAAAGTGTATTGGATAAGGAGTTGAAACCTTATATCAGGGACAATAGCACCATTAACAGCAATGAAGCACTTGACCCGATTGTTGAAAATTATGTCAATGTTGTGGTTTTGCCTACCTATAAGGATTTGAAGGAGAAGAATAGTACGCTGTATGACGCTGTGGTGGCTCTTGCCAACAATCCCTCTAACAGTGCTTTTGAGACGGCATGCAATGCTTGGATAACAGCCCGTGAACCTTGGGAGGAAAGTGAGGCGTTCCTATTTGGGCCGGTGGATGAGCTGGGGCTTGACCCGAATATGGATAGTTGGCCTTTGGACCAGAACGCCATTGTCCAGATTCTGAATTCCCAGAAATGGGGCGATTTGGAATGGAGCGAGGGTGATGATGATGCAAAAGTTGAATCTGCCCAAAATGTACGCGGATTCCATACTTTAGAATTCCTGCTTTTCAAGGATGGCAAGCCTCGTACAGTTAAATAAGAATTATTTATAAACAATACTCAAGAAGTAAAGGGGGGGATTTGGAGAATCCTGCCTTTACTTCTTTGGCATGTTTGGATATGCCATTATTAAAAAGTAGATAAAGATGATGAATCATTTAATGAGATATTCATGTCTTCTCCTTTGTTTGTCGGCAGGTTTGACTGCTTGTGATGATGATGGGATTGACGTGTTGGATATAGAGATTCCTGAAGGATACGCTCTGTCTGCCGGAACGTCCACAATCTTCATGAATTCATCCAAGGCCTATGATTCACCGGCAGATTGGGTGTCGGGTGTTTACAACAGTCGCTTTAATGATGGTGACGGGCTTTACGATGATGTGCGTACGAGTAGCAATGGCATGGGAGGGGGGCTTGGCCCGGTCTATGCGGGGTATTCTTGTGGCAGTTGTCATCGTAATGCCGGCCGTACCAAACCGACGCTGTGGAGTGAAGGCGGATCGGGTAGTTACGGGTTTTCCTCGATGCTGGTTTATATAAGCCGCAAGAATGGTGCGTTTTTTCAGGATTATGGCCGTGTTCTCCATGACCAGGCCATTTATGGAGTGAAACCGGAGGGAAAGCTTTCTGTGGAGTATACTTATGAGACTTTTACCTTTCCCGACGGAGAGAAGTATGAACTTTGCAGACCGGCTTATTCCATATCCGAATGGTATGCTGACAGTATAAAGCCTGAAGATATGTTCTGTACGGTGCGTATCCCGTTGAGACATGTCGGTATGGGGCAAATGATGGCTTTGGAACCTACGGAGATTGAAGCGCTTGCTGCAAAAAGTAATTATCCGGAGTATGGTATAAGTGGCCGTTGCAATTACATTACCGAACGTGGTGTGAGAAGCTTGGGGCTGTCGGGAAATAAGGCTCAACATGCGGATTTGACTGTTGAACTTGGTTTTTCAAGTGATATGGGTGTTACCAATAGCCGCTATCCGGAAGAGATATGCGAGGGGCAGTCCCAGGTGAATCAAGGCAGCATGATGGGGCTTTCTTATGCCCAGTTGGATGTTTCTACAGAAGATATGGAAGATGTTGACTTGTATATGCAGAGTCTTGGTGTTCCTGCACGGCGTAATGTGAATGACCCGCAGGTGATAAGGGGAGAACAGAATTTCTATAAAGCCAAGTGCCATCTTTGCCATGTCACCACGTTGCATACCAAGCCTCGGGGCTCCGTGCTGTTGAACGGTACCCGTTTGCCATGGTTGGGAAGTCAGACAATTCACCCCTATTCGGATTTTTTGCTGCATGATATGGGCTCCGAAATTATGGGAGTCGGTCTGAATGATAACTATGTAAGTGGGTTGGCGCGTGGCAATGAATGGCGCACTACTCCGCTTTGGGGTATCGGGCTTCAGGAAAAGGTAAACGGACATACCTACTTCTTGCACGATGGCCGTGCTCGCAATCTTGTTGAAGCCATAATGTGGCATGGGGGAGAGGGAGAAGCATCGAAAAATCTCTTTAAGAATATGGGCAAGGATGACCGTGATGCCCTGATTGCATTTTTAAATTCACTTTAGAACTAATAAGCTTTATACAATAAGTAATTATGAAGAAATTTTTATATGTCGCCATGCTGGCTGTTTTGCCTTTGACCGCTATGGCGCAACATGAGGAAGATACGGAGAATGGTGTAGTGTCATTGGCCGGAAGAGAAGGTTTTACCATTGAAACAAAGAAAGGTGATTTTGTTTTCAAGCCTTATCTGTTGGTACAAACGAGTGCTAATTTCAATTGGTATGATGATGAAGGCTTGGATAAGGCTTATAACCAAGATAATATTGCCAATTCGGGTTTTTCCATTCCTTATGCCGTACTTGGCTTTACTGGCAAGGCTTTTGGAAAAGTGGCTTTCAATCTGTCCATCAATGCTGCTGCAAGTGGAGGAGCGCTGTTACAGCAGGCGTGGTTCGATGTACAGCTGAAAAAACAATTTGCGATTCGTGTCGGAAAGTTCAAGACTCCATTCTCGCATGCCTATCTGACAACTCTTGGCGAAACACTGCTTCCCCAGTTGCCGGTTTCTCTGACGTCTTCTGTAATTTTGCCTTATTCGTTGAATGCCGTGACGCCTAATATCGGTACGGGATTTGACCTGGGTGTTGAAGTTCACGGTCTGGTGGCAGATAAGTTCGGTTATGAAGTCGGCTTGTTCAATGGAACCGGAGCTTCCGTGAATACAGCTTCAAAGACGATGAGTGATGACTGGCATATCCCTTCATTGCTGTATGCCGGACGTCTGACTTATATGCCCAAGGGGGTGATGCCTTCCACACAAGGTAATCCTAACCGTTTGAACGAGGATAAGATATTATTCGGTCTTTCGGGTTCTATCAATGTGGAGAGTGAAAATGAGAGTACCAATGATACCCGTGTGGGGTTGGAATTTGCCATGTTGAAGAACAAGCTCTATCTGGCTGCCGAGGCGTACTATATGAATGTGGGATTCACCAAGCGGCAGAAGATTGACGAGACGTATCATTATTTGGGCGGTTATGTGCAGGGCGGTTATTTTGTCTTGAACTGTCTGCAAGTAGCTGCCCGTTACGATTTCTTCAATCGTAATGGCCTCGATACAGAAGGCTTCTTGAATATGCCTGCCGTGGGATTCAATTATTTCTTTCCCAAATGCAATCTCAAATTGCAGGCGATGTACCAGTTCATCGGACGTACCGGCCATGAGACCCAACTCGATCGCGATAACGACGATTTGGGGTTGGCGATGCATAGTGGGACAGTGCAACTACAATATACTTTTTAGCGAGGAGGGCATTGTATGAAAGTGAGGAATCTGTTCCTTGCCGTAGGGCTGTTGTTTGGCTTCGTGGCTTGTGACGATGGTCCCGTCGAGGAACACTATGCCCAAATGTCTCAAGAAGGACGCACGGTAAACTTGACGGCACATGTTACCGGACTCGATAGCTGGCCGTCGGAGTTCAGTCTCGTGGTGGCGGGATTTGGGGAGAAGGAGTATGCCATAATTTCCAAAACTGTGGTTCCCGATTCCGATGGAGAGGCTTCGGTTACTCTATCGGGGGTAAGTATGGAGGCGACGACCGTCGAGTTGTGTATGATCAATAAGTTGCGTAAGCGTATCGTCTCGTATTATACTGTCGATTGCTCTGGTGAGGGCGATGTTATCGATATGCAGGTCGGAGATGTCAATGTCAACATGTTCGATGCCGTGCAGAATGAGGTTTTCGATAATCATTGTATCATGTGTCATGGCGGTAGTACCAGTGCGGCAGCCGGCCTTTATTTGACCGAAGGTCGCAGTTATGAAGCGCTTGTGAATGTACCGTCGTCCCGTCGTCCCGGGTCGGTATTGGTAGAACCCGGAAGTTCGGAGGATAGTTTTCTGCATGCGGTCTTGATGGGAGATGCTCCCGAAGACCGTCATGGGCATGAGGACATCTTGTCGGTATCATATATGCACCTTATCATGTTGCTCGACGAGTGGATAGACAATGGTGCGAAAAAATAATTTTAACAAGAACCGAAACTTATGAAAGAATATACGAAACAAAGTTTGAATGGCGGAAGAGTCATTGCCGAGTTATGTTGTTTTGCTCCGTCCGGTAAGACAGCCGAATACCATGCCATATTACATATTGTCGATAAAAAGTGCTCTTTTGAAACCCAGAAAAATTCTCTTTTTTCTGCATTGACGGAATTACTGGGGAGTGAAAAGCTGCAATCGGTACGACCATTGTTCAAACGCTATTTTTTGAGTGATGTTACCAATCAGGCCGGAGTTGTGCGAGAGGCGGAGGAAATGCTTCCCGAAAGCTGGCGCAGTACGGTTTCTTATATTGGACAACCGCCGCTCGATGGCAGCAAACTCTCTGTGTGGGTGTACGGGGTTGCCGGAATGGAAGTCGTTAATGAGAAGTATGCTTTGCGTCCTGAACGACAGTTGTGGCAGGAGAAACATGCCGAGCTTTGCGATAATCCGGCTTCAGAGAAAGATCTGCGTATGATCGAACACCCTGAGATGGATACGGTGGCTTCGCACAACGGTTATGTTCACTATTGGACGGGAGGATTGGAGTGTAAGGACGACGATTCGGCTTACCAGACCATGTATCTGCTTAACGGTTACGAAGAGCGTTTGCGGAATGTCGGTTGTACATTGTCCGATAATTGTGTGCGTACATGGTTTCTCGTACAGAATGTCGACGTGAATTATATTGGAGTCGTAAAAGCCCGAAAAGCCAATTTTGTTGGGCAGGGACTTACCGAAAAGACTCATTATATAGCTAGTACCGGTATAGAAGGGAAAAGTCCCGATGCCCGCACGTCGGTGCATCTCGATGCTTATGCCGTGAAAGGAATCGAACCTTCCCAGCAGCAATATTTATATGCTCCGACTCATTTGAATCCGACATATGAATATGGGGTTACTTTTGAGCGTGGTGTGCGGGTAAAGTACGGTGATCGCAGTCATTATTACATCAGTGGTACTGCCAGTATCGACAATAAAGGAAATGTGTTGCATGTCGGTGATATAGAGGCGCAAACGTATCGAATGTGGGAAAACGTGGAGAAATTGCTCGAAGAGGGGGGCTCTTCGATGAATGATGTCATGGAAATGTTGGTGTATTTGCGCGATATGGCCGATTATGAAACAGTGCGGACTCTGTTCGACGGACGCTTTCCCCGTACGCCCAAAGTCTTCCTGTTGGCACCTGTTTGCCGTCCCACATGGCTTATCGAAATGGAGTGTGTTGCATTGAAGTCCGAGTCGAATTCTGCATATCGAGATTTCTGATGAAGAAAAAACTTCAAAATATATGCTTGGCTTTGGTGGTTGCTGTCATTCTTTTGTTGTCGGCAACTACTTTTTTTGAAAAATACCGAGGTACGGATTGGGCCTTTTCTCATGTTTACGGTTCGGTATGGTTTACGGTGATGTGGATACTTTTGGTAGTTGCCGCTTTGTTTCTGCTTTTGTTGCGTCGGGTTTCTTTACGCCCTGCGGTTTTGTGTCTGCATTTCTCTTTTGTCGTCATTTTATCGGGAGCATTGTTGACACGGCTTACGGCTCATGAT
>ENA-ORMN01003720-ORMN01003720.1-human-gut-metagenome-genome-assembly--contig:-NODE-3720-length-11686-cov-3.048921_pt1 | contig 11686 bp, 10 predicted proteins | sample MGYA00242102_ERZ508993 | MGnify/ENA primary metagenome ERZ508993 (study PRJEB26280, sample SAMEA2338770) | human gut metagenome | biome: human gut; feature: human-associated habitat; material: faeces... | reverse complement strand
GTGAATTTACGTGGGATTTTGCACAAGTTTCAATCTTTCCATGCCATTCTTCGTGCATTTTCAGGGCTTTTTCACTATTCGTCATTTTATGGATACCACCTTTTCATAAGTTTGTTTAATCATATCATTCATAGAAGTTCAAGTCAATATACGCACAAAAGAGGAATTGGGTAGAATAGATATACCGTTATGAAAAAGAACTTTAAAAAAGAACAAAGATGTAGTATAATATCTCCATGTTTCAAATAGTATCGTCATTTCTGACGTGATTTTCCAGTAAAGTAAGAGATGCTACTTAATAAATGAAGAAACTAGAATGAAAGCAGTTTGATGTGAAAGGACTAATATGATGAGAGAAAAATATGAATCTCTTCCGCTGGCGACGTTAAAAGATCTCGCTAAAGCAAGAGGATTAAAGGGAATTTCCACCATGAAAAAGGCAGAACTGATAGAGCGTATGCTGGAAGAAGATGAAAAAGAAAAGAAATCGGCACGAGAAACCGTGAAAGAATTATCTGCTAATACAGGAGATAAAGAAGTACATGATATAGATAAGCTGGACAGTGGAATTACGGCACATGGGATTCTTGAAGTTATGCAGGATGGTTATGGATTTATCCGAAGTGCTAATTATCTGCCGGGGGAAAACGATGTCTATGTATCTCCGTCTCAGATCCGAAGATTTAATCTGAAAACAGGAGATATACTGGAAGGAAATACAAGAATCAAAACACAGCAGGAAAAATTCAGTGCACTTTTATATCTTTCAAAGATCAATGAGATGGATCCTATGAAGGCTATGCACAGAAAAAATTTTGAAGATATGACACCAATCTTTCCGAATGAAAGACTGAGCCTGGAGTGCGGGAAGACAAGTACGGCCATGCGTATTATGGATCTGATGTCTCCAATCGGAAAAGGACAAAGAGGTATGATCGTATCGCCTCCGAAGGCCGGTAAGACAACTTTGTTAAAGCAGGTGGCTTTATCCGTGCAGAAGAATAATCCGGAAGTACATCTCCTGATTCTGCTGATCGATGAACGTCCGGAAGAAGTAACAGATATCCGCGAGTCTATTGAAGGGGAAAATGTAGAAGTTATTTATTCAACATTTGACGAACTTCCGGAACATCACAAGCGTGTATCTGAGATGGTGATCGAGCGTGCAAAACGTCTGGTAGAACACAAGAAAGACGTGATGATCCTGATCGACAGTATTACAAGACTTGCAAGAGCATACAATCTGACTGTTCCACCATCAGGAAGAACCTTGTCCGGTGGTCTCGATCCGGCTGCACTTCATATGCCGAAGCGATTCTTTGGTGCGGCAAGAAATATGAGAGAAGGCGGAAGCCTTACAATTCTTGCAACAGCACTGGTAGATACCGGAAGTAAGATGGACGATGTGGTATACGAAGAGTTCAAGGGTACCGGTAATATGGAACTGGTACTGGACCGCAAGCTTTCGGAAAAAAGAATGTTCCCGGCAATCGATATTCTGAAATCAGGAACAAGAAGAGAAGACCTGCTGCTTTCAAAAGAAGAACAGGAAGCTGTAGAAAGTATGAGGAAAGGTCTGAATGGACTGCGTCAGGAAGAGGCGGTAGATAACATTCTGAATATGTTCTCAAGAACAAAGAATAATGAAGAATTAATACAAATGGTAAAAAAGACAAAATTTATCTAGACAAATATTGATTCTTGTGCTACAATGAACAAGCTGTGTAAATGAAAAGAAATTTACGGCACATTTATGTGCGTGTCAAGAAAATAAAGAAGAGGTGAAAATCATGAAAGAAGGAATACATCCAAATTATTATCAGGCAACTGTAACTTGTAACTGTGGTAATACATTCGTGACAGGATCTACAAGCGAAGAAATCCATGTAGAAATCTGTTCTAAATGTCATCCATTCTACACAGGACAGCAGAAAGCAACTCAGGCTCGTGGCCGTGTTGATAAGTTCAATAAGAAATACGGAATGGACAAATAAGATTACAGGTATTGGGTTGAGGTTTTTGAATCTCAGCCCTTTTTTCTTATAATTAATTATATAGAACTTGTAATGATACAGAATATATGAAGGAGAGTATATGAAATCATCGAATATTGGCGGACAGGCGGTGCTGGAAGGTATCATGATGAAGAATCGGGACCGTTATGCCGTAGCTGTCAGGAAGCCGGACGGGGAGATCTTTGTCCAGACAGAGGAATTTCACAGTGTTACCGGCAGATATAAGAAACTGACGACAATTCCGTTTGTCAGAGGAGTGTTCAATTTTATTGATTCTATGGTACTGGGAATTAAGACACTGACATTTTCAGCATCATTCTATGAAGAAGAGGAAGAGAAAAATTTTTCCGAAGCTGAACAAAAGAAAAAAGAGAAACAGGAAAGTCTTTTGATGGCGGGGACGGTTGCATTTTCTATTGTGGCTGCAGTGGCGATCTTTATGGTCCTGCCATATTTCCTGTCATCATTGATGAAACCGGTTGTTCCGTCTTATCATTTGCGGACAGTGATCGAAGGCTTTGTAAGAATCGGAATCTTTATTATCTATATTTTACTGATCTCGAGGATGGAAGATATCCAGAGAACATTTATGTATCACGGTGCGGAGCACAAGTGTATCAATTGCATTGAACACGGACTTCCGCTCACGGTGGAAAACGTAAGGAACAGTTCCCGGCAGCACAAACGCTGTGGTACAAGCTTCCTGTTTTTCGTGCTTGCGATCAGTATTATTCTGCTGCTCCTGATCCGGGTAGAGTCACCGCTTATGAGAGTGGTTGTGCGTATCGTGCTGCTTCCGGTGATCGCAGGTGTTTCCTATGAGGTGTTGAAGCTTGCGGGAAACAGTGACAATCCAGTTGTTAATCTGCTGAGTAAACCTGGAATGGCAATCCAGAAGATGACGACCAGTGAACCGGATGACGGGATGATAGAAGTTGCGATACAGGCAGTAGAAGCAGTATTTGACTGGAGGGCTTATGAACGGGACAATTTTCACACTTCGTAATCTATACAGGGACGGAACCATCTGTCTGGAAAAAGCTGGGATACCGGATGCAAAGTTAGATGCATGGTACCTGTTGGAATATGAGACAAAGATCAGCAGAGCCATGTTTCTTGCTGATCCGGATAAAGAGGTAGAGAAGGATAAAGCAGAGCACTATCGGAAAGATATTGAGATAAGAGCACAGAGAATCCCGCTTCAGCATATTACCGGTGAACAGGAATTCATGGGGCTGGATTTCAAGGTGAATGAGCATGTGCTGATTCCGAGACAAGATACAGAGACACTGGTAGAAGAGGCGCTGAAGAAGATCCGGCCGGGGATGCAGATCCTGGATATGTGTACAGGATCAGGCTGTATTCTGGAGAGCATTCTGAAATTTGCGGAAAGGAAAGGAATCTGCGTGTCCGGAACCGGATGTGATATATCAGAGGAAGCATTGAAAGTTGCGAAGGAAAATGACAGCAGACTTCAGACCGGAGCGGTTTTTATACAGGGAGATCTGTTCGAGAACATCGCAGAAACATATGACATGATCGTATCAAATCCACCGTATATCAGAACGGAGGAAATCAGCAGTCTGGAAGATGAAGTAAAGCTTCATGATCCATGGATTGCACTGGATGGGAAAACGGACGGATTATACTTTTACCGTCTAATTGTGAAAGAAAGTGTAAAACATATAAAAAAAGGTGGATATCTTCTGTTTGAGACCGGTTTTGATCAGGGAAAGGATGTATCGGCTCTCCTGGAAGAACAGGGATATGAAGAAATCCAGGTAAAAAAGGATTTGGCGGGACTTGACCGCGTTGTTATGGGAAGGTACAATAAAGAGTAATGTTAAGGAGGAAATACCATGTTTGATAAATTAGAAGATCTGCGCATCCGTCTGGATGAGATATTAAATGAACTTCAGGAACCGGATGTGGCAAATGACCAGAACCGCTTCCGCAAACTTATGAAAGAGCAGAACGACCTGACTCCGATTGTAGAGGCGTATAATGAATACAAAGAATGCAAACAGGCAATCGAGGACAGCCTCGAGATGTTAGAGGAAGAGTCTGATGAAGAGATGCGTGAACTTGCAAAAGAAGAATTGAATGATAACAAAAAGCGTGTGGAGGAACTGGAACAGGAATTGAAAATCCTTCTTCTTCCGAAAGATCCGAACGATGAAAAGAATGTTATCGTCGAGATCCGTGCCGGTGCGGGCGGAGACGAGGCGGCACTTTTTGCAGCTGAAATCTACCGTATGTATATGCACTATGCAGAAAGTCAGAGATGGAAAGTCGAACTGGTAGAGTGTGAAGAGATTGGTATCGGCGGAATGAAAAATGTAACATTTATGATCGACGGAAAGGGTGCGTACTCAAAGATGAAATACGAATCCGGAGTTCATCGTGTACAGCGTGTACCGGAGACAGAATCCGGCGGACGTATCCACACTTCTACTATTACTGTAGCAGTTATGCCGGAGGCAGAAGACGTAGATATCCAGATTGATGAAAAAGATATCCGTATCGATGTAATGCGTGCATCCGGTAACGGTGGACAGTGTGTCAATACGACAGATTCAGCTGTACGACTGACTCACTATCCTACAGGAATCGTGATCTACAGTCAGACAGAGAAATCACAGCTGCAGAACAAGGACAAAGCATTTGCTCTCTTGCGTGCGAAGCTGTACGATCTGGAATGCCAGAAACGTCATGATGCCGAAGCAGAGGCAAGAAAGAGTCAGATCGGTACCGGAGACAGATCCGAGAAGATCCGTACTTATAACTTCCCACAGGGACGTGTGACAGATCACCGTATCGGACTTACATTATACAAACTGGATAAGATCATGAATGGAGACATCCAGGAGATCATTGATGCCTGCATCGCAGCCGATCAGGCTGCAAAGCTTGCAAATATGAATGAGGAAATGTAAGAATCCGGAATATGACTATCAGAAAATAGCTGAAACTAAAAGAAGGTAAATATAAAGGATGGAAGCAATACAGTTTAAGCGTGCAGAATTAGAAGATCAGGAGATTATTGCGCATTACTTTGAACATCATACCAGCAGAAGCTGTGAGAGAACATTTGCCAATGTTTATCTTTGGTCCAGACAATATCCGGTGAAGTGGGCAATTGTACAGAATGCACTGGTATTCAAAAGTGAAGATGAGAATCACGTATCTTTTGCGTATCCGGCAGGAGCGCCGGAAGATGTAAAAAATGCACTGGAAGAGATGATGGAGTATTCTAAAGAAAAAGGCAGGCCGTTCCTGATGTACAATGTGACACCGGAATATTTCGAACAGCTGAATGAATGGTATCCGGAAAGATTTCAGATTGAGTATGACAGAGACTCTGCAGATTATGTATATGAATCAGAAAAGTTAGCGACGCTTTCAGGGAAAAAACTCCATGGGAAACGTAACCATATTAATAAGTTCAAAAGTTTGTATGACGGACGCTGGTCATATGAAAGTATGACCAGAGAAAATCTGGAAGACTGCTTTCAGATGGCATTAAAATGGCGGAAAGAGAATGAATGTGAAGACGACGATGAAAAAAGGGGTGAGATGTGTGTGGCATTGAATTCCCTTCGTCTGTTCGAAGAGCTTCATCTGACCGGAGGAGTTTTACGGATTGACGGAGAAGTTGTAGCATTTACGATTGGAGAACCTATCTGTGAGGATACGTATGTAGTGCATATTGAAAAGGCATATGCAGATGTACAGGGTGCATATACAATGATCAACCAGCAGTTTGTAGAACATGAATGTATGAACTACAAATATGTGAACAGGGAAGATGATACCGGAGCGGAAGGACTCAGAAAAGCAAAACTTTCATACCGTCCTGTCTTTATGGTGGAAAAGGGCGATGTGACAGAAAAAGATGTTTGAAAGACAAAAAAGACTTGCAGTGAGAAAGGAGCAATAAAATGATAGCGGATAAGATGAAAAATATGGTGGCCAACAGTTCGGCTATCCGTGCAATGTTTGAGGAAGGTAACCGTCTGGCAGGGATTTATGGAGCTGAGAATGTGTTTGATTTCAGTCTTGGTAATCCGAATGTGCCGGCACCGGAGGCTGTAAAGAATGCGATCATCGAGATTGTAAATGACACAGATCCGGTTGCACTTCACGGATATACCAATAGCAACTGCGGATATGCGGAAGTAAGAGCAGCAGTAGCAAAATCTCTGAATGAACGTTTTGATACGCACTTTGAGGGAAAGAATATTGTTATGACAGTTGGTGCCGCAGGAGGTCTGAATGTTATCCTGAAAGCGATCATCAATCCGGGAGATGAAGTAATTGCATTTGCACCATATTTTGGAGAATATCGTTCTTATACAAATAATTACGATGGTGTGCTGGTCGAAATTTCACCGAATACTGTAGATTTTCAGCCGAAACTGGATGAATTCGAGCAGAAGATCACGCCTAAGACAAAAGCAGTCATCGTTAACAATCCGAATAATCCTACAGGTGTGGTGTACTCCGAAGAGACGATTAAGAAGCTTGCTGCCATCATGGAGGCAAAACAGAAAGAATTCGGAACGGATATTGTCCTGATCTCAGATGAACCATATCGTGAACTTGCTTATGACGGAGTAGAAGTTCCTTATCTCACAAAATATTATGATAATACAGTTGTAGGATATTCTTACAGTAAATCGCTGTCTCTTCCGGGAGAACGTATCGGCTACCTGGTGATTCCGGATGAGATGAAAGACAGTGAAGAAGTACTTTCCGCAGCAAATGTGGCGACACGTATCCTTGGATTTGTTAATGCACCGACACTGCAGCAGAAAGTAGTAGAAAAATGTCTGAATGAAAAGACAGACCTTTCTTTCTATGACCGCAACAGAGAAGACCTTTACAACGGCCTGAAAGAATGTGGATTCGAGTGTATCAAACCACAGGGTGCATTCTATCTCTTTGTAAAATCACCGGTTCCGAATGAGAAGGAGTTCTGTGAAGCCGCTAAGAAATATAATATTCTGATCGTACCGGGAAGCTCCTTTGCGTGTCCTGGATATGTAAGACTTGCATACTGTGTATCTCACGAGACGATCATCAATTCACTTCCAAAATTCAAAGAACTGGCGAAAGAATATTTCTAGGAGAGCAGCATGAAAGCATTTGAAAAGAACATTCGAAAAGTAGAACCTTATGTGCCAGGCGAACAGCCGCAGCGCAAAGTAATCAAGTTAAATACCAATGAGAACCCATACGCGCCGGCACCGGGCGTGACAAAAGCACTGGAGGAGATGGATACAGACCGTTTACGGCTGTATCCGGATCCGACGGCAGCACCGCTTGTGAATGCCCTGGCTGATTTTTATCATGTGAATCCGGATCAGGTCTTTGTAGGAGTTGGCTCGGATGATGTATTATCTATGTGTTTCCTGACATTTTTTAATTCGGAAAAACCAATCTTTTTCCCGGATATTACCTATTCCTTCTATAAGGTATGGGCGGATCTGTACCGCATTCCGTATGAATGCCAGAAGTTAGATGAGAACTTCAAGATCGTAAAAGAAGATTACTACAAGGAAAATGGTGGTGTGATCTTCCCGAATCCGAATGCACCGACAGGGCTTTATGAAGATCTGGCTGACGTAGAAGATATTATCGCACATAATCAGGATGTGATCGTAATTGTAGATGAGGCATATGTTGATTTTGCTGGACGTTCTGCGCTGGAACTGATTGACAAATATGAGAATCTGATCATTGTACAGACATTTTCAAAAGCAAGATCAATGGCAGGAATGCGTATCGGTTATGCAATCAGTAATCCGACTCTGATCAAATACCTGAATGATGCAAAATATTCTTTCAACTCTTATACTATGAACCAGACATCACTGGTATGCGGTGTGGAAGCGGTAAAGGATCAGGCATATTTTGAAGCGTGTGTGAATAAGATTATCGAGACACGTGAATGGGCAAAAGAAGAATTAAAGAATCTTGGATTCCGCTGCCTGAATTCCAAATCGAACTTTATCTTTGCCATGCATCCGGATTATGATGCAAAAGAATTATTTGAAGCACTGAAAGAGAATGATATCTATGTGCGCTTCTGGGGCAGTGAGAGAATCGAACAGTATATGCGTATCACTGTAGGAACCAGAGAAGAGATGGAAGCAATGTTTGCGTTCCTGAAAAAATATATGAATAAATAAGAGGAGTTTCTTATGACCAATACATTAATACATGGAATTATTGATGCGTTAAGCGGAAGTGTAAGTAAAGAGGTAATTGTATTTCTGATTTCCATGATTCCGATCCTGGAACTTCGTGGTGCACTTCTGGTTGCGGGACCGATCCTCGGAGTGAAAGTGTCTACTGCGATACCGTTGTGTATTATCGGAAATATAATTCCGGTTCCTTTCATTTTACTTCTGATCACACCGGTGTTTAAATGGATGAAAGGGACGAAGACATTCAAACCGCTGGTAGATAAACTGGAGAATAAAGCGATGAGTAAGAAAGATCAGATCGAGAAATATGAATTCTGGGGTCTTGTACTTTTTGTTGGAATTCCTCTTCCTGGAACAGGAGCGTGGACAGGATCACTGATCGCAGCTCTGCTTGGAATCCGCTTTAGAAAAGCTTTTCCGGCAGTTGTTGTTGGTGTCTGCCTCGCAGCATTTATTATGTCAGTCATTTCCTATGGAATTATTGGCGGTATTTTTGGATAAGATAAATATGCAAAGGAAGTGATTCTTATGTTACTGAAAGATAATGAAGAAAAGAGAAATATAGCCTGGAGAACAGTTATGACGGTTACTTCAGTTCTGATTATTCTGATCGTTGTTTTTTTCGCTGTGAAGCTTTTTACTTCCAATCCTCTGACAGGAAACTGGGAGAACACAGATGATGGAATGAAGCTGACGATCAAGAATAACGGGACAATGAATATTGTGCAGACTTTGGACGAGAGTACAGTCAGCGTTCCTGTTGATTATACAATTGACATGGAATATAAGCGTTTTGCAATTCATGTGAACGAAGAAAAGATAGCAAAACAGGCTGAAAAGACAAAAGACTGTTCCAAACAGGAGCTTCAGGATATTGCGGATGTGATGGAAGGAGCTTACGAATACAGCGTGGAACAGAACGTACTGACACTGACTGATTCAGAATATGGAAGTCAGAAGACATTTGAAAAAAGTGGAAAGTAAACGGTGATTCTGCCTCAGCAGATGACACAGAAAGAACTTGCAGAGCAGTGGAAACAGGGGGTACAGATCATGTACAGAAATCAGACGAAAGAAGTAAGAATTGGGGATGTTGTGATTGGGGGAGACCATCCGATAGCAATCCAGTCTATGACAAATACAAGGACAGAAGATGTAGAAGCCACAGTGGAGCAGATCCTGCGTCTGGAAAAAGCAGGATGTGAGATCATCCGCTGTACAGTTCCGACAATGGAGGCTGCAAAAGCAATCAAAGAGATTAAAAAACAGATTCATATTCCGCTTGTTGCAGACATTCATTTTGATTATAAGATGGCAATCGCAGCAATTGAGAATGGAGCTGATAAGATTCGTATCAATCCGGGGAATATCGGTGCAAAAGAACGGGTACAGGCAGTAGTAGACAAAGCGAAAGAGTACAATGTTCCAATCCGTGTCGGCGTAAACAGTGGTTCTCTTGAGAAACATCTGCTTGAGAAATATGGTGGTGTTACTGCAGAAGGGATCGTGGAGAGTGCGCTGGATAAAGTTCATATCATCGAAGACCTGGGATATGACAATCTGGTGATCAGCATCAAATCTTCGGATGTCCTTATGTGTGCAAAGGCTCATGAACTAATCGCGGAGAAGACGAATTATCCACTTCATGTAGGAATCACAGAAGCCGGAACTCTTTATTCCGGAAACATTAAATCTGCTATCGGGTTGGGGATTATCCTGAATCAGGGAATCGGTGATACCATTCGTGTCTCTCTTACAGGAGCACCTTTAGAAGAGATTAAATCCGCAAAACGTATCCTGAAAACTCTGGGGCTTCGCAAAGGTGGCATAGAAGTTGTGTCATGTCCAACCTGTGGACGCACACAGATCGATCTGATCGGTCTTGCAAATAAGGTAGAAACCATGGTGCAGGATATCCCGCTTGATATTAAAGTAGCAGTTATGGGCTGTGTGGTAAACGGACCCGGAGAAGCAAAAGAGGCAGATATCGGAATTGCAGGCGGAGTTGGTGTGGGACTTCTGATCAAACATGGTGAGATCATAAAGAAAGTTCCGGAAGATCAGCTTTTGGATACGTTGCGGGAAGAACTTCTGAACTGGAAGTAACATTTGGAACGAAGACTTCCTGTCAGATCAACGAGGAGATTTTATTTTGGAAAAAGACTTTTTTGACGTATTTCCCAGCTTAAAAGTGAAGAAAGAACTGGAAGAACTGCTGGACATGGTTTTTGTGACCAGAGTGTCCTGCAATCCTTCCAGAACTCATATATGGGTGTATATAAAAAGTGAACGCTGGATTCATAAGAAGCATATCTTTGAACTGGAAGAACAGATAGAGAGACAGATTTTTGCAGGACTGAATGTAACAGTTACAGTTATTGAGAAATTCCGCCTTTCCGGTCAGTACAATCCTCAGAACTTTCTGGAAACTTACAGATCCAGCATGGAACTGGAACTGCGCAGCTACAATATGCTGGAATACAATATGTTCAGACAGGCGCAGATTTCTTTTCCCGGAGAAAATGATCTTCATATGATCCTTCCTGATTCTGTAATAGCCAGAGAAAAGAGCGGGATCCTGATCGAATATCTGCAGAAGGTTTTCTGCGAAAGATGCGGAATGGACTTAAAGGTGGAACTTGAGTTCAGGGAGACGCAGGAAAGTAAGTACCGTAAGAATGCAGCAGTGCAGATCGCTCAGGAAGTGGAAAATGTAATCCGTCATGCGAAATTAAACAGTAAGAATGAAGAGCCGGCTCAGTTTGAAGAAGCAGGAACAGCAGAGAAGAAAGCAGAGAAAAAGACTGATAAGGGACAGCAGGAAAAGAAGGACAAAAAAGCTGCATTTGCAGACCGCAAAGATAACAGGAAGGGAGATTTCCGGGGTGGATTCAGAAGGGACAGCAATCCGGATGTTATCTATGGAAGAGATTTCGAAGGAGAGCCTGTTGCACTTGAGACGATTACCGGTGAGATGGGTGAGGTGATCGTCCGCGGACAGGTTATGGAGGTTGAAGCCAGAGAAATCCGTAATGAAAAAACAATTCTTATCTTCCCGATCACAGACTTTACGGACAGTATTGTTGTGAAGATGTTTTTGCGCAATGAACAGGTGCCGGAAGTGACAGAACATGTAAAGAAGGGGGCTTTTCTGAAGTTTCGCGGTGTGACAACAGTAGACCGTTTTGACAGTGAACTGACTATTGCATCTATAGCCGGGATTAAGAAAATTGCCAATTTTACCAGTGCGAGAATGGATACCAGTCCTCAGAAAAGGGTAGAGCTTCACTGCCACACCAAGATGAGTGATATGGACGGTGTCACTGATGCCAAGGCGCTGGTAAAACGTGCCTATGAGTGGGGCCATAAGGCTATCGCTATCACCGATCATGGTGTGGTGCAGTCTTTCCCTGAGGCAAACCATTGCTTTGATGCCTGGGGAGGCTGTGTTCCCAAAGA
>ENA-ORMN01003719-ORMN01003719.1-human-gut-metagenome-genome-assembly--contig:-NODE-3719-length-11691-cov-5.476538_pt1 | contig 11691 bp, 10 predicted proteins | sample MGYA00242102_ERZ508993 | MGnify/ENA primary metagenome ERZ508993 (study PRJEB26280, sample SAMEA2338770) | human gut metagenome | biome: human gut; feature: human-associated habitat; material: faeces... | reverse complement strand
GACGGAATTCCGGAATACCGTAGACCAGCACGCCGCCTGCCGTGTGCAGCGCCTCAAACACCGTGACTTCGTATCCCTTGCGTGCAAGATCGCCCGCGCAGGTCAGGCCAGAAGGGCCTGCGCCAATGATCGCAACTTTGTGCCCGTTGGATTCGGGCATGACGGGCCTTTCGGTGCTGTGCGCCATATGCCAGTCAGCGGCAAAGCGCTCCAGACGGCCGATGGCGACGGGTTCGCCCTTTACGCCGCGAACGCATTTGCTTTCGCACTGCGTCTCCTGCGGGCAAACACGACCGCAAACAGCGGGCAGGGAAGAGGACTGCGTCAAAATCTGATAGGCTTCTTCAAACTCGCCCGATTTGATCTTTTGGATGAAGGCCGGGATATCAATGGCAACCGGGCAGCCGCCGATGCAGGGCTTGTGGCGGCAGTTCAGGCAGCGGGCCGCCTCATCCATCGCCTGCTGGGGCGTATAACCCAACGCCACTTCGTTGAAATTGCGCGCGCGGATTTCCGGCTCCTGCGTGGGCATGGGATTCTTTTTAAGGCTCATGTTTGGCATCTCGGTCACACCTCTTTGAACAGATTGCAGGTTTCTTCGTATTGATGGCGCTCGAAATCTTTATACATATTCGAACGCTCCATGGCTTCGTCAAAATCTACCAGATGGCCGTCAAAATCGGGACCGTCCACACAGGCAAACTTCGTCTCGCCGCCCACCGTCAACCGGCAGCCGCCGCACATGCCCGTGCCGTCGATCATGATGGGGTTCATCGAAACGACGGTCTTGACGTTGTATTCCTTCGTCAGCTGGCAGACGAATTTCATCATGACCAGGGGACCGATGGCGATGACTTCGTCATATTGCTCGCCTGCGTCCAGCAGGCTCTTGAGCGCGTTGGTCACAAGCCCCTTTTCGCCGTAGCTGCCGTCGTCGGTCATGACCTTGCAAAGATCGGAAACAGCGCGGAATTCATCTTCCAGTATCACCAGATCCTTGTTGCGGAAGCCGACGATGGCGTGTACCTCCGCGCCCTGCGCGTGCAGCTTTTTAGCGATGGGGTAGGCGATGGCCGAACCCACGCCGCCGCCGATGACGGCAACTTTTTTAAGCCCTTCGGTATGACTGGCGATGCCCAGCGGTCCGACAAAATCGCGCAGGGAATCACCTTCTTCCAGATGATTGAGTTTCTCGGTCGTTGCGCCCACGATCTGGAAAATGATGGTCACGGTGCCTTTCTCGCGATCGTAATCTGCGATGGTCAGCGGAATGCGTTCGCCTGCCTCGTCCACGCGCAGAATGATGAACTGACCGGGTTCGGCCTTTCGAGCGATCAGAGGCGCCTGAATGTCCATCAGCGTCACCGTAGGATTGAGTCGTTTCTTGCGGATGATCTTGAACATAACTGCCCTTCCCTTCCGAGGATGCTTGTTTTTATATAGGGTGCGCCGTTCCTGGCGCTTCATGCGCCTTCGCAGTGCGGATTCAGTTCACGGCTTGCACAGCAGCCCCGTATTGGATATAATATTAGCATAAGGAGTGAAAAAATGGAAGAGATATTGAAAATGCTCCCGCATGACGAAACAAAGAGGATGATATTTCGCCAGTGGATTGAGCAATACGGTGAGAAATTGTTGGAACGTATGCCCGAAGGGCATTTTACTGCCTCTGGTTTTATTTTTAATCCTGAAAAAACAAAAACGTTGATGGTTTTCCACAATATTTATCAGTCTTGGGCATGGACAGGCGGTCATGCGGACGGGAAGCGCGATCTGCTTGCCGTTGCCCTACGCGAAGCGCGGGAGGAGACCGGCGTGCAGCATATTCGTCCCATCGACGGCACGGTCTGCGCGGCGGATATCCTGCCGGTCGCAGCGCATAGCAAGCGCGGGCGGCCTATCGCGGCGCATGTGCATCTGAATGTCACCTTTGCATTGGAATGCGAGGAGGCGGACGCGCTGCGTGTCAAGCCGGATGAAAACAGCGCGGTGGGCTGGATTCCGCTTGCAGAGCTGCCGGAAAAGATTTCGCCTTCGGACGCGATGATGATTCCAATTTATGAAAAGATTATACGGAAATACGCCCCGGAATTCTACCGAGGGACCTAAATAAAACGCCGCGCGAACAAAAGCGAACTCTGTCCACACGGCGAATTTTTTAGCGATGACGGTTTTCCAGCTCGGCGTAGATGTCGTCCCAGCACATTCCCTGATCGGCCAGCAGCACCGTCAGATGATACATCAGATCGGCTACCTCGAAGCTGACTTCCTCACGGCTGCGGTTCTTGGCGGCGATCAACACCTCGGCAGCCTCTTCGACCACCTTCTTGCCGATTTTGTCCACGCCCTTGTTCAGCAGCATATTGGTGTAGGAACCTTCCTTGGGATGCGCCTTGCGGTCAAGCACCTGATCGTAGACAGATTGGATGATGCGCATGCCCATAGAGGAGGAGCGCCCGCCCGGCAGCGTCAGCAGGGGATTGAAGAAGCAGGAGTAATTGCCCGTGTGGCACGCAGCGCCCTGCTGATCCACTTTCAACAGAATCGCGTCGCCGTCGCAATCATAGCGCACCTCGCGGACGTGCTGATAGTGCCCGGAGGTTGCGCCCTTGACCCACAATTCCTGACGGCTGCGGGAGAAATAAGTCGCCAGCTTCGTGCGCAGCGTCAGGGTCAGCGATTCGCGGTTCATGTAGGCGAGCATCAGCACCGTGCCGGTCTGCGCGTCCTGCGCGATGGCGGGCACAAGCCCCTTTTCGTCGAATTTGATCGCATCCAGGTCGATCTCGTCCTTGTGCAGCACGGGAATGCCCTGTGCTTCCAGATAATCCTTGACCTGGGAAATCGTCAGTGCGTCGCTGTGGAATACGCCCGCCGCCAGCACGCCCTTGGCGCTCTGGTTGTAGAGCACGACCATGTCGCCCGCCTTCGGCAGATCGCCGAAGGGCTGGTCGGAAGCGCCGTCATCCACCACCAGATAGAATTGCTGGGCAAACAGCTCCTCATCGCTGATCTTGTTATAGCTGCTCCAGTTGCCCTTCTCCGCAAACCACTCCAGATAGTTGCCGCGCACGGCGTTCTGGATATAGAAACAGTTCTCCGTCTTGGCCGCGGTAACGTTCCAGGCGGTATTCACGTCATCCAGCGGAGTGCTGCCATAGCTTGCACCCATGGAGAGCTTCTTGCCCTCCGCAGTAGAGAAGGTATAGCTGCCGTCCTCGTTTTTCTTAATCTCCTCGGTGACTTCGTCATGCTCGTCCCAAATCTCACCGACCAGCTCCTCCAGGACATCCTCCATGGTGACGATGCCCAGCGTACCGCCGTAGTCATCCATAACGATGGCGATATGCACCTTTTTACGCTGGAATTCCGAGAGCAGACGGGCAATTTTCATGCTGCGATGCACATACATCGGCTCGGTCATCAGTTTTTTGATATCGAAGTTCTTATTCAGCAGGGCAGCTTGCAGAATATCACGGGTATGCACTACACCGATGATGTGATCCACTGTCTCGCTGTAAACGGGAATGCGGGAAAATCCTTCCTCGGTGATGATCTGCAGTACCTCCTGCGGGGTGGATTCCTCATCGATGGCGACCATATTGACGCGAGGGGTAAGGATATCCTCCACGGTGGTATCATTGAACTCCAGAGCGGACTGTACCAGCTCTTTTTCCTGCTCCTCCAGCACGCCCTCCTCTTCGATGGTATCCAGCATATACATCAGTTCCTGCTCAGTGATGGTGGGCTGCTCTTCGCCATCGTCCTTCTTCTTAAAAGGCTGCATCAGTCGCAGGAACAGCCAGCTGAGGGGGGTAAAGACGGTCATGAGGATCCGCAGCACCCCGGCAAACGCCATCGAAATGCTCTCGGCGTTCATCTTGGCAAAGCTCTTGGGGATAATTTCGCCGAAGGTGAGAACGACAAGGGTGGAAATACCGGTGGCAATCGCAACCGCATAATTTTTGAAGTACGCAGTGGCGATCACTGTGACCAATGAGGAAATGGCGATATTAACAAGGTTATTGCCGATAAGGATGGTCGCAATCAGCTTATCGTATTGCGCGGCCACCTTTACCGCCTGTGCGGCACGCTTATTGCCGTCCTCGGCCATGGTGCGCAGACGGATCATATTGGCCGCGGAAAACGCGGTCTCGGATGCGGAAAAGAAAGCGGATAGCATTAACAGAACCAGAATAAGTAGGTAGGTTGTACTGCCTATGTCGTCCAAAAAAATACACACTCCTTGTTTGAGTAAAAATGTTGCTAGCACCATCACAGGAGACGGTGTTATTTTATATTGTAGCAAAAAGGGGATAATGCGGCAAGACCATGGATAAAATGTTCAGGCTTTATTCACAGCTTGGTGATAAAAGGCGGGGCACGGGTAATTGACTCTCCCCTGCCCCGCTGGCTTACGCTAAGGTGATTATTCCTTGCCTTCCTTCTTGGCTTCCATCTTGGCGATGGCATCCTTGCGGGAAAGATTGATACGGCCCTGCTGGTCGATCTCGGTAACCATAACGAGGATCTCATCGCCGACGGATACCACATCCTCCACCTTTTCCACGCGCTTCGCATCCAGCTTGGAGATATGGACAAGGCCTTCCTTGCCGGGTGCGATCTCAACAAAGGCGCCGAAGTTCATCAGACGGGTAACAACGCCCTTATAGATAGCACCGACTTCGGGATCATTGACAATGGTCTCGATGATATTGATAGCGGTGCGGCAGTCATCGATATCAATGGCGGAAACAAATACATGGCCGTCATCCTCAATGTCGATCTTGACATTGCACTCGGCGCAAATCTTCTGGATGGTCTTGCCGCCGGAGCCGATGACCTCGCGAATCTTATCGGGATCGATGGTCATGCTGAGCATCTTGGGCGCGTACTTGGAAAGCTCGGGCCGCGGGGCGGGGATAGCCTTGAGCATGACTTCATCGAGGATATAGTTGCGGGCCTTGTGGGTCTTAGCAAAGGCCTCTTTAATGATCTCGGGAGTCAAGCCGTCGATCTTGAGGTCCATCTGGATGGCGGTGATGCCCTTCTTGGTGCCGCCTACCTTAAAGTCCATATCGCCGAAGAAGTCCTCGACGCCCTGGATATCCACCATGGTCATCCAGCGGTCGCCCTCGGTAATAAGGCCGCAGGAGATACCGGCAACGGGAGCCTTGATGGGGACACCGGCATCCATAAGAGCCAGAGTGGAACCACAGATGGAGCCCTGAGAGGTGGAGCCGTTGGAGGAGAGAACCTCGGAAACAAGACGCAGGGTGTAGGGGAACTCCTCCACGCTGGGGATAACGGGCTCCAGGGCACGCTCGGCCAGGGCACCGTGACCGATCTCGCGACGGCCGGGGCCGCGGCTGGGACGGGTCTCACCGACGGAATAAGAGGGCATATTGTACTGGTGGATATAACGCTTGGTGGTCTGCTCATCGATGCCATCAAGGATCTGAGCCTCACGGATGGTACCCAGGGTGGCGATGGTCAGCACCTGGGTCTGGCCGCGGGTGAACATGCCGGAGCCATGAACGCGGGGGATAATGCCGACCTCGGCATCCAGCGGACGGATCTCATCCATGCCGCGGCCGTCTACACGCTTGCCGTCATCCAGCAGCCAGCGGCGCACCACAAACTTTTGCAGCTTGTAGATGCACTCATCCAGCATAGCGCCCTGCTCAGGGTATTTCTCATCATACTCAGCATGCAGGCGGTCATAGATGGGGCGCATACGCTCATCACGGATGTTCTTATCATCGGTATCCATGGCAGCACGGACATCCTCGATGAACTCATCCTTGATGGCTTCGAAGAGATCGTGATCGATCTCCTGGGATTCAAAGGTGAACTTGGGCTTGCCAATCTCGGCCTGGACTTCCTTGATGAAGGCAACCATCTTCTGCACCTCGGCAAAGCCCTTCATGATGGCTTCCAGCATGGTATCGTCATCCACCTCATTGGCACCAGCCTCGATCATGCAGACCTTTTCGGCGGTACCGGCCACGGTGAGCTGAAGATCGCTCTTCTGGCGCTGCTCGGCATTGGGGGTTAGGATGATCTCGCCATCTACCAAGCCGACATTGATGCCGGCGATGGGCCCATTCCAAGGAATATCGGAGATGGACAGTGCCATGGAAGCACCGATCATACCAGCGATTTCCGGCACGCAGTCGGGATCAACGGAGAGAACGGTCATCACAACGGAAACATCGTTGCGCATATCCTTGGGGAACAGCGGACGGATGGGACGATCTACCACGCGGCTGGAAAGCACGGCCTTATCGCTGGGGCGGCCTTCCCGCTTCAGGAAGGAGCCGGGGATCTTGCCCACGGCATACAGCTTCTCTTCAAAATCGACGGAAAGCGGCAGGAAATCGATGCCGTCACGGGGCTTTGCGGAAGCGGTGGCATTGACCAATACGGTGGTCTCGCCATAGCGGACCAGCACAGAGCCGCCAGCCTGGCAGCACATCTTGCCAGTTTCAAAGGTCATCTTGCGTCCGGCAAATTCGGTTTCAAATACGCGGAAGTTTTCAAACATCTTTTTTCTCCTTACTTTGTGTCTTTTGGTCTGACGGCTCCGCTTTCGTTTTAGCAATAAAGCCTTCCTCCGGGGAAGATTTTTGCCTTCCGGGGGAACGATTCACTGCTAAACACGAGGGCAAAAGCCGCCCTGCTTACCTGTAAAAAATGGGCTAAAAACCGGCTAAGAGGGCAGACGGAATCCCCGCCTGCCCTCCGGCAGTTTTGCTTACTTACGCAGACCCAGCTTGGCAATGATCGCGCGGTAACGCTCGATATCCTTCTTCTTGAGGTAGTTCAGCAGGTTTCTGCGGTGACCGACCATCTTGAGCAGACCACGGTTGGAATGGAAGTCCTTGGGGTTCTGCTGCATGTGCTTGGTCAGGCTGTTGATGCGGTTGGTGAGAACAGCGATCTGAACTTCGGGGGAACCGGTGTCGCCCTCGTGGGTCGCGTACTCAGTAATGATCTTGTTCTTTTCTTCCTTGAGAATCATGTTATTTCACCTCATAAATTATTTACGCCAAGATCTGAGTATCGGGATCGGTGAAGTTCCCACGGGGGAACACTCCCAAATACCGGGATCCGGTCATATCAATATGGAATTATAGCATATAATACGGCTGCTGTAAAGTGCTTTTGGGCGGATTTTTACGGCTTTTTATGGTGCTTTTCGGCGGCCAGTACGGTGGATCGCAGCAGCATGGTGATGGTCATGGGGCCTACCCCACCGGGGACCGGCGTGAGCCACCCTGCCACCGGGGAAACGCTCTCAAAGTCCACATCACCGCAAAGTTTCCCTGCTGCATTGCGGTTCATTCCCACATCAACGACCACCGCGCCGGGTTTGACCATCTCTCCGGTGACAAAGCCCGCCTTTCCTACGGCGGAGATAAGAATATCCGCCCGGCGGGTCACCTCTGGCAGATTTTGGGTCCTACTGTGGCAGATGGTGACGGTAGCATTGCGGTGCAGAGCCAAAAGCGCCATGGGCTTGCCTACAATATTGCTGCGTCCAATGATGACACACTCCTTGCCGGCCATGTCTACACCGGTGCTATCGATGAGGGTGAGAATACCGCTGGGCGTACAGGGGGCAAAAAAGTAATCCCCAATGACAATTCGACCCACATTCTGTGGATGGAAAGCGTCCACATCCTTTTCGGGGTCGATCGCGGATAGGATCTCCTTTTGATCCAGATGAGCGGGCAACGGCAGCTGCACCAAAATGCCATCGATCTCTTTCCGGCCATTCAGTTCGGCAATGAGGGCAAGCAGTTCCTCCCGGCCGGTATTTTCCGGCAGGGTGTACTGCTCGGAGTGAATACCAAGCTCCTCACAGGCCTTGTGCTTATTGCGCACATACACCTGGGAAGCGGGGTCCTCTCCCACCAGTACCACAGCCAGGCCGGGGGTGATGTCCTCCGCTTTCAATGCCTCTACCTGGATTTTCAATTCGGCGCGGCACTGGGCCGCCACCGCTTTTCCATCAATGATCTTCGCGCTCATGGGGTTCCTCTTTCTGTTCCGGTTGGGTCGGTTTCTTTCCGTTCTTCTTTTCGGCCAGCTTGGCATCCAGGGCGGCTATACGCTCCTGGCTTTCCTTGGTATCCACATAGCGGCCCAGGGTAAAGCGCGGCTTTTTCTGGCCCTCGATATACTCCAGCGTCATGGGCTTACGGCCCCGCAGAAAGATGAAGAGCATCAACCCGGCGGCAACGATAAACAGCACGCCGCCCAGCGCCTGGGAAACCCGCACACTGCCCCACATCAAGCTATCGGTGCGCAGGCCCTCCACAAAGAAGCGCCCCAGGCCGTACCAGGCGGTATAGCCCAGTGTGATCTGGCCATCGTAGCTGCGGCGCGGGAACAGCCACAGCAGCAGGATCGCCACACCGATAAGGTTCCACAAGCTCTCGTATAGGAAGGTGGGATGTACCGGCAGGGTGGGATCCACCATAATGCCCTGGGCGGCCAGCGCCGCCTGATGCCGGGAAAGATAGGCGGAGATGGTATCTGATGTCATACCCCAAGGGAGGGTGGTATTGGTGCCAAAGGCCTCCATATTGAAGAAATTGCCCCAGCGGCCAATCGCTTGTCCCAACATAACGCCGGGGAAAGCCGCATCCGCTACCGGCAGCATGGGAAGCTTTTTGATGCGGCAGACGATAAACGCCACAATAAGCGCTCCAATAATGCCGCCATAGATGGCCAGTCCGCCACCACGCAGGTTGAATATTTCCTTTAGATTATCTTTATAATTATCCCACTGGAATGCCACATAATAGGCCCGCGCGCCCACAATGGCGCCGACCATGGCCCACAGAATGACATCCAGCCCCTCATCCGGGTGGATGCCGCAGGTGCGGTTATGGGAAAGATAGACCCATAATCCCAGGCCAAAGCCCACCGCGATGATCACACCGTACCAGTAAATATCCAAATTGCCGATGGATAACGCCACCCGGCTAATGGGAAGTTCCCACCCCAAACCGGGAAACCGCAGAATTTCCATGGTACCCACTTCCTTTACACTGATAGTTTTTACTTTTACGGTTTATTATAGCATAGCCCCGGCGGTATTTCTATTCTCATTTATAAATTTTTGTGCATATCGGCTTGTTCTGTGCTATAATGACCAAAATGACCCTTTGACATCCGTCCAAGATAAAAGGAGCTGTATTCCATGACAGAACTTCTCATCCGGCTATTTATCCGTGATAAAGACAATGTGCAGGACCCCACGGTGCGCCAGCAATATGGCACGCTCAGCGGGTTGACCGGCATCTGCCTGAATATCCTGCTGTTCCTGGGCAAGCTGGTGGCCGGCACTGTTTCCGGTTCCATCGCCATCACGGCCGATGCTTTCAATAACTTATCCGATGCCGGTTCCTCGGTGGTCACACTCATTGGCTTCCGGCTGGCGGGGCAAAAACCCGATCGGCATCACCCCTTCGGCCACGGTCGGGTAGAGTACCTCTCCGGGCTGGCCGTTTCGGTGGTCATCCTGCTGATGGGCTTTGAACTGGGTAAAACCTCCTTTGAGAAGATCCTCTCCCCTGCCCCAGTGGAATTTTCTCTGCTGCCGGTCATCATCCTGCCAGTCTCCATATTGGTCAAGGGCTGGATGTACCTTTTTAACCGCAAACTGGGCAAAAAGCTGGATTCCGCCGCCATGATGGCCACAGCCGCCGATAGCCTCAGCGATATGGTCTCCACCGGCGTAGTGCTGCTCGGCACCCTGATCGGACATTTCTTTAATATCCAGTTGGATGGTTGGCTGGGTATTTTGGTTGCCGTGTTCATCCTGTATACCGGCTACAATTCCATGAAGGATACCATTGATCCGCTGCTGGGCCGGGCGCCCGATCCCGAACTGGTGGATGGCATTCGCCGCCGGGTGCTGGCCCCTCCGGAAATTCTCGGCCTGCACGATCTCATCGTCCATGATTACGGCCCCGGCAGGCTGTTCGCCTCGCTGCACGCCGAGGTGGATAAAAACGGTGATATCTCCGCTATTCACGATGTCATTGACCGGGTGGAGCGGCAGATTCTGCACGAATTGGGCTGTGAAGTCTGCATCCATATGGATCCCATTGCCGTTGGTGACCGAAAGACAGCGGAATGCCGTACTATGGTGGCCCAGCTGCTGGCCGGAATCGACCCCAGGCTGACGATGCACGATTTTCGCATCACCAGCGGCCCCGACCACACCAACCTCATCTTTGATGTGGTGCGTCCACTGGATTCTTCCTATACCAGTGAAGAGTTGGAAGAACGCATCCGGCAGGCGGTAACGGCACTGGAAGGCAATTATTACGCAGTCATTACCGTGGATACCCCAAGAGTATAAAACAGAAAAATGGCCGGGATTCTGTTCAGGATCCCGGTCTTTTATTGCTCCATATCATCCTCAGCAAAGGGAAGTTCCTGCAGCACCACCTCCCGGATGAACCGAAAGGTTTTCTCCTCCCCCTTATCCCGCAGCATTGTCAGGATAAACCGCAGCTTGCGAGCCGTCACCGGGTGCATCCAGCGGTTATCCCCCGCCCGCTGCAGATATTCCAGCGGAGCGCCATCGTGGTATTGATCCCCCAGGTAGGTCCGGCTGGCAGCAATGCGATCCATACACATCTCCACAAAGAATTCAGTTGGCATCTCCAGCGGCTCATATTGGTGGGTCACCGGGCTCACATCTGTCCAGTACTCAAAATGGTGACGATTGCGGCCCTTGTGGTGCATCCACGCCAGCGAATAGCCATTCTCCCGGCGCTCCTGCTGCGTAGGGCTAAAGGTGCCCTGGTAATACCTCGCACCACGCCAGAATTCCGTTGGAGAGTATTTGGAAAGATCGTGGGTAAGACCCCGCCAGTACAGTCCCACCCGGAAGCAGTACTTCCGCACCAGGTGCCGGTGATGAGTAATGGTTCTAAAATGTCTGATGGGATACATCTGCTCCCCCCTCTCTGCTTTACTCCGTTCATTATTATAATTCAACGGCCAAAGGATTGCAAACCCCAATGCAAAACGCTATAATAAAAAACACACACGCTAAAAAGGAGTTCTCCCATGACGATAAACGGTAAAAAATACATTGTAAAGGTCCCCACCGGCAAAACCACCAATGATTTTCAATTTGATGAACTGCTGCCGGCCTTCCGCAAATACTGTGCCAAGGTAGCACAGAACCAGGCCACCTGCATCGCCGGGTACACCAATACACTGGAAGTCCCCCAGGTGATGCGCTGGGCAGCCCTGCTACAGGATCTTACTGGGCAGTTCACCGAGTGCCTGGGCTACATCGAGCACATCAACCGCATTCCCACCGATGAGGCAGGCAAGTTCCTGCTCCCCCGTGCTATTTATGAAGACTTCCGCGCTCTGAATGAAGTCATCAGCTGTGTGGGTCCCGCTGCGTGGAACCAATGGGATGAGACCAGCAAGCTGTACTGGAAAAGCTGTGTTCCCCGGATGCGGATGCTGATAGAGAACGCCAAAGTGACAGAAGAATAAGGGGAGAAAACTTTTTTCGGTTTTTCCGCAAAAAGGGCTTGATTTTTTACCGGGCCTATGGTATTATAATCAAGCTGAAGCGAAAGTTCCGGTATAAAATCTGGGTGTGGCGCAGTTGGTAGCGCGCTACCTTGGGGTGGTAGAGGCCGC
>ENA-ORMN01003718-ORMN01003718.1-human-gut-metagenome-genome-assembly--contig:-NODE-3718-length-11693-cov-4.260870_pt1 | contig 11693 bp, 7 predicted proteins | sample MGYA00242102_ERZ508993 | MGnify/ENA primary metagenome ERZ508993 (study PRJEB26280, sample SAMEA2338770) | human gut metagenome | biome: human gut; feature: human-associated habitat; material: faeces... | reverse complement strand
TTGCAATTTCATCGGCAGTTACAGCTGCGCGAGGAATTTCAATCATGGTGCCGACCTTGTAATGGAGCTGGGCGCCTTCCTGGGCAATGACTTCGTCAGCGGTTTTACAGACAACAGCCTTAACGTATGCCAGCTCTTTGACCTCTCCAACCAGAGGAATCATGATTTCCGGAACGATGTTCCAGTCAGGATGTTTTTTATTGACATTGATGGCAGCGTGGATGACAGCCTGAGTCTGCATCTCTGCGATTTCCGGATAGGAAACAGCCAGACGGCAGCCACGGTGACCCATCATTGGGTTGAACTCGTGCAGGGAAGCAATGACATTGTTGATTTCCTCAACGGAGATGTTCATGTCCTCGGACAGCTCCTGAATCTCAGCCTCGGTGTGAGGAACAAACTCGTGAAGCGGTGGGTCAAGGAAGCGGATGGTAACCGGCAGACCCTGCATTGCTTCGTAGATGCCCTCAAAGTCGCCCTGCTGCATTGGCAGCAGTTTTGCTAGAGCAACGCGTCTCTGCTCTTCGGTCTTGGAGAGAATCATTTCGCGGACAGCTTTGATTCTAGTTCCTTCAAAGAACATATGCTCGGTACGGCACAGACCGATACCCTCGGCGCCAAGCTCACGAGCCTTCATTGCGTCTCTCGGGGTGTCTGCGTTGGTGCGCACCTTCAGCTTGCGGTACTTGTCCGCCCAAGCCATGATACGACCGAAGTCGCCGCCGATGACAGCGTCAACCGTGGGGATGATGCCGTCGTAGATGTTACCGGTGGAACCGTCGATGGAGATGAAGTCGCCCTCGTGGTAGGTCTTGCCTGCCAGCGTGAACTGCTTGTTGTCCTCATCCATAATGATGTCGCCGCAACCGGAAACACAGCAGGTTCCCATACCTCTTGCAACCACTGCTGCGTGAGAGGTCATACCGCCACGGACGGTGAGGATACCCTGAGAAGCCTTCATACCGGTGATGTCCTCGGGAGAGGTCTCCAGACGGACCAGAACCACCTTCTTACCGGCGTTCTTCCAAGCCTCTGCATCATCGGCAGAGAACACGATCTGACCGCAAGCGGCGCCGGGGGATGCACCCAGACCCTTACCAACGGGGTTAGCCGCTTTCAGAGCCTTGGCGTCGAACTGCGGGTGAAGCAGGGTGTCAAGGTTACGGGGGTCGATCATCAGAACGGCCTCCTGCTCGGTGCGCATACCCTCGTCCACGAGGTCGCAGGCGATCTTGAGAGCCGCCTGAGCGGTACGCTTACCGTTACGGGTCTGGAGCATATAGAGCTTGCCGTGTTCTACGGTGAACTCCATATCCTGCATATCCCGGTAGTGATCTTCCAGGGTCTTGCAGACCGTCTTGAACTGAGCGAAAGCCTCGGGGAACTTTTCAGCCATTTCAGCGATCGGCATCGGCGTACGAACGCCGGCAACCACGTCTTCGCCCTGTGCGTTGACCAGGAACTCGCCCATCAGCTTCTTTTCGCCGGTAGCGGGGTCACGGGTAAAGGCAACACCGGTTCCGCAATCGTCACCCATGTTACCGAAAGCCATCATCTGCACGTTGACAGCGGTACCCCAGGAGTAGGGGATATCATTGTCACGGCGATATACGTTTGCACGGGGGTTGTCCCAGGAGCGGAACACAGCCTTGATAGCGCCGAGGAGCTGTTCCTTAGGATCAGACGGGAACTCAGCACCGATCTTGGACTTGTACTCAGCCTTGAACTGGTTGGCAAGCGTCTTGAGGTCGTCGGCGGTCAGCTCGACGTCGAACTTCACGCCCTTTTCCTCTTTCATCTTGTCGATCAGCTGTTCAAAGTACTTCTTACCAACCTCCATAACGACGTCGGAGTACATCTGGATAAATCTTCTGTAGCAGTCCCAAGCCCAACGGGGATTGCCGGACATTTTGGCAATTGCCTCCACAACGTCCTCATTCAGACCGAGGTTCAGAATGGTGTCCATCATACCGGGCATGGATGCACGGGCGCCGGAACGCACCGACACGAGAAGGGGATTCTTCATATCGCCGAACTTTTTGCCGGTGATAGTCTCCATTTTCTCGATGTAGGTCATGATCTCAGCCATAATGCCTTCATTGATCTGACGACCGTCCTCGTAATACTGGGTGCACGCCTCGGTAGAGATGGTGAAGCCCTGGGGAACCGGCAGACCGATGTTGGTCATTTCGGCAAGGTTGGCTCCTTTACCGCCGAGAAGCTCACGCATATTGGCGTTGCCTTCGGTGAACAGGTAGCAATACTTCTTTGCCATGTGGTAAATACCTCCATATTAAATAAATTTTTGACAAATGCAGGGTCATGCACGGCAAAAATTTCCGCTGTGCACAACAACCATTATTATACCATATAACGGACGGCTTGACCATAGGCTTTTCATAATTTTCCAAGGCTTATATTGTAAACTTTTTGTGAACAGGCAGAAAAGACCGGAATATCGGTTGCATTTTGGCGGGATTTGTAATATAATTAAGTAAAGTTCCGGCGGTGCGGGTTCTGTCGCTTGCCGGATCATATCTGAATTTTTGCGTGAGGTTCCGGCGTGCCGGGCTTTGCGTTTTTTCGGCGTTACAGAGAAACGGAAAGGAAAGGATGCGGCGGCTTGCCGCAGGGAAAAGAAAATGGCGGATATTGCGGAGCTGTTCCGGAGAATTGCGAAAAAAGAGGAGGAGCCTGCCGGCGGTGCGGTTTCATATCTTTTGGTGGGGCTTGGAAATCCCGGGGCGCAGTACAGCGCCACCCGGCACAACGCGGGCTTTATGGCGCTTGACCATGCGGCGCAACGTTACGGCGTAAGGACCGACCGTGCCCGTTTCAGGTCGCTTTCGGGCGAGGGGCGGATCGCCGGCGAACGGGTGCTTTTCCTGAAGCCGCAGACCTTTATGAATCTTTCGGGCGAGGCGGTCGGCGAGGCGGCAAAGTTTTACAAAATCCCCCCGGAGCGGGTGATCGTGCTGTCGGACGATATTTCGCTTGACGTAGGACGGCTCCGGTTGCGCCGGAAAGGAAGCGCCGGGGGACACAACGGGCTGAAAAGCATTGCGGAGCATCTGGGGAGCGAGGACTTTCCGAGGATCAAGATCGGGGTGGGGCAGAAGCCACATCCGGATTACGATCTGGCGGCGTGGGTGCTGGCAACACTTGACGCAGGACAGCTGAAAACGATGCAGGAAAGCTTTGACGGGCTGGAAGCCGGACTGGAAAAGCTGATAGCAGGTGATATCGAGGGGGCAATGCAGATCTGCAACCGCCCCGTACAGGAACACCGTGGAGAAAACGGAGAACAAAAATGAGCAGTATACTGACCGATCTGATCCGGACGGACGGCGAATACCGTCAGCTTCTGAAAGCGGCGGAAGCGCAGAAGAGCGCCGCCAAGCAACAGCCGATCTGCGTGACCGGGCTTTGCGACGGTGCCGCCGATGCGGCGTATGTGTCGCTTCTGGAGGATCTGAAAACCAAAGACGCCCGGGCGGCGCTTCTGATCTGCCCCGAGGAAAAGGAATGTGTGCGCCTGAAGAACCTGCTTTGCCGGTACGGTGTGCGCACCGCCTTTTACATGGGACGGGATCTTACTTTTTATAATATTACCGCCTCTCATGAGTACGAGCATGAGAGGCTGCGGGTGCTTTCCGCCCTTCTTGAAGGTGAGCTGGATGCGGTGGTGACCACCCCGGACGCCCTCCTTGGCTACACCGTGCCGCCGGACCGGCTGGTGGATGCCGCTATCCGGATCGCTTACGGCGATACGGGCATCGACCCTGCCGCCCTTTCGGAGCGGCTGGTGGCGGCGGGCTATGTGCGGGTGGAGCTGGTGGATTCTCCCGGGCAGTTTGCACTGCGGGGCGGAATCCTTGACATCTATCCCGCCAGCGGGAAATTCACCGACGTAGACGGACAGCAGACGGTAGGCTCTTATCCTTTCCGGATTGAGCTGTTCGGGGATGAGATCGACCGCATGGAGCAGTTTGACCCCGAGACACAGCGCATGACCGTCACGCTTGACCGGGTGGAATTTTCGCCGGCACGGGAACTGCTCCTGACCCCGCAGAGCCGGGAAGAGCTGAAGCGTGCGGTAAGCGGCTGGCTTGCCCGCACCCGGGACGAACGGGCACGGGAGGAAATGCGCTCCGAGCTTGCCGTCATCGAGGGCGGCGGGGAGATCGGATTTCTGGACAAATATATCACGCTCGTGTACCCCGAGCGGGTGTCTCTGCTGGACTATTTCGGCAAGCAGACCACCGTGCTGATACGGGGGACCTCTGCCTGCAACGACCGGATGAAAGCCTCCCAGTGGCATCTGGATCAGACGGTGGAGGAGCTGTTGGAGGGGGGAACCATTGCCCCGAAGTACACCGATTACAGCAAGCCGCAGTCGGCGCTGGATCGGTTTCTTGACGATGCGGTCGTGGTGCATTTCGATTCGCTCGGACAGGGAATGGCAGGAAAAAAGCTGGCGGGAATGTTCAACTTCCGCACCAAGCACGCCGTGTCGTACAGCGAAAATCTGGAGCTTCTTTGCGAGGATCTGGAGGGTTACCGGCGCTCGGGTTACCGGGTGGTGCTGACGGCGGAGAACGAGGCGGCGGCAAAGAATCTTTGCAATCTGCTCTCCGAGCGGGGCATGACGGCGCTGGTAGAGACCGACGAGGGCGATTATACGGCGGAAAGTCTGCCGAAAAACATTCTGCTCATCAAGTGGAAACAGCATATCCGGGGCTACGAGCTTTCGGCGCCGAGGGTGGCGGTGCTCTCCACCGTTCCCGAAAACCGGGAGGGGGCGCTCAGCACCGGCGGCAAGCTTAGGCGTCGGAAGAAAAAGAAGAGCGGCACCGAAACCATTCTGTCCTATAACGATCTGGAGGTCGGAGACTTCGTGGTGCACGAGGTCTATGGTATCGGACAGTATATGGGCATTGAAAATCTGACGGTGGACGGCGTGAGCCGGGATTATATCAACATCCGGTATGCCGGAAGCGACCGCCTGTTCCTGCCGGTGGAAAAGCTGGACATGGTGTCCAAGTACATCGGCGCCCATTCGGACGACGGACTGGTCAAGCTTTCCCGGTTCGGCGGCGCCGAGTGGGGCAAGGCAAAGGCAAGGGCAAAGGCGGCGGTCAAGGACATTGCCAAGGACCTTATCCGGTTGTACGCCGAGCGGAGCCGCAAGCCCGGCTTTGCATTCCCGCCGGACGACGATATGCAGGCGGATTTCGAGGCGGCGTTTGAATACGACGAAACCGAGGGACAGCTGGAAGCGGCGGCGGATATCAAGGAGGACATGATGTCGCCGCACCCGATGGACCGGCTTCTGTGCGGCGACGTGGGCTTTGGTAAGACCGAGGTTGCCATGCGGGCGGCGTATAAGGCGGTGCTGGGCGGAAAACAGGTGGCGATTCTGGTGCCGACCACTCTGCTTGCTTTACAGCATTATCAGACGCTGTGCAGCCGGATGCGTGCTTTTTCGGTCAACGTGGACATGATCTCCCGTTTCCGCAACACCAAGCAGCAGGCGCAGTCCCTGCGCAAGCTCAAGCGGGGGGATACCGATATCATCGTGGGTACCCACCGGCTGGTTTCCAAGGACGTGGAATTCCGGGATCTGGGACTGCTGATTATCGACGAGGAACAGCGCTTTGGTGTGGCGCAGAAAGAAAAGCTCAAACAGCTTGCCGGAAACATCGACGTGCTGACCCTGACGGCGACGCCGATTCCCCGGACGCTGAATATGGCAATGGGCGGCATCCGGGACATTTCGGTGCTGGACGAGGCGCCGGGTGACCGTCTGCCGGTCCAGACCTACGTGCTGGAATACGACGAACTGATTCTCATCGAGGCGATCCGCCGGGAGCTTCGCCGGGGCGGTCAGGTATTTTATATGTATAATTTCGTGGAGGGGATCGACAGCTGTGCGGCAAGGATTGCAAAGGCGATTCCCGAAGCGAGGATCACGGTTGCGCACGGAAAAATGGAAAAGGAGCGGCTGGAGGATATCTGGAGCGAGATGCTGGCAGGGGAGATCGACATTCTGGTCTGCACCACCATCATCGAGACCGGTGTGGATATCCCCAACGCCAACACATTGATCGTGGAGGGCGCCCAGCGGCTCGGACTTTCCCAGCTTCACCAGATCCGGGGACGGGTCGGGCGCTCCGCACGCCGTGCCTACGCCTACTTCACCTATCCGAAGGACAAAACGGTAAACGAGGTGGCAACCAAGAGACTGGAAGCGATCCGGGAGTATGCGGAATTCGGTGCCGGTTTCAAGATTGCGATCCGGGACATGGAGATCCGTGGCGTGGGAAATCTGCTGGGAACCGAACAGCACGGACATCTGGATGCGGTGGGCTACGAGCTGTATATCAAGTTGCTCAACGAAGCCGTTCTGGAGGAGCGGGGAGAGAAGGTGCCGGAGCACCGGGAGTGCACCGTCACGCTGAAGTGCGACGCCTTTATTCCCGAGAAATACGTACCGTATTCCTCCCAGCGAATGGGGCTGTACAAGCGGATCGCCCTGCTGGAGACCCCCGAGGACCGGGACGATATTCTGGATGAGCTGATCGACCGTTTCGGCGACGTGCCGGTGCAGGTGACCAACCTGTTGACGGTGGCGCTGGTGCGTTCCGCCGCCATGAAATGCGGCATCACCTCCGTGGTGGAGGAGGCGACCGAGGTACGTATCCACCCGTCGGTGTTTGATTTCGAGGTGTGGTCGGAGCTGTCCGAACGCTACCGGGGCAGGATCCGGGTGCTGATGTCGGATGCGCCCAGCGTTGCCTTCCGCAAGCAGAAGGGCGACAAGGTGCCGGCTATGCTGTACGAGCTTTTCGTGCTTTACGCAAAGCTTCTGGAAGAATATATGTAAGGCGTCGGATCCGGAAATCTGAATGTTTTCTGAAAATTTGCTGAAGCTTTCGGAAGTTTTTGCCCGTAGCTATGGACAAAGAGCGGGGAATGCGGTATAATGGTAAAAGAAAACTTCACGGCGGAGAGATGCCGCCAAGGAAAGGGAAAAATATGAAAGTTTGCAAGCGGGCGCTGGCGGTGGTACTGGCGCTTCTGATGATACTTTTTGCGTTTGCGGGGTGCGCCTCGGGCGGGAAAAAGGTGATGAAGCTGAAAGACGCTTCGATTTCGGAAAATATGTTCCGGCTTTTCCTCTCCCGGATGAAGGGCAACCTGTGCTCGGCGTATGCGTTCGGCAGTCAGGCACTGCGGGATTCCTTCTGGGATACCGTGATGGACGCCGACGGCACGACCTACAACGATTATTACGTGGATCAGGTCAAGGAAAGCGCCAAGACCTACCTTGCGGCGCTCCAGCTTTTTGAGGACCGGGGGCTGAAACTTCCTCAGTCGTATATCGACGAGATCGACGAGGAGATGAAGCGCCTGGTGGAGGAAGAGGGAGACGGCTCCAAGAACACGCTGAACGCCATGCTTGCCGAATACGGCGTGAACTACAAGATTTTGCGGGAGGCGTATATTCTGGAGGCAAAGATCTCCTATCTGCGGGAGGATCTGTTCGGTGCAAACGGCTCCAAGGTGTCGCCTGCGCTGATCGAGGATTATTATCAGCAGAATTACGCCCGTTTCAAGCAGGTGTTCCTTTACACCTACGAGCTTGTCTACGAGACGGATGAAAACGGCGACAACATCTGGTACACCGACAGTGGCAAGGTTGCCTACGACAAGGCGTCCCCCAATAAGCAGAAGACCGATGAAAACGGGGCGGTGGTAAAGGATAAGAACGGCGATATCATCTACGTCACCGAGGACGGAAAGATCGCTTACGACAAAAAGAACGGAAGCCGCAAGAACGTGATGGACGCAAGCGGCAACCAGATGATCCGGAATTACGACAGCGATGAGCGCAAGCTGGTCATCGACCGTGCCACGCAGATCATGGCAAAGGCGGACGAGGGCGATACCGGAATGTTCGATACGCTGGTCAAGGAATACAGCGAGGACACCGGCATGGACACCTACCCGAACGGCATCTATCTGACCGCCGATACCAATTACGATTCGCCGGAGGTGGTCGAGGCGCTGTTTGAAATGAAGGTCGGAGAGGTGCGGATGATCCGCTCCGAGTACGGAATCCACATCGTCATGAAGTACGAGCTGGATACGGCGGCATATGAGAAAGAGGAAAACTCCGATTTCTTTTTGAGCACCACCTCCTCGGGCTACGTCTTTATGAACGATCTGCTGGATAAACTGTACGCTGACTATCTGGAAAAGTACAAGGCGGATATCGAGGTGGACGAGGAAGCGCTCAAAGGACTGGATATGAAGAGCGTGGGCGCCAATTACAGTTATTGAATTGTTACAAATTTGTAAACGATTGACCGCCGCTCTTGTAAAATCCCTTGGCGTATGGTATAATAACGCCCGTAAAATCGCATAGAAATCGGGGGTGCCCCAGTGGCTGAGACGGCTTTGCCGAACCCTTATACCTGATACGGATAATGCCGGCGTAGGGAGATTGCTTTTCTGAATCAAGAAAAATGACGAACCGCACGGAGATTTCCGTGCGGTTTTGAATTTTTTTATCGGAGGTCGATTTTATGAATCGGACATTCAACACCAAAAGACTGACCGTATCGGCAGTCATGCTGGCACTTTCCACGGTGCTGGCGATCGTATGCGCACTCATTCCGTTCCTCAACCTGCCGTTCGGAGGCGGCTTTACCATTGCCAGTATGCTTCCGATCGTGGTGGTTGCGTATATGTACGGCGTGAAGTGGGGGCTTTTCGTTTCCTTTACCTACTCGGTCGTGCAGATCATTATGGATCTGGCGCTCGGTGCCAAAGGCTCCACGCTGATTGCGCTCTTTACCCCGAACTCGGACAGCTACATGGGACTTGTGCAGGCGATCTTCATTCTTCTGCTGGACTATCTGGTTGCCTATACCGTTCTCGGCTTCGGCGGCGTCTTCCGCAACCGCTTCAAGAGCAAGACCGCCTCGCTCTGCCTTGGCGTCGTGGTGGCGCTGGCTCTGCGGTATCTGGTGCACATTATTTCCGGCTATATCTTCTACGGCGCATGGGCAGAGTGGTTCTTCTCGCAGGAGGGCTTTGCCATGGGCAACTGGATTCTGGACCGTGTCAGCGGACAGGCGCTGGCGCTTCTGTACTCGGTGGTCTATAACGGCTTGTATATGATTCCGGAGATCATCATCACCGCTCTGGCGGCAGTTCTGGTCTCCCGCATCCCGCAGATCAAAAAAGAGGTCTGAGGCTTGCCTTGCCGGCAGGCTTGACAAAAGCGAAAAAATATGGTATAATACCCCCGTAACTCTGCCGAGCGACTGCGCAGTATGGCGCCGAAAGGTATTACTGTGAGGAAAGTCCGGGCTTCATAGGGCAGGATAGCTGATAACGTCAGCCGGAGGCGACTCCCGGGAAAGTGCAACAGAAAGAAACCGCCCGCAAGGGAAAGGATGGAAAGGCGAGGTAAGAGCTCACCCACTCCTATGGTAACATAGGTTTGCTGTAAACCCTATCCGAAGCAACACCGTAGCGGATGGTCTGCCCGACACAGGTCCGCAGGTGGCACGGGGAAACCCGAAGCCTGACGGTGACGTCAGGCGAAGATAGATGGTCGCTTAAGACAGAACCCGGCTTACAGACAGAGTTACAAAAACAGGCATACAGAATTCTGTGTGCCTGTTTTTTTGCGCTTTCAGCTATCGTCGTTTTCCCGCAGGGTAAGCTCGATCAGAAGTCCGCCGAGGAAGACGAGGAGAAGGCTCATCAGGGGATATTCCAGATACGGGAGCCAATTTTCCCGGAGCATGGCGGCGGAAACCGGACCGGTGCGCTCAAAGCTTAAAAAAATAAAGCAAAGCTGGCAGAAAACGGCGTAGACCCCGGCGATGAGAAAGCGGAAAGTCCCGGGAAAGAGCGCCGGCTTTTTTTCTGTTTTCCGGAGAGGGTGTGTCATGCGGAACCTCCTATGTATCATTATGAAATATGAATTTTTCGCCCTTTCGTCTCCGGTTTTGACGCATTTTCGGAGGAGCGGCGACATTTATCTTTATTATACGGGAAAATCCGTGCTTTTTCAAGCCAAAAAATCCGGAATCTTTCCCGGAAAATTCCTGCCGACCGGCAGAAAAAGTCCGGGAAAAAATAAAAAAACGACCGGAAACTGCATAAATTTCCGGCTCTTTACAAAAAAATCAGCGTGCTTGAATAAAAACGGCATAAATATCCGGAAAATCAGGAATTTTACGGAAAATTCTTTGGAAATATGCAGAACTCTGCAAAAATCTTAATCGGGAAGCAGAAAAAATTTCCTGTATAATAAAAGCAACCGGTTACATACAGAGGAATTGATTCCCGCAAAGAAAGAGAGGTAAAAAAATGAAAAATTTCAAAACGATCTGCCCGGAGGCTGTATTGCGGAAAGAAAATCAGAGAGAGGAGGACAGGGGAGCGCTGGTCACGTTGCGTATCGGAGAGGTGGAAAAGCCTGTGGTCTATGTGGGAAACCGGGAGGACGCCGATTTTGCCGTTCTGGAGGGTTCCCGGGAGGAGGCGGAACGCTTTTTCGACACGCTGTGGGAGGAGGGCTTGTCGCCGATTCATCTGGCAGACGCCGTAAAGGACTATAATTTTGCGGAAAAATGCGAAAATCTTTGAAAAGGGCTTTACTTTCCTGTGAAAATATGGTAAAATACGCATAGTGGGAAGAACCCGCCGGTTTTCCGGCGGGGGATCCCGATTCAAAAGCCCGGTCTGGTTCCTGTGCGGAGCAGTGGGCGTAGCGGAAAGGCAGAGAAAAACTATGAAATGTCCGGCGTGTGGTTTTCCCGACAGCAAGGTGGTGGATTCCCGTCCGATCGAGGAGGGGAACAGCATCCGCAGGCGGCGGGAATGTCTTGCCTGTCAGAAACGTTTTACCACGTTTGAGACGATTGAAACGGTGCAGATCATCGTGACCAAGAAAAACGGGACCAAGGAGCTGTTCGACCGGAACAAGCTTCTGTCGGGTCTTTTGAAAGCGTGCGAAAAGCGCCCGGTCAATGCGGAGGAGATCGTGTTTGAGATCGAGTCCGAGCTTCAGAATTCGCTTGTGACCGAGATCACGACTACCGAGATCGGTGAGATTGCTATGAACAAGCTCAAGGCAAAGGACGAGGTTGCCTATGTGCGCTTTGCCTCGGTCTACCGGGAGTTCAAAGACATCGAAACCTTCCTCGCCGAGCTGAAACAGCTCTCCAAAAAGTCTGAGGAATGAGGGGAGTGCCGGGGAAAACTTTTCTGGAGAAAAGTTTCCCCCGGACCCCTTTCAAAAGACTTTTGGGCAAGGGGTAAGGATGCAGTTGCCGGGATGTTTTACCGTTGCGATAGTTTGGCACGGGGTTTGTACGCTCGACGTTTGGAGATCCCGACCTGCGGTCGCCCTCCGCTCAGAATGACACATAGGTGCGGGAGTGGGGTGCCGAGGTTGGTGCGCTCGGCGATTGGAGATCACGACCTATGGTCGCCCTTCGGGTTCGACTCCGGGCTTCGCCCTCCGCTCAGGATGACACAGAAGCGGAAATGTTCGCCCGAAGTTTAGGTTTACGCTGGAATTCCGGCGTTATTTTTTTAGCTTGAAGCTAATAAAAAGCCTTCTCCTGTGGGAGAAGGGGGACCACGGTAGTGGTGGATGAGGAGTT
>ENA-ORMN01003710-ORMN01003710.1-human-gut-metagenome-genome-assembly--contig:-NODE-3710-length-11712-cov-14.758085_pt1 | contig 11712 bp, 12 predicted proteins | sample MGYA00242102_ERZ508993 | MGnify/ENA primary metagenome ERZ508993 (study PRJEB26280, sample SAMEA2338770) | human gut metagenome | biome: human gut; feature: human-associated habitat; material: faeces... | reverse complement strand
TGAATGCGGAGGATTTCTTCGACGCTTTTGCGCAATGCTTTCAGCTCGGAGAGTATTTCCGAGAGTAGTAAGATGATGCTCCTGAGTTGCATTTTTTGCGGTTTCCCTTTTAGTGTGTCGCGGGTGAATGCCTGTTTATCGCGCGCCGATTGCGTGTTGAAAATAAAAAGACGCGCATAGCAAGCCTACTGCGCGCCGGTGAAAAAGGCAACTTGTTTTCGCCAAATTTTAAGTCGTCGGCTTTCCCCTTAATTTCTATGTGGGATGGTGTTATATGGATATATTTCGCATGGCGATCGGGAAAGTCACATCGAGCCGTCTCCGTCGTTGTAGTCGTCAAGGTGAGCGTTGCTCTCAATATCTTTCCATGTTTTCCCTTTCAGGGTATATCGAGAAGTTCGCCGAGTATTGCTATGAATATAAATGCTATTAATTCCATTTTATCTGAATTTGCGCACAGCATCACGCGCGGTTAGAGATTTCTTGCAATGCTTTTTTTCAAATATTTTATATATTAAAACTCCAGCTGCAACAGACGCATTTAAAGAATTAACTTTACCAACCATAGGAATATTTACAACATAATCACAAGATTCTCTAACTAACCTACTAATACCAAATCCCTCACTACCAATAACAATTGCTATTGGCATTTTATAATCTTGCTTTGTATATATTGTATTTGTATCCATGTCAGTTCCACAAATCCATACATCTTGTTCTTTTAAATATCTAATTGTTTCATTTATATTATTAACTCTGGCAATCTTCATATATTCTACTGCACCAGCAGACACTTTGCTTACTGTACTATTTACAGAGGCTGCTCTTCTTTTAGGTATAATAATCCCATGAACACCAGCCGTCTCTGCCGTTCTAATAATAGATCCCAAGTTATGTGGATCCTCTATTCCATCTAATATTAGTATAAATGGCATTTCATCTTTTCTTTTTGCTTCTTCTAAAATATCTTCTACTTCACAGTAATCATAAGGTGGTACTATTGCAATGACTCCTTGGTTATTCGGAGTTTGTGCAATTTGGTTTAGTTTGTTTCTTTCCATTTCTGTAACAATTATTTTTCTTTCTTTAGCTATTGCCAATATTTTATGTATTGAACCGTGTTTTTCTCCATTAGCTACTAATATTTTATTTATGTCTCTGCCTGATTCTAAAAGTTCTAATACTGCATTTCTGCCTTCTACTTGATCATTATATTCTTCTTTTTCCATCAAATACTCTCCTATTTTTTTAGTAATTCTATTTAAAAGACATTTGGTATTTTTTTGAATATCTTTTACTAATTTACTCTTCATCTAATTTAAGAACAGACAAGAATGCTTCTTGTGGGATTTCAACATTACCTATTTGTCTCATTTTCTTTTTACCACGTTTTTGCTTTTCTAGCAATTTCTTCTTTCTAGTTATATCTCCGCCATAGCATTTAGCCAGTACATCTTTTCTCATTGCAGATATAGTTTCTCTTGCTATGATTTTACCTCCAATAACAGCTTGTAGTGGAATTATAAATAATTGCCTTGGTATAACATCTTTAAGTTTCTCTACCATTTTCTTTCCCTTTTCATAACTACTATCTCTATGTACTATAAATGATAAAGCATCCACGCCTTCTCCATTTACCCATATATCTAATTTTACCAAGTCTGACCTTTTGTACTCTTTAAATTCATAATCAAATGAAGCATAACCTTTTGTCTTAGATTTTAGAGTATCAAAGAAATCATATATAATTTCATTTAAAGGCATTTCATAAATTAAGTTAACTCTTGTTGCATCTAAATACTTCATATCAATATATGTTCCACGTCTGTTTTGGCATATTTCCATAATTCCACCAACATATTCTTTTGGTGTAATTATTTCTGCTTGTACCATTGGTTCTTCCATATAGTCTATTTCATTCGGTGTTGGCATATCAGATGGATTATACAAATCTAATACTGTTCCATCTGTTTTATGTATTTTGTATATAACTGATGGAGAAGTTGTTATTAAACTTAAGTCAAATTCTCTATCCAATCTTTCTTCTATTATTTCTAAATGTAATAAGCCTAAAAATCCACATCTAAACCCTGAACCTAATGCTCCTGATGTTTCTGGTTCATATTCAAGTGCGGCATCATTTAATTTTAATTTTTCTAATGCCACTTTTAAATTCTCATAATCGCTTCCATCTATAGGATAAATTCCACAGTACACCATTGGGTTTACTTTTTTATACCCAGGTAATGGCTCTTGGGCAGGACCTTCCTTTAAAGTAATTGTATCTCCAACTCGTACATCTTGTAGACTTTTGATACTTGCTGCAATATATCCAACTTCTCCAGCCTTCAAATCATTGCTAGGCGCATATTTACCTGGTTCAAAATATCCTACTTCTGTAATTGTAAAACTCTTGCCTGAAGACATTAGAATCATTTCGTCTCCAACTTTGACAGTTCCGTCTTTAATACGTACATAAGCAATAGCACCTTTATAATTATCATAAATAGAATCAAATATTAAAGCTTTAAAAGGAGCTGTTTCGTCTCCTGTTGGTGCTGGTAAGTCAGTTACTATTCTCTCTAATACTTGGTCTACATTTAAGCCTGACTTTGCAGAAATACATGGTGCATCTTGAGCTGGTATTCCTATAATGTCTTCAATTTCTTTTTTTACTTCTTCTGGTCTTGCATTTGGTAAGTCAATTTTATTTATAACTGGTAAAATTTCCAAATCATTATCAATTGCCAAATATACATTTGCTAGAGTCTGTGCTTCAACACCTTGACTACTATCTACTACCAAAACTGCCCCATCACATGCTGCCAAGCTTCTAGAAACCTCATAATTAAAATCCACATGCCCGGGCGTATCTATTAAATTAAGTTCATAGTCATTACCGTCTTTTGCACGATACTTCATCCTAACAGCTTGTGACTTAATTGTAATTCCACGTTCTCTTTCTATATCCATATTATCTAAAACTTGATTTTCCATTTCTCTTTTAGATAATACACCTGTCATTTCAATTAACCTATCTGCTAAGGTAGATTTGCCATGATCTATATGTGCAATAATACTAAAATTACGAATAAACTTTTTTCTATCCTGCATATTCTTTCTCCTCGTTTTTACATATATGATATTTTAGCATATTTATATTTGAAAAGCAATTAAAAAGTTCTAACTAATATGTTAGAACTTATATAGAATTAGTCTCATTTAATCTTATATCTGGCAAAATGTTTCTATAATAATCTTGCCAATAATCTTCATTTAATTCATAATTGTCATATGTTTCATTATATAACTCAGGTTCATTTATTACGGCAAATATCACTCCTATAGTAATTATAGAGCTAATAATTATTACCGGAATTGCCAATGCACTAATAACCAAACCTGCTATTCCAATACCTTTTTTACCTCCTTCAATTTTGCTCTTTTTAGCAACATCTACTGCACCTAATATCAATCCAACAATTGCTAAAGCAAACATAATAAAACAAATAAATGGTATCCATCCCATTGATAATGAAATAATTCCTAATATTAACGAAGCTATTCCCATAAAAACTCCCCCTTATTCAATTTACTCTTTAATTATAAAATATTTAGCATATTTTGTCAATTTTCTTTACAAAAAGCTTAAGATAATATAAAATATGTTTAGATTATTTTTGAGGAAAGACTATGAATAAATTTATTTCAAAAAGTGAGCAAGATACTATAAATTTTGCTGAAAACTTTGCAAACCAATTACATAAAAAAGATATTATTGTTTTGTCAGGTGATTTAGGTTCTGGCAAGACAAAATTTGTGCAAGGTATATTGAAACACTTTGGATTAGAAAATGAAATTTCTAGTCCTACATTTACTATTGTAAATGAGTACAATGCAAATATTTGCCCTATATACCATTTTGACGTGTATCGTTTAGCTGATATTGATGAGTTTTACGCTATGGGTGGAGAAGAATATTTTGAAAATGGAATTTGTCTTATTGAATGGGGCGAAATAATTGAGGATGCATTACCTTCTAATTATATAAAGATTACATTTAGTAAAAGTAAAGAAAATGATGAATATAGAGAATTGAACATAGAAAGGATTACAAGATGAAAATACTAGCAATTGATACTTCTTCTAAGAATGCAGCTGTTGCAATTTTAGAAAATCAGAATACAATAATTGAATTAAATAATGATGATGAAAAAACACATTCTCAAAAGTTAATGCCTATGATCGACGAGGCCTTTAAAAAATCAAATTTATCATTAGATGATATAAACTTAATTAGTTGTTGCCTTGGTCCTGGCTCTTTTACAGGTGTTAGAATTGGCATTGCTACTGCTAAAGCATTTGCAGATAGTAAGAATATTCCTACAGTTGGAGTTTCGTCTTTAGAAGCTTTGGCTCACAATTTGAACCAAGATGGACTTATTTGCAGTTTGATAAATGCCAATAATGGTAATGTTTATGCAGGACTTTTTGAAATTGTCGAAGGTAAAACTTTAAAGAGCAAATCAGATTTTCTTTCTTTTAAAGATTCAAATGGAGATATTTCACTAAATCCATTAAGAGATTTTGTTGAAGAAAATAACGAATTTTCTAACATTTCATTTATTGGTGATGGTGCAATTTTATATAAAGATTTAATTGAAAAAATGATTTTTAAAAAATATGATATTACTGTTATTGAAGAGCAAATTTCAACTGGTATAAGCATTGGAAAAATTGGTTATACTAAATACAAAAATGGTGAATATGGCGATTCAAGCTTTTTATCTCCTATTTATTTAAGAAAATCTCAAGCAGAACTTGCTTTAGAAGAAAAGAATGGAATAAAAAATGATTAGTGAAATGAATTTACAAGATTTAGAAAATATTAAAGATTGCTTGTTAACCGACTTTGATAATTTTTGGTCATACAATATTTTAAAACAAGAATTAGAAAATGGTAAATCAAAGTATTTTGTTGCAAAACAAGAAAATGAAATTGTAGGATTTGCCGGAATACTGTTAATTATTGATCAAGTCAATATTATGAATATTGTTGTAAAAAAAGATAAAAGAAACTTTGGTATTGGCTCTTCACTTTTAGAAGAAATTATTAGATATTCTAAAATACATAATGCAACTTCTATTACATTAGAAGTAAACGAAAAAAACATCCCAGCTATTAAGTTATATAAAAAATATGGTTTTAAACAAGTTGGTCTTAGAAGAAAATATTATAATAATGAAGATAATGCTATTTTGATGGACTTAGTATTTTAATTGGAGGTTCAACATCTCTAAACTAACAAAGGAGGAAATAAAATGAAAAAAACAAATGAACTTAATTACAAAGATTTAAAAATGGTTTGTAACCCTGATCAATTCAATTTTGAAACTACTGAAGAACTAGACCCTATCAACACAGGTATTGGTCAAGATAGAGGTATTAAAGCTCTAGAATTTGGTTTAAATGTTGATGTTAGAGGAAACAACTTATACTTAGAAGGTCCAAGTGGTGTTGGTAAAACAACAACGATCGGTAAACTTGCAGGAAAGCTGAAAGCACAGAATAAGAAAGTGATCCTTGCGGCGGCAGATACAGTCCGTGCGGCAGCAGGAGAGCAGTTAAAAGAATGGTCCAACCGCGCCGGTGTAGAGATTATCGCCGGACAGGAAGGGGCCGATCCTGCCTCCATCGTTTATGATGCGGTTGCAGCGGCAAAAGCCAGAAAAATCGATTTACTTTTGTGTGATACTGCCGGACGCCTTCACAACAAGAAAAATCTGATGGCAGAACTTCATAAAATATATAAGATTATTGAGAATGAATATGCCGATGCCCATCTTGAAACGTTTATTGTGGTCGATGGAACAACCGGCCAAAATGCCTTGGTACAGGCCAGACAGTTTAGTGAAGTAACCGACATTACCGGCGTTATTTTAACCAAACTCGACGGAACGGCAAAAGGCGGTATCGCGATTGCTATCCAATCTGAACTGGGAATTCCTGTCAAATACATTGGAATCGGGGAAGGAATTGAGGATTTACAAAAATTTGATGCCGATGCTTTTGTCGATGCATTATTTGAATAAAAACGGAGGACATAACAACCATGATGACATTAGAAAAATTTGAAGAAGCAAGCGAACGGGTAAAGGAAGTCATCCTTCCTACGAACTTGATCTACAGTGAATATTACAGTGCCCAGACAGGTGCAAAAGTATACTTTAAGCCGGAAAATATGCAGTATACCGGTGCCTATAAAGTGCGTGGTGCGTATTACAAGATCAGCACTCTTTCGGAAGAAGAACGTGCCAAAGGACTGATCACGGCCTCTGCCGGAAACCATGCACAGGGAGTTGCTTATGCTGCAAAAATCTTTGGTGTAAAAGCTGTGATCGTTATGCCTACGACAACCCCATTGATCAAAGTAAACCGTACCAAGAGTTACGGAGCAGAAGTCGTTCTTCACGGTGATGTTTACGATGATGCCTGTGCTTATGCTATGAAACTGGCAGAAGAGAACGGCTATACTTTCGTTCACCCATTTGATGACGAAGTCGTTGCTACCGGACAGGGATCGATCGCAATGGAGATCTTTAAAGAACTTCCTACCGTTGATATCATTTTAGTACCGATCGGTGGCGGTGGACTTGCCTGTGGTGTTTCGACACTTGCAAAATTATTGAATCCAAACATTACTGTAATCGGTGTAGAACCGGCGGGGGCAAATTGTATGCAGGTTTCTCTGAAAAACGGAGAAGTTACTTCACTGCCTGGTGTAAGTACGATTGCCGACGGTACTGCCGTAAAAACACCGGGATCAAATATTTTCCCATACATTCAGAAAAACATTGATGATATCATCACCGTAGATGACCATGACTTGATCGTAAATTTTTTGGATATGATGGAAAATCACAAAATGGTCGTTGAAAATTCCGGTCTGCTTACCGTAGCGGCCTTAAAAAAATTAGATATCCGTGGCAAAAAAGTCGTTTCCATCCTGAGTGGTGGAAATATGGATGTCATTACAATCGCCTCGGTTGTTCAGCACGGATTGATCCAGCGCGGACGTGTCTTTACCGTATCCGTTGAACTTCCGGACCGACCGGGTGAACTGCTTCATGTCGCCGAAGTGATTGCCAAAGCACAGGGAAATATCATTCGTCTGGAGCATAACCAGTTTGTCAGCATCAACCGAAATGCTGCAGTAGAACTTACCATCACGATGGAAGCCTTTGGCCACGAACATAAAGAGTCCATCATCCAGGCATTGAAAGATGCCGGATATCAGCCGAAAAACCAGATGCCTACAGCGATTTATCAATAAAAGAACGGAGAATACCATCATGAGTTACGAACAAAGTTTATTATTTACTCCCGAAGGAGTGCGGGATATCTACGGAATCGAATGTGAAAAGCGAAGAAAGATTGAAGCGGATGGCGACACATATATCAAAACGGTTTACGGTATGGGTTATCAATGGACAGGAGGCGAAAAGAAATGAAACTGAATAACCTTTCTGCTAAGAAAATTTGTAGACTGATTAGTGCTGGCATGGTTTTCTCTATGCTGGTAATTACCGGTATTTTCGGCGGTATAATGCAGGATATACGAATTTTTATAGTGGGTGGAACATTGACACTCTGTGCGTTTTTCTGGATTTGGCTATTGGTGCTGATTTTTGGAAAACGCCTTTCTCATTTTACTTCTAATTTGTGCCGGACGCTGGACAACATGATTGATGGAAACGAGGAATTACAAAAGTCAAATGATAGTGAAACTCTTTTTGCCCGTATCAACCACCGCTTAATTCGGTTGTATGAGATTATGCAGAAAAACCGGCACAAGGTAGACATGGAACGACAGGAGCTTCAAATGCTGATTTCTGATATTTCACATCAAGTTAAAACGCCTGTCAGCAATTTGCAAATGGTAACGGACACACTTTTAACAAAGCCTGTTTCAGAAGAAGAACGGATGGACTTTTTACAAGGCATACGTAGTCAGACTGATAAACTGGATTTTCTGTTCCAAGCACTGGTTAAAACGTCCCGGTTGGAAACCGGAGCAATACGATTAGAAAAGAAAGACAGCAGCTTATTCCATACGCTTGCACAAGCCATGAGCAGTATTGTATATGCCGCAGAGAAAAAAGAAATTGCTGTATCCGTGGATTGCCCGGAAAATTTGATAATCTCCCATGACAGCAAGTGGACAAGCGAAGCCCTTTTCAATCTGCTGGACAATGCAGTAAAATACACTCCGTCAGGTGGAAAGATTTCTGTATCAGTGGTTCAGTGGGAAATGTACGTAGAGGTCAAAGTGACCGACACCGGCAAGGGCATTTCAGAAAGCAATCAGGCTGCCATCTTCCGGCGCTTCTATCGTGAGGAAGAAGTACACGATCAACAGGGTGTGGGAATAGGTTTGTATTTGGCTCGTGAGATTGTAACAAGGCAAGGGGGCTATATCAAGGTTGTTTCAGAGCTGAGGCAAGGCTCAGAATTTTCTATTATGCTTCCTGTAAGGTAAGATATAACCACTTTTTTTGAAATGTCCGAGCGTTGTAACATTTCACTCTGATTTTCGATAAAAATTTTTTCTATCTCGGACATTTGTGTAACATTTGTGGTTTACAATGGCTTTATCAACAGATAGAAAGCCTTGAAAGGAGCATTTGAATATGAGCATTTTACAAACAATCGACTTAAAGAAGTATTACGGCACAGAACCAAATATTACTCGTGCCCTTAATGGTGTAAATTTTACTGTGGAACAGGGAGAATTTGTTGCCGTAGTTGGAACTTCCGGCAGCGGTAAGTCTACATTGCTTCACATGATGGGAGGACTTGATACCCCCACTTCCGGCAGCGTGATTGTACGGGGAGAAGAACTCGCAAAAAAGAATGATGATGAATTGACAATTTTCCGCCGTCGTAACATCGGATTTATCTTCCAAAATTATAATCTGGTTCCGATTTTGAATGTATATGAAAATATCGTCCTGCCTGTGGAACTGGATGGCGATACAGTAGACCAGAAATTTATGGACGAAGTTGTGTATATGTTGGCTTTAGAAGATAAACTGGAAAATATGCCGAACAATCTTTCAGGCGGTCAACAGCAACGTGTAGCGATTGCACGAGCTTTAATTACGAAGCCTGCGATTATCCTTGCTGATGAACCGACCGGAAATCTTGATAGCAAGACCAGTGCAGATGTGTTAGGGCTTTTGAAGCATACCAGCGGAGAATTTAATCAGACCATTGTAATGATTACTCACAACAACGAGATCGCTCAACTCGCAGACCGCATTGTACGGATTGAAGATGGTAAAATTGTTGGCTAAAGGAGGTGGGAATTATGAATTATCCTTTTGAAAATGATACCAGTGCAGTAATTAAAAAATTAGCACGAAAAAGTGTGCGTTTTGATAAGAAGAAAAACTTATTTTGCCTTTCGGCAATTATTGTAGCCGTTGCTATGATAATGATGTCGTTGCTCACAGTGCAAAATATCATTTATCAAAATCAGAAAGAAATCGAAGGATTACATCAAGGGATTTTCTTTGACATTACGCAGGACAGTAAAGAAAAGTTGTTAGCAAACGAAGAAGTAAAAAGTGTAGGACTTTCCTGTAATATCAAAACAGTGAAAGAAAATTCTAAAGAACTGTCTCTGATTTATTATGATGATGACATGCTTAGTTTGATTCCTGCCTTTGACGGAAAATATCCAGAGAAAGCAAGTGAAATTGCTGTTACAGATGCCTTTTTTGCCAGTGAAAATAAGTCTCCGGAAATCAACGCCATAGTTCAGTTGAATCTGGATGGTACTTTGAAGAATTATACTATTGTTGGTATTTATCATGATAAAACTTCTACCGCTTATCCTGTTTTTGTTTCACTTGAAAAATGCCGGGAATTACGTGGAAATAACCTGCTTAATGGATATGTTTGGCTTGAAAATGCAGATACCCTTACAAAAGACGAAGCAACAGAAATATTATCTCAAATTTCAGAGGAGACTGGACTGAATAATTGGACAGTCAGCAGTTACTATGATTATGTAAATACAACTTTGTCCTTCAGTAATTATGCGGTATATGGTGTAGTTGCTGCCATTTTGTTTTTAGCTGCCGCACTTGTAATTTACAGCATTTTCTATATTTCGGTTGGACAAAAAGTTGCTGAGTTCGGACAGCTTCGGACAATAGGGGCAAGTAAAAAGCAAATTTATAAAATAGTTCTTAAACAGGGTTATATGCTTGCAGTTCCGGGGATTTTAATTGGTAGTATCATGGGAACGATCATCAGCTATTGTCTGCAATCAAAAGGCTGGTCAGTATTTGCATTTATTGTTTCTCTATGTGGCGCATGCCTTTTTGGAATACTGCTTGTTTATATTAGTGTTCGTAAACCAGCAAAAATTGCAGCGAATACTTCTCCAATTTCCGCCCTGAAAAATCCAGTGGGAATTGTAAATTACCGCACTCACAAAAGACATCGTATTACGCCTGTATATTTAGCGAAAATCAGCTTTTCCAGAAACAGAAAAAAATCTCTATTGACCATTTTATCATTGGGACTGTGCGGAGTTATATTTTTCCTTGCAGCAAGTTATCAGAGTTCTTTTAATGCCGAGAGTATGGCTCGTTATTGGGATATGAAGTACGGAGATTTCAAAATCAGCATTGATTTAGAAAACGAAAGTGAAAATTTGGATGCTCTCTTGCAGAAAGAATATTTTTCTGATTATGTAAAGCGTGTTGGAGATATAGAGGGAGTTAGCAATATATTTACTTATGCTACCGTACCAGTTGATTTCTCAACAGACAATGATATTTCAGATAGCACCTTGATGCTCGGCTATAATGAAAAGGATTTGGCGTCGCTAAATGCAGCGGTTTTGTCTGGAAATATTACTGATGATACAGAATTAGTTGTAAGTGATCCCGAACGTATTTATGATGTTTACCATTGGAAACCTCAAATTGGGGATACTGTGACCTTTAATTTCAAAAATCATAGTGGTAAAACAATAACAAAAGCATTCAAAATTGGTGCAATCACTTCCAGCAATGATGGAATGGGTGGCTATATTTTCAGAATGCCGGAAAATATGCTCAAAGAACTTGCAGGTTATGACTGTACATACGCAATCGAAATACAAGCAGAAGCTGAATATCAGGAGATAATCGAGCAAGAACTCAAATTACTCGTTTCTGACAATAGGGATGTTCGCTTACAAACCCTTCAAGATTTTATTGTAGAACACCAATCAGACAATCGTGCAGGTTTTACATTAGCTTATGCGATTGCAGCCATCTTGTGGATATTTGCGGTCATCAATCAAATCAATCTTACTGTGACAAATCTTTTATCACAGAAACAGGAAATGGGCACACTAAAATCTATTGGTATGACAAATAAGCAGTTGAAGCAAGCATTTATGATGGAAGGTCTTTTTACTACTTTGATTGCATTGCTTATAACTGCTGTTGTTGGAATCCCCGGCGGATATGCAATCGGTATATTTTTGAAAAATGCAGGCATGTCTACGGGATTTGTATTTCCGGTTGTTGCTTTTACTCTTTTTGCTGTTGCTATGTTTATGCTTGAAAGTTTGATGACAATATTGCTTATTCATTCATGGAAGAAGCAATCTGTTATTGCAATAATGCGAAATTGACGATAGAAAG
>ENA-ORMN01003706-ORMN01003706.1-human-gut-metagenome-genome-assembly--contig:-NODE-3706-length-11720-cov-33.643463_pt1 | contig 11720 bp, 7 predicted proteins | sample MGYA00242102_ERZ508993 | MGnify/ENA primary metagenome ERZ508993 (study PRJEB26280, sample SAMEA2338770) | human gut metagenome | biome: human gut; feature: human-associated habitat; material: faeces... | reverse complement strand
CTTTCTTTCGCATAATCCGGCGTGGCGCACCTACCGCTACGCCGGGCGCAAGTGCAAAAAGAAGATTGCTGATGAAGAAACGGCGCAAAAAATCATCGCCGCCTTGGAGGATGAGAGCATCAAGTATGAGACCTACTTCAAGCTCATCATCGCCACGGGGATGCGTCGGAGCGAGTGCTGCGGATTGAAATGGTGTGACATTGATTGGGAGCAGCGTTCCATCCACATCTGCCGCAACGCTGTAAAAATTACCGGCGATGAGATATTCGTCAAGGAACCCAAGACCCGCTCCGGGGACCGATATGTCTACTTCTCCGCCGAGATGGAAAGTCTCCTGCGGGAGTACAGGCAGGAATGTGCACACATCACCGAGACCTACGATCAGCGGGAGCTGACCGTCGATGACTTCCTGTTCCGCCGTCAGAGAGCGCGGCTCCCCATGACGCCCACCACCTTCACCTACCGCTTCAAGCTGATCCTCAAGAAGAACGGCCTGCCGCAGGAGCTGAATGTCCATTCCCTCCGCCACACCGCCGCCAGTCTGATGATCGCGGGCGGTACGGATGTGGCCACGGTAGCGGGCATCCTCGGCCACAGCCAGCCCTCCACCACGCTGGATATCTACACCCACGCCTTCGACAAGAACAAAAAAGCCGCCAGCGCGGGATTGCAAGGGATGTTGGAGATATGACATAGCGTAATAGCTCAGTTGGATCGCAAAATGTGCAGTAGTGGTCAAATCAGGTTTCAATTCCCCTAACTTTCTGCATATAAAAACCGTCTCAAGCATATTGCTTGAGACGGTTTTTGGTACGCCCGACTGGATTCGAACCAGCGGCCTTTAGAGTCGGAGTTATCAGGCCGTCAAGCCGGAAAGCCCTGCGGCGCAAGGGTTTGGTAGGAATTGCACATATTTGCGGCATTTTATGAGAAAACCTCAGAAGCCTTGCGCCACAAGGCTTCTGAGGTTTTTCGCAGTAGTAGTCAAATAGTAGTCTGGATAAAATGCGGGTTCAGCAGCCCAGTTCATCTGAATATCTTTACCCTCTATCCCTGGATCAGATCAGCGGCATCGCATCCAAGTACTTTGGCAAGGTCAAGCACAATACCGGCCTGCGCTTTTGCAAGTTCGTACTGCTTCTGTTCGTAGAGCTGGAGCATTCGCAAGGAGACTCCGGATGCTTCACTGAGCTGCTGCTGTGTCAGCCCTCTCGCCTTCCGTGTAAGCTGTAGCTTAGACTTACGGCTACCCTTGTTCCTTTGAATGATCTCATCTGCACTCTCCACGAATTTGCTTACATCCGCTTCGTGCAGGATATATAGAGACATCACTACCGATAGTGTCAATCCGTATTCTACCATATCGCTGAAGCGTCGGTTTGTTTCCCACTGGTAATAGGCAAGGATCCATCCGGCCCAGTACTCTCTCCCCTTTGAGGATAGATGGGGCTGATGATGACGCTCACTCTGCATATTCACGGCAGCAAGCACAGCGTCTGCCAGTTCGACCCCCGACATTCCTGCAACATACTTCGGATTTCCATTCTCGAATTTTGAGGCAATTCCGGAGGAAATGAACCAGCCAAAGAAGTCATCCGGTGCATAGCCGAGTGTACACACGGCGTACTCGACCATATCTCCGAGATTGGCCATCGCATCATCCAAGTATAATTCGTTGTAGGCGTTCATCTTCATTCCCCCATTCTTCCCGAATGATGTCCAGCACATATTTTTCAGACAAAACCGTTTCACGATCCTTCTCTTTTGCAAAATCCTCGCGTGCTTTACTGTCTCGTGCCAGCTTCTTCGGATAATACATATCACACGGTGCAGGAATGGCTTCCTCAAATGTAAATCGAGCAAACGCTTTTCCCGACATCGCAACGATCTGTTCGCCCAGCTTCCCAAGTAACATCGCTTTTTCAAGCTGTTGGAGAGAAATCGTATTATTCAGAAACGCACTTGCGAATGAGAAATAAGAATCGTCCGCCCGATATCCTTTGATGACATCATACTGCTTATACTCTACCGCAAAATGCTCGTCAATATACTGCTTGGCTTGCCTTGCGACTGCCCCGCCAATACGGAACTTCCGATTATTCAGCAGCACATAAAGCCAATTGAGAATATGATAATTACCTCCTGTAAGCGAGAGGATAGACAGGCCGTTTAAATCAAAGGCATATCGATTTGCAAAGCCATCTGCTTCAGCGGAACAAGCCCACTCCTTTGCAAGCTCCACACTCTCAGTACAGTAGAACCCCAGTCCGTAATCGTTGTTTGGGTTTCCTTTGCCAATAACAGGCTGTTGGATAATTTGACTGGAACCATGATAAACGCAGATTATTTTATTCATAGCTGTGCCTCTTTCACGAGCCTATCGCTCCACTGATAGCTTTAACTTGAATTGATTATATCGCTATGGCGATAGTTTGTCAACAAGAAAACTTGTGGTGTTTCTCTGTCTGCAACGATATCTGTTGTTTCGACGTAACCGCCACAGCAAATGACGCATAGACACACATGAGACAATTAGTAAAGTCTCTCATACCAAGTATATTTTTCGTTTCCTGACCGATACTTTAACTATAAAAACGAAAGATAAGGATGGTCAGCATATGAATAATATGGATTTAGGATACGAAATGTTTTGCTATCAATGTGAGCAAACAGCGAACGGAAAGGGCTGCACAAAGCTTGGGGTTTGCGGAAAGACACCGGAAATCGCCAATCTGCAGGATTTGCTGATCTTTCAAATCAAAGGGATCAGCTGTTACGGAAAAGTTCTGCAAAATGAGGGACAGCATATCGATAAAAATATCATACGGTTTATCGAAAATGTTCTTTTCACAACGCTGACAAATGTTAATTTTGATTCGAAAGTACACGTGGAATTATTGAACGAATCACAACGGATAAAAGAAAATTTGAGAACAATCACAGGAGAGCTTCACAATCAGACATCATACGCCACTTATGATCTTCCCGAAACAAAAACACAAATGCTAAAGGATGCTCAATTCGCGGGAATTATGTATGATAAATCCCTTGACCCGGATATTCGCTCATTGAGGCAAACCATTTTATACGGACTGAAAGGTATCAGCGCCTATGGGCATCAGGCAAGAGAACTGGGCTATTACAGTGATGAGGTAGATGAATTTTATATTCAGGCATTGGAAGCTCTCACAGACGATAACCTTACAGTGGAAGAACTGATCCGAATGACCATGCGCACCGGAGAAGCGGCAATTGAGGTTATGAAAAAATTGGACGAAGCCAATACTGCAGTTTACGGAAATCCGGCACCCCATAGGGTCAATATCCATATGAGGAAAGGACCCTTTATCGTTGTTTCGGGACATGATTTGAAGGATTTGGAAATGCTGCTGGAACAAACAAAGGGAACGGGGGTCAATGTGTATACACACGGTGAAATGCTGCCGTGCCACGGATATGAGGGATTAAAAAAATACCCCCACCTTGTCGGGAATTTCGGTGGTGCGTGGCAAGATCAACAAAAACAATTTGATGATCTTCCGGGATGTATTCTAATGACGACGAATTGCCTTATGCGGCCGAGAGAGAGCTATAAAGGCCGAATCTACAGCACGAATGTAGTGGGCTGGGAAGGGGTAAAACACATTGGGAAAAGAGAAAACGGTGAAAAGGATTTCAGTGAAATCATTCAGCAGGCAATAGAATTGGGCGGCTATCCGGAGGATCAGGAGCCCCACGAGATACTTGTCGGATTCGGGCATCATTCGGTATTAAGCGATTCTGACAAAATCGTAGCGGCAGTAAAAGCAGGAAAAATCAGACATTTCTTTCTTATTGGCGGCTGTGACGGAGCAAGACCCGGTCGAAACTATTATACAGAGTTTGCTAAGATGGTCCCGAAAGACTGCGTGATATTAACGCTCGCATGCGGAAAATACAGATTTAACAAACTGGATTTCGGTGAAGTAGCGGGTCTGCCGAGACTTTTGGATGTCGGGCAATGCAATGATGTATATTCTGCCATACGGATCGCAACAGGTTTAGCAGATGCTTTTGGTACCGATGTAAACGGATTGCCTTTGTCGTTGATCGTATCATGGTACGAACAAAAGGCTGTTGCTGATTTGCTGGCATTATTGAGTCTGGGAATTAAAGGCATATATTTAGGCCCTACCCTGCCGGCATTTTTGAGCCCGAATGTGCTTCAGTATTTAGTGGACACATTCGACTTGCGGCTTATTACCAATGCTGAGGATGACATTAAGACCTGCCTGAAACAGAATATTTGAGAAATCAGGAACCGTCAATGCACTTTGATAGTAACCGTAGAACCTGACAGCGCACAGTATAAGAGAGCTGGCACGAGCCAGCTCTCTTTAATCTTTTGACATCCCGCATTTATCCAGTGCGTGGACGGCGTGAGGTGTTCCTCCCATGTTGTGTCCATCTCGCTCAACTTGGGTGCGCTTTGCAACCCCCACAAAAGATATCGGTACGGATCCAGACCGTTTTCCCTTGTTGTTTCAATCAGACTATAGGGAAATTGTTTCAAACGATTTGATTTACGCATAACGAATATCCTCCGAAAGGCTGCTGTCAAGCGACGGCGGCTTTTCTTTTTCGGGAAGTAATCAAGAAGTCATAAAGTTTTGTGAGTAATGGAAGAAGGCAGCGTTTGCGAAAATGTCACAATTCAACGCAGAAAGCTTCAAATACCACTTGCTTTTTCACTCTCGAGATGATATTATTAGTACGGATACTAACACTTTTATAGAGAGGTGATTTATTTGCGAAGAAGCAGCAGCGAAACAAGGAAGAAAATCCTGACCGCATGCGTTCGTCTTTTTTTGGAGCAGGGGTATAAAAACACCTCGGTCAGTCAGATTGTTGACGAAGCGGGCGTTGCAAGAGGAAGCTATTTGAATCTGTTTCCCACCAAGGATAAAATTTTGCTGGACTTGACCGAGACGATGTTCGGCGGTCAGTTCGGTGTGGCAAGGAGCATTGCGGGCAGCAAGCTGCCGTCGGTGTATGCCTATGCGGTGGATACGGCGATCCAGCTCACCCTCACCGAGCTGAACGAGAATCTGCGAGAGATTTATATCGAAGCCTATACCGCTCCGGACACGGCAGAATATATCTATGTGCATACCACGGCGGAATTAAAAGAGATTTTCGGCGGGAATTTCCCCGATTACAGCGACAGCGATTTTTATGAAATGGACATCGGCACGGCGGGGCTGATGCGCAGTTATATGGCACGCAAATGTGACATCCATTTCCCACTGGAACGCAAGCTCAGCCGCTTTTTGACGGCGGCACTTCGGGTGTACAAGGTGCCGGAGGAGGAGCAGGAAAAGGTGCTTGCCTTTATTCAGACACTGGATATCAAGGCGATTGCCACAGAGGTTATGTATAAGCTCTTTGCTATGCTGGAAATGAAATACGATTTTAAGCTGTCGATGGACGGCGAAACGGAGGAAACAAGATGAGAAAACGAATTTTAAGTCTTCTGCTCTGCTGCGTGATGCTGCTGGGGCTTATGCCCACAACGGCACTTGCGGCGGACACCGGCAAGGGCATCCAGCTCGGCGCAAGCGGGATTTCGGGCTATGACAGCACAACTGGCTATGCAAGCGATTTTGTAGACATCGATCTCACCGTTGGGTATCAAGAACAGTTTTCCCTCACCCCCGGCGGCAGATATTATTTTGACCTTTCGGCGATGAATATTCCCGGAAAGGTAAACGGCAGACTGCCGGACAGCACCCTGCACTATGTTCCCTTTACCTATGCGGGAACAATAGAAGCCTACAAGCTCACGTCTGCGATGGCAACCACCGAGGAGTATGCAGAGCAGAACAAATATCCCCACAGCCTGTTTGTGGCGGACTATGCCGTAACGCATACGGTAAGCTGGGATGACCTGAATACCGCAGGTCTGATTTTCGGCAAGGACTATGCCGCAGGCGGCGTGGACTATACCCTGCGCGCACCGTCTGTGGGAAGTAACTATACAGGTTCGGGCAATTCCGAACGCGGCGTGCCCCAAAGCAACGAATGTGACACGATGCTGAATAAGGACAGCGGATATATCCAAAACTGGAATAAAATGTATTCGTGGGGGCAGGATGCTTTTTCTGGCGACGCGTCGAGCCGCGCGATTCGCGGGTACGTCTCGGCCCGCGGCTACGGTTGGGATGCCTCGTCCCGTCGGAGCGCGAGCTACGGCTTCCGCCCCGTCCTTGAAGTCCTGAACCCTGACACACTGGGCTCTGACGGGATGAAGTTCGTTACCCTTGACCTTGGCGGCGGAACGCTCGGCGGCAGCTCCGATGCTATTTACATCATCGTGAAAACCGGCAGCGAGTTTACCGCGCCTGCGTCCAACGGCCTGACCCGCCCGGACGGAGATACGGGCAGTTACTTTATGTGGCTTGGCAGCGACGGCAAGCTCTACGCGCCCGGCGACAGTGTTCCGGCGGACGTTACCAATCTCACGGCGCAGTTTGCTTTATCAGAACAGTTTACCCTCAAACCCGGCGGCAGATATTATTTTGACCTTTCGGCGATGAATATTCCCGGAAAGGTAAACGGCAGACTGCCGGACAGCACCCTGCACTATGTTCCCTTTACCTATGCGGGAACAATAGAAGCCTACAAGCTCACGTCTGCGATGGCAACCACCGAGGAGTATGCAGAGCAGAACAAATATCCCCACAGCCTGTTTGTGGCGGACTATGCCGTAACGCATACGGTAAGCTGGGATGACCTGAATACCGCAGGTCTGATTTTCGGCAAGGACTATGCCGCAGGCGGCGTGGACTATACGCTGCGTGCGCCGTCTGTGGGAAGTGGTCGTACATATTCAGGTGAGTCCCAACGTGGCACGCCCCTAAGCAACGAATGGGATAAGATACTGGACAAGGACAGCGGATATATCAAAAACTGGAGCGAGAGATCTTCGTGGGGGCAAGACACCAAACCCGATAATTCGTTCCCAATCCGCGCGAACCGTGGGGACCATACGGCCCGCCACTGGAACTACGACCATGCTTCGATCTCCGCCCCGCACGTCGGTTTCCGCCCCGTCCTTGAAGTCCTGAACTCTGACACACTGGACTCTGACGGGATGAAGGTCGTTACCCTTGACCTGAACGGCGGCAAGCTGGGCGGCAGCTCCGATGCTATTCACATCATCGTGAAAAACGGCAGCGCATTTACCGCCCCTGCGTCCGACGGCCTGACCCGCCCGGACGGAAATACAGGCAGCTACTTCATGTGGCTTGACGGCAATGGCAAATCCTACGAACCCGGCGACAGCGTTCCTGCTGATGTGACGGAACTGACGGTGCAGTGGACAGCCCCGACCTATACCGTAACCCTGCACGCAAACGGCGGCACGATCAACAACGGCAATGTCACCGAATACACCTACGGCGTGGGTGCAACACTCCCGACAGATGTGACGCGCACCGGGTACACCTTCAAGGGCTGGTATTACAACGAAAATCTGACCGGCTCTCCTGTTACGGCGATCAGCAACACCGAAACGGGCAATAAGGAATATTGGGCGAAGTGGGAAGCAAATACCTACACCGTCACGCTGAACACAAACGGCGGCACGATCAACAGCGGCAATGTCACCGGATACACCTACGGCGTGGGTGCAACGCTTCCGACAGCCGACGATATGACCTATACGGGATATACGTTCAAGGGATGGTATGACAACGAAGGCTTGACCGGCTTTCCTGTTACGGCAATCAGCGACACCGAAACGGGCAACAAGGAATATTGGGCGAAGTGGGAAGCAAATACCTACACCGTCACGCTGAACACAAACGGCGGCACGATCAACAGCGGCAATGTCACCGGATACACCTACGGCGTGGGCGCAACACTCCCGACAGATGTGACGCGCACCGGGTACACCTTCAAGGGCTGGTATGACAACGAAAATCTGACCGGCTCTCCTGTTACGGCGATCAGCAACACCGAAACGGGCAATAAGGAATATTGGGCGAAGTGGGAAGCAAATACCTACACCGTCACGCTGAACACAAACGGCGGCACGATCAACAGCGGCAATGTCACCGGATACACCTACGGCGTGGGCGCAACACTCCCGACAGATGTGACGCGCACCGGGTACACCTTCAAGGGCTGGTATGACAACGAAAATCTGACCGGCTCTCCTGTTACGGCGATCAGCAACACCGAAACGGGCAATAAGGAATACTGGGCGAAGTGGGAGATCAATCAATATACCATCACAGTCAAACCCGAAAACGGCAAAGCGGATATTACCATAACGCAGGATTACGGCACACCAATTACCGCCCCGACCCTGACAAGAGAGGGCTATCAGTTCAACGGTTGGGATAAAACATTCCCGACAACCATGCCTGCGGAGAATCTGACAATCACGGCTCAGTGGCGTGATATTGCAGTGCCTACAGGCGAAATCAAGATTGCCGAAAACGGCTGGAAGTCTTTCTTCAACACCATCACCTTCGGTTTGTTCTTTAAGGATACGCAGATGGTAACTGTTACCGCTGCGGACAACAGCGGCGAAGCGGTTAAGATCGAATACCTGCTGAGCGATAAGGCGCTTACCGAATCGGAACTTGCGGGAATGACCTTCACGGCATATTCCGTACCGTTCAGTATCAATCCCGATAACGAGTATGTTATTTATGCAAAACTGACCGATACCAGCGGAAATGTTGCCTACATTAACACAAACGGCATCGTGCTGGACGCAACAGTCCCCGTTATCTCCGGCATTGAGAACGGCAAAACCTATTGCGCAGCACAGACTATTACCGTTGACGAAAAGTATATCGGCACAGTGAAGGTGAACGGCACGGAAGTCATCCTTGATGAAAACGGTCAATTTATTCTCTCTCCCGCAAGCGGCGAGCAAACGATTGTTGTGACCGATAAGGCAGGCAACGAGACAAAGGTTACCGTGACCGTGAACGACGGACACACCTACGAGTGGCAGAGCGAAAACGGACAGTATTGGCAGAAGTGCAAATTCTGCAATCACGAAACTGCGAAAAAGGATATTCCGACCATCAACATCAGCGGTACAGATAAGGTTTGCCGAACGCAGGATTACAAGTTCAGCTTTACCCTGCCGGAAGGAGCGACGGATGCAGCCTATGGGTATGAGTTTATCGGACTTGGCGACGGTCCTCTTACGCCGACCGTTGAGAATGGTTTGTACAGCGGTATCATAAAAGCATCCACATATCCGGCGAAAGAAAACAGCTTTAAGCTGATCGTAAGTGCAAAGACCGCTGACGGGTTTGAGTTCTCTGCCGAAAAGACTGTAGCCATTCAGAACGCACATTCCGGCGGAACGGCAACCTGCAAGGACAAGGCGATTTGCGAGGTCTGCGGCGAAAGCTACGGAGAGCTTGACCCGAACAACCACGCCAACCTCAAGCATATAGATGCAAAGGCGGCAACAAAGACTTCTGAGGGCAATATCGAATACTGGTACTGCGACGGCTGCAAGAAGTATTACAAGGACGCCAAAGCAACACAGGAAATCAAGCAGGTCGATACCGTAACGGCAAAACGGCCGGATGACAGCAAATCCCCTCAGACCGGAGACAATAGCAACCTTGCTTTGTGGATCGCGCTGCTCTTTGTCAGCGACGGTGCGGTAACGGCAACAACCGTTTACGGCAGGAAGAAAAAGCGTTTGACAAAATAAAATTTAATCTCTTTCCGAGCAAGACAAAAGCGTCGTAGCAATACGGCGCTTTTTTGTTGCCCGAAAGCGACAAACAGCGGCAAGCAGTAAACGGCGGTAAGAATACCGCCGCCGTCTTGAAAGCCGCTCATATCAAAATTAAACGCCCGAAATCACCCCGAAACTGTACAGCGGGAAACGGTTTTGGGCGTTTCTGCGTTTCGGGAGCAAATCGGCAAATAGGTAGTGCAAAAAGGAGGTGGACGCTATGCCCCGTATGCCGAAATATCTCAAGAGAGAATGGGCGTTCTTTCTTGACGAGCGTGGACGGAAGAAATACAACGAGCTTTGCAGGAAATGCGAAAGGAGCTGCAAGCAGAGCTTCCGTGCCATCGTTATTCAATGCCCGCACTATCAATCGAAAAGGAGAATCAAAGAATAACCGACAATCAGATTATTTCAAACACAAAGCTGGAAATCATTAAGGCAAGCGACATTATTATCAGCTTTATACCGGCGCATTTGAGCTGGAATGATCTTGAGGAGTCTTGAAAACGTACAGTTTTCAAGACTCCTCAAAAATTTTTGCAGCAATACTCTCCAATGCGTCGCTAAATACCTCATGAACACGGATCAGCGAAACGACCTCGCAGATAAACTGCTCCATCAGTTCCTTTTCATCCAACCATGTGGTCTGAGGAGTTGTGTAATGCCCAGGATTAGCCTCCGCCTCCGCTTTGGCGGCGCGGATGGCATTCTGCGCGGAGAGCCACCGACCGTAGGCGCCGCCGTACAAGTTCTTTTTCAGTTTCCGCAGCGCGGACTTATACGCCTTCTCCGCTCCGCTGGGGCCGTTGTAGTTGAGATAGATCGCCAACTCCTGAAAGGTCATGCCAGCCTCGTCCGGCTGGCCGATGCCGAGGTAGCTCCGCGCCAGATTCAGCTCTCTGGGCGTCAGCACCTCCTCCATCCGCTGCATCAGCAGCGTCCGGCGCATGAGGCAGTCATAGGCAACGGCGGGATCGCCGTCGCAGCTGACGGAGAACACATCGTTACCTAACTGCCGGACGCAAAACAGCGTCCGGTATTCTTTTATCAATGTCCCAGCTACCTTGGCAGATACATTCAGTTCTCCGCACACCACCTTGACCAACTCAGCATCAGATGAGTCCCATCCCTCGGCGCAGAGGTATGCCACCCTGCGCAGTTGATTGTACCGGCTGACGGGAATGGACAAAGAGGAAGCATACTGTGTGGCGTAGTCCATCATCGCCGCTTCCATCACGGGTGTCGCATAGGTCAGCAGTTTTGTTCCATGGGTGGGGTCAAAGTGCCCCGCCGCGTCCAGCAGTGCCAGCGCCGCCTCCTGCTTCAAATCCTCCGTCTCACACCACGGCGTGTACGCCCGCGCCAGCTTGGTGAGGTAACCCTCGTTCTGTAAGACGAGCCGCTCAGCGGCGTTTTTGTCTCCGGCTTGCATTCGCAACGCCAGCTCTTCATTGCAGGGGCCGTCCCCGGCAACGGTGTACATATTTTTCGTCACAGGAACGCCCCCTTCCTCATTTCAGCCGCTTTTCTGCCTCCGCGTAAATGTGTTCCAATTCCATGTCCCGCGCATATCCGTCAGCGGCATAGTCGTTGTCCATCAGCGCCTTATCCCGGTAGCTCCCCGCCAGATACAGTGCCTCCCGCCGCAGGTCATCGGAGATCTTCCCTCTCTGGTGATGCTTACGGATGGTGTCGGTGCGGGTATTGAACAGGCGGTAGACCGGGTGCTGTTTGTTCTGCTCCTTCTGGTGCTTCATCGCGCCGCACTGCCGACAGGTATAGCGGCTGTCCTGCGGAGCGACGCCGTCGCAGTATTTGGGGATGTGACCGTTGGTGGTCAGAAAGTATCTCCCGCAGCCTTGGCACTGGCTGGGTGCGTGGCCGTGGTGCAACCCGTTCATCAGGTCAAAAGGTAGCTGCGGTCGATCCCCATATCCGGCGTCAGCAAACTGCGGGCGTTGGG
>ENA-ORMN01003705-ORMN01003705.1-human-gut-metagenome-genome-assembly--contig:-NODE-3705-length-11722-cov-4.710637_pt1 | contig 11722 bp, 10 predicted proteins | sample MGYA00242102_ERZ508993 | MGnify/ENA primary metagenome ERZ508993 (study PRJEB26280, sample SAMEA2338770) | human gut metagenome | biome: human gut; feature: human-associated habitat; material: faeces... | reverse complement strand
GTAATTGCCCCTTATAGGGGCTGTGCTAGCCACCGGTTTACCGGTGGTTATGACTTGCGGGAGAGCCGGGGAAAGATCTCTCCTTTGGTGACGGTTACGATTTCCACGATCAGCATGGTGAGCACCGATGCGGAATGGAGAATAAAGTTTTTCGGGAGAATGGAAAGCGTGAAGAACAGGAAGAAAAACAGCACCGTGTACATCCGCCTGCGCTTTGGGGTCAGGGTGTCATAGTCCCGGAGGAACTGCATAAAGGGAAGCAATTCAAAGATGAGCACGTAAAAGTAAGAAATACTCGGGATCAGGACTACGATAGCCGAGGCGATCACATAGCGAGAAAAGTCGGATTTTGTCACCACGGCGGTAACGGTGGCGCACAGGAAGATCAGCGCCAGGACAGAAAGATTGAGCACGGTAAAACCGATGCCGTCCGCAAAATCCGGCGCAAGCGGGAAGAAGAACTTGTAAAGCGCCGCCGTAAGCGAGAGATTGACGCCCGACAGCAGGCGGAGGTCGTTTGACATAAAGCTTCCAAGCCGCTCGGTAAAGGAAAAGAAATCGTCAAATCCCGCTTCAAACAGGAAAAACGACAGATAAAACGAAGCGAAGAAGTAAAGGGCAATCCGGACGGCGGGAAAGATCTTTTTCTTGTGCAGAAGAAACACGCCGAAGAAAAGCGGATAGATCTTGATCAGCCCTGCGATGACCAGGCAGAAATAGGAGATCTCCCGGACGATCGGATTCGGATGCTCGTAGAGCAGAAGAAAGAGCAACAGAAAGATGAGGGCAAAATAAATGGTGTTGCCCCGCATGATCGCATAGACAAAGGGCGCCGAAAAGACGATAATCGCCGTCACTTTCAGGGACGTTTTAAAGTCCAGCCGGTATTTGCGGATAACGATAGCGACGATAGACGCCGTGCACAGAATAAAGAAAAGGATCAGCGCCACCCAGAACTGCGGATGCAGAATGACCTTTGCCGTAAGCTGATCCGCCGTCAGATGTACGCCGTCGTACTGGGCGAAAACGTTTTTGCAAATCAGGGCAAAGGGATAAAGAACGGCAATTGCCAGGGGGGGATAGGAGGAGCCGCCGACGACGTATGGACTGTCGGTCAGCGAGATATTGAGAATCGAAACGAAATCGGAAAAAATACCGAGAAGCCAGTCAAAATCATGGCTTCCGCCTGACAGCGAGGCAAAGGCATATACATAGTAAAGAATGATCCCGAGCATTGCCGCAAAGATACCGGTAAGCGTGGCGGCAAAAAAGAAATTCAGGATCCGGTTCTGCGACGGTGTAAGGGATAAGCAACCTTCCCGGCGGCTGTCGGCGGTTTTCGGTTCATGGTTGAATAAGATCATATGGTAAAACCTTTCTGAACGGAAAAGCATTAGCGCAACGTGGACGATAGAATTTCTTTCATTATATCATAGATTTTAAGGATTGTCAACCGATTATCAAAGAAAGAATGTGATTTTGCACAGCTTTCTTCGGCGGCGGCGCAAAAATCATCAAAAATGTCCGGATTCCACCGAAAAAGCACTTGAAGAAATCACCAAAGTATGGTATAATAAAAAGGATTTCAGTTTCGGAGGAAAGTGACAGATGGCGATGAAATTGCCGTGGGAAGGCGCTCTTCCGCCTTTCCGCATTTTCGGGAATCTTTACTTTGCGGGCACCGAGCCTGCGTCTACGCACCTGATCGACACGGGCGACGGGCTGATCGTTCTGGACGCCGGATACCAGCAATCGCTGTATCTGGTGATTGATTCGGTCTATAAGCTCGGATTCCGACCGGAGGACATCCGGATCATACTTCTTTCTCACGGACATTACGACCACCTCGGAGCAGCGGCGGCGCTGGCAAAGCTTTCGGGCGCCCGCATTTATCTCGGGGCGCAGGATGCGCCGCTTGCCGACGGGAGCGTGGATCTGACCTGGGCAAAAGAGCTGGGGCAGACCTATCGGGAATGTTTTGTACCCGACGTGCTTCTGCACGACGGCGACCGGATCTGCCTTGGAAACACCGAGATCCTGTGCCTGTCCACACCGGGGCACACTGCGGGGACTTTTTCCTTTTTCTTTGACGTTACCGACGGGGAAAGAAAGCTGCGGTGCGGAATGTTCGGCGGTGCGGGCTTCAATTCCATGGAACTGCCGTTTCTGGACGCCTACGGGCTTTCCTATGATTGCCGCACCGATTACGTCCGGTCTCTGCGCCGGCTGAAAAAGGAGTACGTGGACATTTTCCTTGGCAACCATGCGGGAAACAACGACACGGTGGGAAAGTATCTGCATATGCGGGAAACCGGGGAAAATCTTTTCCTTGACACCAATGAAGAATGGCAGAGGTTTCTTACAAAGCTGGAAAACAAGATGCTGAACAAGATCGCTCAGGAGACGCCGCAACAGCTGGCGGAGCTTTGAATTTCCCGGGAACGGGCGATCGGAGGGAGTTTTTATGCCGCAGTTTTTTGCAGAGCGTGACCCGGAGATCCCGGACAGGATCGTAATTACCGGGGAGGACGCTCATCATATCGCACGCTCTCTGCGCATGGCGGTGGGAGATCCGCTGACGGTGTGCGACCGGCAGGGAGTACGGTACGAGGGGCGGATATCCGCCTTTGAGAACGACCGGGCGGTTTATGTGGAGATCTTGTCGGCGGCGCCGTCCGCCTCCGAGCCTGCGTGCCGGATCACGCTTTTTCAGGCGCTCCCCAAGGGAGATAAGCTGGAGCAGGTGATTCAGAAAGCGGTGGAGTGCGGCGCTTTCCGCATTGTGCCGTTTGAGAGTGCGAACTGCGTGGTGCGCATCAAGCCGGAGACCGAGGAAAGAAAACGGGAGCGCCGGCAGAAGATCGCCGCCGAAGCCGCAAAGCAGAGCGGGCGGGGAATTTTGCCGGAGGTTTCGGAGACGGTGGATTTCCGCACGATGCTGACAATGGCGGCGGAAAGCGAGCTTTGCCTGTTCTGCTACGAGGGGACGGGGACCCGTCCGATCGGCGGTATTCTGCGGGAGCTTGCGGGAAAGCTACCGCAGAGCATAGCGGTCGTCGTGGGAAGCGAGGGCGGCTTTTCTCCGGCAGAGGCAGAAGCGGCAAAAGCGGGCGGAGCGTGCCTGACGGGGCTGGGAAAGCGGATCCTGCGCACCGAAACGGCGTCGGTCTTTGCCCTTGCCTGCATCTCCTGCATGACCGAATTGGGCTGATTTTGCCGCATTTTATGGGGGATTTCAGCACAACCGTAAATAATTTACAAAAAAAATTGCAAATTTTATAAAAAATATTAAAAATGCTATTGAAAAATCACAAAAAATAGTATACAATATAGGGTAGTATATACAATCCAAAGAATCCAAAATATATTTGAGAGGTTTGTAAAGATGTCTAACAGGTTGTTTCAGGGCGTAATTTATCAGATGAAGGACGCATTTGACCGTGTGATCGGCGTGATCGACGAGAACGGGGTCGTGATCTCCTGCTCCGATTTGGGTAAGATGGGAGATATCCGTCAGGGCGTGCGGGAGGAGCTTTCGTTCTCTTCCGAATTCATGGCGATCGACGGTTACACCTATCGCTACATGGGCGTGGGGCAGAAGAGCGAGTACATCGTTTTCGTGGAAGGCGAAGACAAGATGGCGGAAAAGATGTCCAAGCTTTTGTCGGTGGCTCTGGGAAATATCAAGAGTCTGCACGACGAAAAATACGACAAGGGGTCCTTTATCAAGAATATCATTCTGGACAACATTCTGCCGAGCGATATCTACATAAAGTCCAAGGAGCTTCATTTCAACACCGAAGAGCTTCGCATCGTATTTTTGATCAAGTTCTACGGCAAGACCGATATGATGCCCTTTGAGATGCTCCAGAATATGTTCCCGGACAAGTCCAAGGACTACGTTATCAGCGTGGGCGAGCATGATATCGTGCTGGTCAAGGAGCTGAAGCCCGGCACCGAAATGCGGGATATCGAAAAGATCGCTGTCAACATTGCCGACACGCTTTCCACCGAGTTCTATACCAAGGTTTCGATCGGTATCTCCACCATTGTGGACAATATCAAGGATCTTGCCAAGGCTTATCAGGAGGCGCAGGTCGCCCTTGAGGTCGGCAAGGTGTTTGAGACCGAGAAAAACATCATCAGCTACGAAAATCTCGGGATCGGTCGCCTGATCTATCAGCTTCCCACCACTCTGTGCGAAATGTTCTTGCAGGAAGTATTCAAGAAGGGAAGCCTGGAGTCGCTTGACCGTGAGACGCTGATGACCATTCAGTGTTTCTTTGAAAACAACCTGAACGTTTCGGAGACCTCCCGTAAGCTCTTCGTTCACCGCAATACGCTGGTGTACCGTCTGGAAAAGATCCGCAAGCTGACCGGACTTGACCTGAGAGAGTTTGAGCACGCCATTACGTTCAAGGTGGCGCTGATGGTCAGAAAGTACCTGGATTCCAAGCCCGTAAAATTCTGATTATCTCTGATACAGCGGAATACTCCGCACAGCGGGGTATTTCGCCTTTTGAATGTATAAAGCAGAAAACGATCGTATTATAATTGTTATAGTTAAACGGCACAGTAAGACGACATTTGGCTTTTCCGTGGCAGTGTGTGCATAAAGTAAGGAGAATATACAAAATGTCTGAAGAAAACAAGATCCCGGGAGAAACGCCGGAAAACGATGCCGGACAGACCGGAGAGAACGGAGAGTCCGGGGAACTGCTGGACCGCCTTTGCCGGGAGCAGGAAAAAGAGCAGAAAGAAGAACAGAAAACAGAGGGGAAGGAAAGCACAGAGGAAACGCCTGCCGGGGAGACCGGAGCGGAAACGCCTGCACCGGAAAAGCCCCGCAAGCCGGAAAAGAGGGTAACGGTCTCTGCGTTCATCTTTTCCGCCGTTGCCCTGATTCTTGCGGCGGTGATGGTGACCTATACCTGCTGTACCTCGGTGTACCGCAAAAAGCTTGCCGATGCAAAGATGGATCAGGTCACGACCGGAACGGTTCCCGGAAACACGACGAGCGATATGCTTGCGCTGTTCCAAAAGCTGTTTGAGACCTATTCGTTCTCCGAGCTTGACGAGGACGAAATGATGGCGGCGGTGCTGAAAGCATACGTGGCGGCGACCGGCGACAAATATGCGGAGTATTACACCCCCGAGGAATACAAGGCGCTGATGCAGAGCAATGCGGGAGAAACGCAGGGCATCGGCATCAACATCATCAACACGACGGCGATGTTCGGCGGCGTGGAGACCAAGGTATTGCGGGTCATCAATGTGACCAAGGATTCCCCGGCGGCAAATGCGGGGATGAAGATCGGCGACCTGATCGTGTATGCGGGGATCGGCGAGGAACGCCAGGCGGTGGATACGCTGGGTTATTCCATGGCGCTGAAGCAACTTCAGGGCGAGGCGGGAACCGAAGCGCAATTCACGGTGTTCCGTCTGAAAGACGACAACACCTACGAAACGCTGGAGTTTTCGATCCTCCGTGAAAAATTCACCTCCTCCTCGGTTTACCACCACGTTTCCACGGTGGACGGCACGGTTGGGGTGGTCAAGATCCTGGAATTCAATCTGACAACGCCCACGCAGTTCTGCGAGGCGATAGACGACCTGAAATCGCAGGGGTGCACGAGCTACGTGCTGGACGTGCGCTACAATCCCGGCGGCGACCTTTATTCGATCGAAGCCGTCCTGAGCTACTTTTTGGACGAGGGTGACGTCATCATCCGCACCAAGGATAAGCAGGGCAACGAAGAAAGATCCTGTGTGCAGGCAGTGGAACGCACGCAGGCGGGTTATGAGGGGTGCAGTGTCAAACCGGAGGATATCGGCAAATACCGGGATCTGAAGGTGGTGGTGCTGTGCAACGGAAGCACCGCCAGTGCGGCGGAGCTGTTTACCGCAACCTTCCGGGATTACGACCTCGGAACGATCGTCGGCACCAAGACCTATGGAAAGGGCAGTATGCAGTCGATCATGCCGCTGGCTTATTTCGGCTACGGCGGCGCTATCAAGCTGACTACCCGGAAGTATTATCCGGCGTTCGGCGAGGGCTACGACGGTATCGGCATTGAGCCGGACGAAACGGTGGAGCTGAGCGAGAGCGCAGCAAAGAAAAACATTTATGAGATCACGGATGCCGAGGACAATCAGTTGTGTCGTGCAATCGACCTTCTGAAATGACCGCACATTCCGCAAAACAATTTTAAAATTTTCAGATAGTCAAGGAGAAAAACAATGTCAGCAGAACAGAAGCAGAAATATACCCTGGAAGGTTTTCAGAAGCTGAAGGACGAGTATGAGTTCCGGTCGAAGGAAGAGCGGGAACGCATCCTGAATGCGATCGCCGAGGCAAGATCTTTCGGAGACCTTTCGGAGAACGCCGAGTACGACGCCGCCCGGAACGACCAGGCAAAGAACGAGGCAAGAATCCAGGAGCTGGAATTCCTGATCCAGCACGCAGAGGTCGTGGATGAGTCCCTGATCGACCACAGCATGGTGGGGCTTGGCTCCTTTGTCAAGGTCAATATGAAGGGCAGAGAAGTGGAATACAAGATCGTCGGTTCCAACGAGGCGGACACGTTTGAAAATAAAATTTCCGATATGTCTCCGGTCGGCAGAGCGCTGATCGGCACCAGAAAGGGAGACAAGATTTCGGTAGAAACGCCGAAGGGCATGATCGAAGTGGAAGTTCTTGAGGTTTCCAAGGGTTAAACCGGAGTGCGGGGCTGTGACACGGCGTGTCCTGCCCCGCTTTCCGTATTTTATAATTTCGGGGTACGGAATATGAAACAAAACGAAAACGATAAACAATATACCGGGGGAATCGCCGTAAAGGGCGGCTTTGCCGCATGGTTCTCAAATTTCTGGTATCACTACAAGTGGGTGGTGATCGGCGTGGTCGTGGCGCTTGTGATCGTGCTGGTGTGCACGCTCCAGATGTGCTCCAAGAAAAAAGAGGACGTCGTGATCGTCTATGCGGGACCGAATTACCTGTCGCAGACCGAGCTTGCCAACGTCGCCGAGCTGTTCAGCAAGATTATGCCGAGGGACTTTGACGGAAACGGTGAAAAGCTGGCGGAGATGAGCACCTATCAGATCTATTCCGCCGAGCAGATCGCCCGTATCACGGAGGAGACCGATGCGGACGGCGTGCACGGCTACGTGGACCGGAGCCGCAATACCAGCGAATACGATACCTATTACAACTATCTTCTGACCGGGGAAAGCTCGGTCTGCCTGCTGGACCCGTGGCTGTATGAAAAGCTTCGGGAAGCCGACCGCCTGCAACCGCTGTCTGCGGTGCTTGCGGACGCTCCGGAAGGCGGAGAGGAGCAGTACGGCGTGCGGCTCGGGGACACTGAGCTGTACCGGCAGTATGCGGTTCTCGGCGTGTTGCCGGAGGACACGGTGATCTGCCTGCTCAAGCCCTACGTGGTGGGCAAGAGCAGTAAGGCAGAGCTTTACCGCTATGAGATCGAAATGTTTGCCGCCCTTGTGGGGAAAGAGGCAATTCCCGAAAAATGAGTTTTTGCTGAAAGCGTCGGAGCATTACCATGAAGTCCAAAAAAATCGTATCGAATATTCTTCTGTGGCTGACCGCCATGATCTGGGGGTTCGCCTTTGTAGCGCAGGTGGAGGGCGTCAACTATATCGGTTCGCTGACCCTCAACGGGATCCGGTTTACCGTGGGGGTGATCTCTCTGCTTCCGGTCGTACTGATCTTTGAACGTGGGCGGCGGGACAGAGCCGAAAGACTGCGTACCGTCCGTGCGTCGGTGGCGGCGGGGCTTTGCCTGTTTGCCGCTTCCACGTTGCAACAGCTTGGGATCCAGTACACCGGCAGTGCCGGGATCGCCGGCTTTATCACCGGCATTTATACCGTTCTGGTTCCGATCGCCTGCTTTCTGCTGTTCCGGCACAAGACGGGACTGAACGTCTGGATCGGTGCCGTCTGCGCCGTGGTGGGGCTGTCCTTGCTTTGCTACCGCCCGGGCGAGGGAATTTCACTCGGGATCGGCGAGCTTCTGCTGTTTCTCGGTTCGCTGATGTGGACCGCTCACGTGATCGTCATCGACCGGATGGGCAAGAACATCCGCTCCCTGCATTTTGCGTGGGGGCAGTTCGTGGTGTGCGCCGTGCTGGGGCTTATCTCCATGTTTCTGTTTGAACAGCCGACCTGGACAGGCATCCTGAACGCCAAGTGGGCAATCCTTTACTGCGGCATCCTGTCGGTGGGCGTTGCCTACACCTTACAGGTCGTTGCCCAGAAAAATGCGGATCCCACCTTTGCCGTGATTATTCTTTCCACCGAATCGGTGTTCAGCGCCGTCGGCGGCGTGCTGTTCGGAATTGATCAGATCTCGTTTGTCGGTTACATAGGATGCGTCATTATTTTTGCCGGCATTATCGTGGGACAGGTGGACTTCCGGGCGCTGAAAGGGCGGCACGATAAAGACGTGGAAGAGTCGGAGGACGGATAACTTCTTTGCATACCGCCCGGCAGAATCGTCAATCCTATAAAAAACGGGAGGTGATTCTGTGTCCGGAAAGAAAAGGGAATTCTGGCTTGGCTTCTGGGCGGGCGCCCTGATTCTCGGGCTGTTTGCGGCGGTAATGCTTGTGATATTTTTTCTTTGAGAAAGAGATACGCTTATGAGACTGGATAAATTTCTCGGCTTGACCGGAGCCTGTACGAGGAGCGAAGCCAAACGGGCGATCCGCAAGGGGAGCGTTACGGTAAACGGCAGGACTGCCGCCACCGCCGATATGCAGGTGGAGCCGGAGAGCGACCGGATATGCTTTGCGGGAGCCGAGCTTGTCTATCGCCGCTGGCTGTACCTCATGCTGAACAAACCGGAGGGATACGTCAGCGCCACGGAGGACGGCAGACTGCCGACCGTGCTGGAGTTGTTGCCGCCGGAGCTTCGTTCCCGTGGGCTTTTTCCGTGCGGGCGACTGGACCGGAACACGCTGGGGCTGATGCTGATTACCGACAACGGAGAGCTTTCGCATCGTCTGCTGGCGCCGAAAAGCCATGTCAGCAAGGTCTATCGCTTCGGCGTGCGGAATCCGCTCACGGCAGAGGACGTCACCCGCCTGGAAGCGGGGGTCACGCTGGAGGACGGATATGAAACGCTTCCGGCAACCGTCGAGCCGGACGGGACCGGTTGCGGCGGGCTGATTACGCTGACCGAGGGCAAATATCACCAGATCAAACGGATGATGGAGGCGGTGGACAATAAGATCGTCTTTCTGGAGCGCATCCGCTTCGGACCGCTTGCGCTGGACCCTGCTCTGAAGCGGGGAGAATGGCGCTTTCTGACGGAGGACGAGATCGCCGCTCTGGAGGCGCACGGAACGAAACCATCGGAAAAAACGAAAACATAAAGAAAACGGAGTACAAAATGGATATTATTCAGACATTAACCGACGAGCTGAAGCTGAAACGGGAACAGGTGGAGAAAACGGTTGCTCTGATCGACGAGGGCAACACCATCCCCTTTATCGCACGTTACCGCAAGGAGGAGACGGGGAGCCTTGACGACACGGTTCTGCGGAATCTGGAGGATCGCCTCAACTACCTGCGCAACATCGAAAAGCGCAAGGAGGAGGTACGCAACCTGATAAACGAGCAGGGAAAGCTGACCGATGAGATCGCCGCCGCTATCGAGCGGGCGGTCACGATCACCGAGGTGGACGACATTTACCGTCCTTTCCGTCCGCACCGCAAGACTCGGGCGTCGGTGGCAAGAGAAAAGGGACTGGAGCCGCTGGCAGAGCTGATCCTTCGCCAGGACGACCGGTACGAGCCTTCGCTTGCGGTACAGGCGCAGGCATACGTCAACGAGGAGCTGGGCGTTTCCAGCGCCGAGGAAGCGCTGGCGGGAGCGTGCGATATCATAGCGGAGCAGATCTCCGACGACGCCGGTTTCCGCAAGGTGATCCGGAAAAGTACCTTTGATACCGGATTTCTGAACACGAAAAACACGAAGGACGAGGACTCGGTGTACTCGCAGTATTACGATTACTCCGAGAAGATTGGCAAGATCCCGGCGCACCGTATCCTTGCCATCAACCGTGGCGAAAAGGAGGAATTCCTCAAGGTCACGATCACGGTGGAAAAGGGAATAATCCTCAATTACCTTTGCGGCGAGATGATCCGGAACCCCAAGAGCGAGGCGGTGCGCTACATAGAAGCGGCGATCCTGGACGGCTACGACCGCCTGATCGCTCCCTCGATTGAGCGGGAGATCCGGAACGATCTGTTTGATGCGGCAAGCGAAGGGGCAATCAGGCTGTTTGCCGACAACCTCAAGCATTTGCTGATGCAGGCGCCCCTGAAAGGAAAAACAGTGCTTGGCTTTGACCCCGGTTACATCAACGGCTGTAAGACCGCCGTGGTGGACAAGACCGGCAAGGTGCTGGCGACGGCGGTGGTCTACCCGACGACCAAGAGCAAGCCGAGAATCGAAGAAGCGACACGGGTCATCAAAGCGATGATCGAAAAGCATCACGTGGACGTGGTGGCGATCGGAAACGGCACGGCATCCCGGGAGAGCGAGCAGTTTATTGCGGATACCCTGAAACAGGTCAATTACGACTGCAAATACGTGATCGTCAGCGAGGCGGGAGCGTCGGTCTATTCGGCGTCCAAGCTGGCGGCGGAGGAGTTTCCGGAGTTTGACGTGATGCAGCGCTCTGCCGTTTCAATCGCACGGCGGCTTCAGGACCCGCTGGCGGAGCTTGTCAAGATCGACCCGAAGTCTATCGGCGTGGGGCAGTATCAGCACGATATGAAGCCGGCACGCCTGGACGGCGCCCTGGAGGGCGTGGTGGAGGACTGCGTGAACGCAGTGGGCGTGGACGTCAATACCGCCTCTTATTCCTTGCTGTCCTATATTTCGGGCATCAACACGACCTGCGCCAAAAACATTGTGAAATACCGGGAAGAGAACGGGGAATTCCCGACCCGGGACGCCATCCGCAAGGTGCCGAGAGTGGGCGCCAAGGCGTTTGAGCAGTGCGCAGGATTTCTGCGTGTCCCGCAGTCAAAGGAGATCCTTGACCGGACCGGCGTACACCCGGAGTCCTATGAGGCGGCGCATAAGCTCCTCGGAATGTTCGGATATACCGAGGAGGACGTCAGCCACGGCGGACTGAAAGAGCTTTCCGCACAGGTAAAAGAACGGGGACTGGAAAACGTCTGCACCGAGTGCGGCGTGGGCGCACCGACCCTTTTCGACATGATCTCGGAGCTGGAAAAGCCGGGGCGGGACGTCCGTGACAGTCTGCCTCTGCCGGAGCTGCGGGCGGACGTGATGAGCATGGAGGACCTGAAGCCCGATATGATTCTGAACGGTACGGTCCGCAACGTGATTGACTTCGGCGCCTTCGTGGATATCGGCGTACACCAGGACGGTCTGGTGCACATCTCGGAGATCTCGGACCGCTTCATCCGCCATCCCTCGGAGGTCCTTTCGGTGGGCGACCGGGTAAAGGTCCGTGTGCTTGGCGTGGATCTCAAAAAGAAGCGGATATCGCTTTCCATGAAGAACGTAAAATGAAATTTTAATAAATTAAAATCAGCAAAAGAGGATTTCAGGCGATGTTCACACAAAAAACGCCATTTTTGTGCAAGGTAAACAAATACAATGGCGAAATTTTGGGAATTTACCCTCTTCCATTTTTGCGATAAATTTGGTACAATATTAAAGTA
>ENA-ORMN01003702-ORMN01003702.1-human-gut-metagenome-genome-assembly--contig:-NODE-3702-length-11730-cov-3.877773_pt1 | contig 11730 bp, 8 predicted proteins | sample MGYA00242102_ERZ508993 | MGnify/ENA primary metagenome ERZ508993 (study PRJEB26280, sample SAMEA2338770) | human gut metagenome | biome: human gut; feature: human-associated habitat; material: faeces... | reverse complement strand
AGCATATAATCGTAGTACGGACTGCTCCACTCTACAGATGCAGTTACCTCACCATCTTTGACAGTAAATTTCGCCGGTGATGTTACAGATGCTTTGCCGGAGCCACCTTCCATCTTTACTTCTGCGGTATAGTCGCCATCTTTCAGCTTCAGATCCTCAGCAGTTACTTTTTTTGTATCCTCTGTTGTTTCAACTGAAGCATCTGATTTTTTTTCCGGATTTGTAACTTTTACTTTATGGTCATACCATTTACCTTTTTCTCCCAGAAGTGCCACATCAAATTCCTCACCAATGGCAGGTACCGGGATATCAAACCCGTAAACTTCCTCTGTATAACCGTCGCTGTATTTTACTGTATCTGTGGTAGGTTCAATGATCTCGGCGCCATCCTTCTGTGCATCTTCTGCAGTTCCTGCAAACAGATTTACGATCTTCTTGGAAACCAGGCTTACATGGATGGTCATCTTGCCATCTTTGACCGTAAGCTCTCCTTTTTCGTCATTGGCCTCATTTACATGGAACATACTGCTGTCTGTGTCAAACTCTGCTGTATAAACACCATCTTCCAGGGTATCTGTCTTGGCTGCGTCTGCCTCTTTCTCATTGGAAGCTTCCGCATCCTCTTTGGAATCGTTTTTGGCAGATTCGGTTTTTGTGGAATCTGTTGCAGCCATCGCAGGCACAGAGCCAAAGGCCATGGCTGATGCACTTACCATTGCAAGGATTAAGTTTACATAACGTTTTTTCATAATAATCTTCTCCCTTCCATAGATACAGCAATCTGCCCGGAAGACAGTCTTCCTGATCTTTCCGGGCAGTTACATGGATTTCTTATAGGTATCTGAGCTCACTCAGATCGTTTCATATTTATTATTCTGCGGAATCCTCAGCGGAATCAGCCTCTGTATCTGCTGCTGCGTCAGAATCTGCGGACTCATCTGTGCTTCCGATGGAGTCGATAGCTGCTTTTGTATGATCTACATAAAGCTGCTCAACAGCCTCGATACGTCCAAGACCTGCGATCTGTGCATCAACATTCTCGAAGTTTCCGGATGCTACAAACTGGCTCTTCCAGGAATCCTCATCATCACCGGCCATATCGTTGTTTGCATGGTCTCCGGCAACAACCATCAGCGGACGAAGAACAACGTTCTTGTATCCTGCCTCTTTTACCTTCTCGATAACCTTGTCGCAGGCTGTATCTTCCGGCTTACCCTCTACAGTACCGATGAATGCGTTCTTGAATCCAAGGTTTTCCATCTGTGTCTGCATCTGATCGTATGTAATGTTAGCTGTATGAGATGTTCCATGTCCCATGAATACGAATGCTGTGCCAGCCTCAGCTGCTGCATCCATGCTGTCAAATCCGGCTTCTTTGCAAGCCTCATCTGTGATTGCCTGAGCAACGGCTTTCTTGTCATCGTTGATCACGGTTGCATCGTCTCCAACCTCACCGAGCATTGGCTCTGCGATAGCTACAGACTCGAATTTATCTTTATAGCCATTGATCGCTTCTGTCATCTCATCGTACTCAGCACCATGCATCAGATGGGTAGGCTGTACAACCAGATTCTTAACACCATTCTCTACTGCACGGTCAAGAGCCTGCTGCATGTTATCGATCACTTCATCATCTCTTGCCTCTACATGGTTGATGATGATCTGTGCTGTAAATGCTCTTCTTACAGACCAGTCCGGATATGCTGCCTGAAGTGCTTTTTCCACACCACCGATATCCTCTGCACGGCTGTCATTAAAAGATGTACCAAAGCTTACAACCAGAATTTCATTTTCTCCGATGTTATCTTCGTTCAGCGAATCATCTTTCGATGCATCGCCTGTATCCCTTCCAAAATAATCCGGATCAGCGTTCTCGCCTTCTACCAGTTCTTTCTGTGCATCAGTAAGCTTATCCCAGGCTTCTTTTGCAGCCTTACACTGTTCATCTGTCTTGTCTGTTCTTTCCTGCACATAAATGTCATCGATCAGCTTTGCCACTTTGTCTGCTGCCTCCTGATCGCTGTCTTCGGATGTTTCTTCTGTCTTTGTAGAAGAAGTGTCCTCTGTCTTCTTGCTTCCACATCCAGTCATCATAGACACCGTAAGTGCTGTTGCCAGTAATGCTACTAATACTCGTTTCTTCATCTTGATCCTCCCTGACTTTTTTGTCATACTTTCAGGAATCGGAATGATATTCATTACACTTTACAGCATATTTTTTGTAAACAAAAAAATCCCCCGTATCTAAATTTAACGAGGGCGTACAAAAAAGAAACTGACATTTTGCCCTCGCAAAATCAGTCTGAAGTTTCTATCTTTCGTACTGCCAGTTACTCGTGGCATGAACTTTCCGTTCCTGTACTGCGAAAGGCAGGTCTCCCGACTGATTGCTCAGACGCTTGTGGCTTTCCTTCCCGGTCTCCCAGTGGTATGACAGCCTAAGCTTGCAAATTACGGTGACGAGTTCATACAGGACTTGCACCTGTTTCCCTTTTCACCAATCCAGACATTCCGTCTGATTGACACCTTACGCATCTGTATTTATTTTTCTAAACAAGCCTATTCTAGCACAGGCGTATGAATAGTGTCAAGAAAGGCTTGTCTGCTTCAGCACCGGCATCCGGAAAATCTGCACGATCAGCGGAATCACCATAACAAACCACACAATCGGCTCCGCAATGATAACCCCCGTGTATCCAAGATGTGGAACCAGTGTAAATGCGATCACAATTTTTCCAAGCATCTCAAGTGTACTTGATACGATCGGTGTAATATGGTCATCCAGTCCCTGCATGGCATTTCGCACAATGCAGATTACTGCTGTTACATAATAAAACAATGTATCAAATTTCAGATATCTGGTCGCATTTAAGATCACATTTTCATTATGTGTACCTGTTACCAGATAGACCAGTTTATCTCCAATCGTGTAGCTTGCCACGATCACAAGTGTACACCAGATACAAGTATAGAAAATCGCAAGCCAGATCCCTTTTTTGATCCGGTCGATCTTTCCTGCTCCAAGGTTCTGTCCACAGTAGGTCGCCATCGTATTTCCAAATACTGTAAACATAATCATGAACATTTCAGTCAGCTTCCGGGCCGCTGTCTGTGCTACGATATAATCATTTCCAAGTTTATTGATCGCTGTCTGAAGCGTCAGGGAACCGATATTGATCAGAGAACTCATGAATCCCATGGACATTCCCGCACCCAACATATTTTTCACCATAACCGGATTCGGATCTTTGAAATCTTCCCGGCTAAGTCTTAACAGTTCATATCTCTTTACCATATAAATCCAGCACACAACAAACGCGATTGCCTGTGCCAGTACCGTTGCGATCGCAGCTCCCCGCACTCCGCTTTTCAGCACTACGACAAAAAGCAGATCCCCAACAATATTCAGTGCAACTGAGATTGCCAGGATCACAAGAGGCGTCACGGTATCTCCGAGTGACCGGAGTGCAGCCGCACATGCATCATAAAGAAATGTCGCCACAAGCCCTGCAATGATCACGAAAATATAGCTTTTTGCCGTTGCCATCAGATCTGAAGGAACATTCAGTATATTTAAGATCGGCTGTAAAAATAACAATCCGAACACCGTAAAAAATATTGCAATTCCTGTACCCATGGTCAGCGACATTGCGAATGATTTCTTCACATTTTTATAATCCTTTGCACCGAATTTCTGTGCAATAATAATCGCGAATCCCCCCGAAAGTCCCTGCAAGAATCCAATGATCAGATTACTTAAGGTTGTGGTCGCGCCGACAGCCGCCAGCGCGTCCTCTCCCAGGAAAGTTCCGACAATTCTGGTATCCACAAGACTGTATGTAAGCTGCAGAAGATTTGCGAAAAAGATCGGCAGCGCAAAAGCCAATATCAGTGTGGATGGTTTTCCTTTTGTTAGATCTTTCATATTTTAAATTTCATCCTGTCTAATTTTTCTTGTCCATCAATCCGAACTGTATCGTAACGCAGGTCGCAATGATCAGTCCAAACATATAGAACGAATATTTCAGTACATTAAGCGGTGATACATCAGCAAGTGCCGTAATCATCAGCATACCACCATCATGTGGCATCAGTGCAATAAATGCGCAGGCAAAGATATCCACCAGACTGGCAAGTCTCTTCGGTGCGATCTTATATTTTTCCCCGATTTCTTTTGCAATCGGACAGGTAACAATGATTGCGATCGTATTATTTACCATAGCTGCGGAAAGGATACCTGACATCAGTCCGATTCCATATTCCGCACCACGTCTGCTCTTAATCTTGCTGCTGATCGCGCCCACCAGCCATTCAACACCGCCATATTCACGTACAAGACCGATGATACCGGATACAAGAATGGCAACGATACTGATGCTGAACATATCACTCATACCACTTCCAATTGCCTGGATCCATTCAAAAAATCCACAGCTTCCGACACAAAGTCCAATGATACCGGATGCAAGTATTCCGACAAAAAGGACTACTGCAACATTAACTCCCATAAGTGCCGCAATTAGAACAATAAAATAAGGGAGGACTTCGATGATACTATAGCTTCCTGCTTCGATTGCTCCGCTTCCGACTCCGCCAAAAATCGAGTACAGGATCATTGCCACAATTGCCGCCGGAAGAGCAATGAAAAAGTTCATTTTAAATTTGTCTTTCATCTCAGAACCACATCCTTCTGCTGCAGAAATGGTTGTATCTGAAATCATGGAAAGGTTATCTCCAAAATAAGATCCTCCGATCACTGCCGCACCGACTACCGCAACATTTAAATGCGCTCCCTGTGCCACATTGATCGCAATCGGAGCCATCGCTGCAATCGTTCCCATGGATGTTCCGATCGATGTAGAAATAAAGCAGCACATTAAAAATACACCCGGAACCAACAGTTTCACAGGAATAAAATGCAGACAGAGATTTACAACTGAGTCTTTTCCTCCCATTGCCGCTGCTGCTCCCTGGAATCCACCAGCCATCAGGTAGATCAGAACGATCATCATAACTCCTGAATTTCCCATGCTCGTTGTCATAATATTCAGCTTATCCTGTACACCAATGCCACGGTTAAGGAGAAGTGCTACCGCACACCCTGCAAGAAGTGCGACGTGACGCGGGAACTTTCCGAACGGTTCGTCTGCTCCAAGCAGTGTAAATGTAATCCCGCACCCTACATAACATACCAGAAATACGATCAGTGGAAGAAATGCCACTGCCCCCATATTTTTCTTTTGTCTGTCCATCTTTTTTCCTCTCAATCCTTTTTTTATATTATTTTGCTGCCAGATGCTTATCCAGTGCGTCTTTCAGCTGTGTCAGTGCCTGCTTTACAGTCGCACGAGGGCAGGCAACATTGAATCTTTCGAACTGCGCCGTCTCAGGTCCAAAGATAATTCCCGAATCCAGCCACAATTTCGCTTCCTCCAGCATCAGATGTTCCAGCTCTTCATTGCTGAATCCGTACCCGGAGAAATCAACCCATACCAGATAGGTTCCTTCCGGCTCTACCATCTTCGCCTTCGGGAAATTCTCTTTTACGAACTTGCTCATGTACTGTACATTTTCGTAAATATACTGTACCAGTTCATCTACCCACCCGGCACCTTTGGTGTAGCATACCTTGACAGCAAGCTGTCCCATCAGGCTTCCTTGGCTGTAAGCGGCCTGTGTATTCGCCCACTGGTATTTTTTTCGCAGCTCTTCGTTTGGAATGATAATATTTGCCGGCTGAAGTCCTGCCACGTTGAAAGTTTTTCCAGGAGAACTGTAAAGTGCAAGGATCTGACGGTATTTTTCATCCAGATTCATACAGCTTGTGAACGTATGTCCCGGGAAAATGAAATCGCAGTGCATCTCGTCCACCATCCAGGTCACGTTGTATTTCAGGCAGATCTCTGCAACTCTTTCTAATTCTTCTCTTGTCCAGACTCTTCCCACCGGATTGTGGGGATTACAGAAAATCAGAGCTTTGACACCTTCTTCCCGAATCATTTTTTCCATCTTTTCAAAGTCGATGGAATAATGGTTATTCTCATAGCGAAGCTGGCAGTTCGCCAGTCTTCTTCCGTCATTCTTGACGACTTCGCTGAACGGATAGTATACCGGCTGCATCACCATCATGGCATCTCCCTTTTCGGTAAATGCTCTTACGCTTGTTCCGAGTGCATAGACGATTCCGGCACCAAGTGTTACCCACTCCGGTTCGATCGTATATCCATAACGTGTGGAGAACCAATGGTTCATTGCTGCAAAATATTCATCCAGTGGATCGGTATAACCAAAGATTCCATGATCGATCCTCTTGTGAAATTCATCCAAAATCTCATCCGGCAGACGGAAATCCATGTCTGCCACCCAGAGCGGAAGCAGATCATCTCTTCCCTTTCGTTTCATTCCAAAATCATATTTCAGGCAGTCCGTTCCATGTCTGTCGATTACTTCATCAAAATTGTACTTTCCCATCTTATGCCTTTCTCCTTGTCGCAAAATTCTCTCGTTTTTTATACCTCTTTTTGTTAGACATGTCAATGTTTTTTCTATAGAAGTATAAAATAGAATGTACACTGACCCACTAAAAATAGCTGTGGATTGAACCGACTTCCAATCGTTAGAATTTAGGTCTAACTTTTGGGGCCGGTTTCATCCACAGCCATTTTTCCTTATGATTCTTTTATTTTATCGTATGCAAATATATGCCATATACACTGCATACATTCCAAGCATCGTAGCGCCTTCTCTTCGGTCGATCATTTTTGAAGTCCATGCAAACACCAGAACAACAAGACTCATCGCAATCAGTACAACCGTATCAATGATATTATCGGTAAGAAATTTCACTGGACTGATGGCAGCTGCAACTCCAAGTACCAACAGGATATTGAAAATATTAGAACCGATCACATTTCCGAGTGCCATATCCACTTCATTCTTTCTTGCCGCAACAATCGATGTTACAAGTTCCGGAAGACTGGTTCCCATCGCAACGATGGTAAGTCCGATAAGTGTCTGACTGAGTCCGAATGCGCTTGCAAGTGCTGAAGCACTGTCTACAACAAAATCACCGCCAAACTTGATTGCGATCATGCCGCCAACAATAAATAACGCACATTTCCAAAGTGGCAGGATCTGAATTTCTTCGTCTACTAATTCTCCCTCTTCGCGCATCATCTGACTTTCCTTGTGTGCTGCTCTTGCTTTCTTGGCAGAGCCAATCATCCAGATCAGATAAGCTGCAAAAATAAGGAGAAATACACCGCCATCTAAATGTCCTAAAAGCATCCCGACATATCCAAGCACCATCAGCAAGGCCGCACAGATAATTGATAATGGAAACTCTTTTTTCAATGTATCTTTTTTTATCGTAAGAGGTGCAAATAACGCACAGGCTCCACAAACAACCATCAAGTTGAAAATATTCGATCCGACAACATTACTTACCGCAAGTGAGTTATTTCCTGTCAGGGATGCCGTTACACTGACCGCACATTCCGGAAGGCTGGTTCCCATTGCAACGATGGTCATACCGATGATCATCGATGGAACATGAAGCTGCTTCGCAACAGAAGAACTTCCTTCTACAAAATAATCTGCTCCTTTCATCAAAAGAGCAAACCCTATAATCAAAATAATGATTGATTTTATAAGTGCCATGACCAAAACCTCTCTTTTAAATACTTCCTACCAAATTGCAACTCCCACTATAAAACAAGAAAGTTGGACTGTCAACTCTAAAGGCAGGGATTCGTGATATTTCACAAATCCCTGCCTTTTACTTGTTCTACCGAATAAAATTTGTCGGAATCTTTGCTTCTTTTTCTGGAAGTCCAAACTGCTCTTTTCCAAGTGCAATACTCTTCATAAGGAAAGTCATATTTCTTGCAAGTGTACGCATCGTCTGCCTTCCTTCCTCATCCTTTTCGGCCTCTCCCGGTGCTGCCCCATGGATGCTGTTCCAGTACTGGCTGGATGCAACCGGCATTCCGGAAATGGTAAAATATTTGTTCAGCTCATCAAATGTCGCAGAACATCCGCCACGTCTTGCACAGGCAACGCTTGCTCCCACTTTCATCGTTTTATCAAAATGACTGCTGTAGAACAGTCTGTCAAGACAGGCGATCAGAGTTGCATTTGCAGACGCATAGTACACCGGACTTGCGATTACAAGACCATCTGCTGCCTCAAATTTGGTTGCCATCTCATTCACCACATCATCAAAAACACATTTGCCTTTTTCGCAGCAGGAACCACAGGCAATACAGCCACGGACTGCCTGGTTTCCGATTACAATATTTTCTACTTCTATACCATTTTCTTTGAAAACATTTTCCATCTCGCGAAGTGCAATGGCTGTGTTGCCATTTGCTTTCGGGCTTCCGTTAAGTATAAGTACTTTTAAATTTTCTTTCATGATAAAATCTTCCTTTCTGGTAATCATACCATCTTGTTTTACTATGATTTTATTTTCCTCTTTTTTTCTTTTCTCTGCAAGATGGAAATGATGATATATTTTTTAGCACACAAAAATGCAGCAGATTTCTCTGCTGCACTTCTTATAAAGTGGAGAATACGAGATTCGAACTCGTGACCTCCTGCTTGCAAGGCAGGCGCTCTCCCAACTGAGCTAATCCCCCATATGACGTTTGCGACTTAATTAAAATATCACAAACGTCCCTCTTTGTCAACTGTATCTGCTGATTTTATAACAGCTGTATCATTTCTACAGCTGTGTTTATTTTGCTCAAATATTCTCTACTATTTCTTTTCCGCATTTTTATACGCCGTCTCATAGAACACTTCCTGTGAATCCAGCTTTTCTTCATTGATATCACGATCTACATAATCGCCGTCTGCAGTCAGTTCTTTTCCTTTTTCATCATCCTTCATCATGGTGTCAAACATCCAGTCCAGTCTTTCACGCAACGTATCATCCAGAACCGGAGCTGCAACCTCCACACGTCGGAGCGTATTTCTCGTCATATAATCAGCTGATGCAATATACACTTTTTCTCTGTCCGGCGTTCCGAAACGATAAATACGGGAATGCTCCAGAAATCTTCCGACAATGCTGATTACTTTAATATTTTCTGTGTATCCTTTGATACCAGGAATCATACAGCAGATTCCACGGACGATCATTTCAATCTTCACACCCACCTGTGATGCTTCCACAAGCTTCTCAATGATCACTTTATCAGTCAGTGAATTGATCTTGATTCCGACATACGCATCTTTCCCGTTCTTTGCGTGACGTATTTCCTCATCGATCATATCAAGTACTTTATTCTGGAGACATTTCGGTGCAACCAGCAGGATGTGCGTTTCCTCTATCGTCTCACCTCGCATCAGACATGCAAATACTTCTGCCGCTTCTTTTCCGATTTCCTGCTTTGCTGTGATCAGTGACAGGTCTGTATATAAAGTAGAAGTCTTTTCATTATAGTTACCGGTTCCGATCTGAGTAATATATTCCAGACCTTTATCTGTCTTTCTGGTGATCAGGCAAAGTTTTGAATGTACCTTGAATCCATTCAGACCATAAATTACACGGCATCCGGCTTCTTCCAGCTTTCTAGAGTATTCAATATTACTTTCCTCATCAAATCTTGCCCGAAGTTCTACAAGTACCACCACTTCTTTGCCATTTTCCGCTGCCTCAACCAAAGCATCTACGATCTGGCTTCGAACTGCCAGACGGTACAAGGTCATCTTGATGGACACTACAGAATCGTCTCTTGCCGCTTCATAAAGCAGGTTGGTAAATGATTTAATATTTTCAAATGGATAAGATAACAGAACATCTTTCTGCTCAATCTGTGCGATCAGACTTTCTTTTTCTTTCAGCTGCGGTGTCATTCGCGGACTCCTCTTCTGATAGAACAGCTTTTCCTTTTCTGCTCCTTGCATTCTCAGATAATTCTGGATTGCAAATACAAATGATAAATCAAGTGGTACTCTCGACATAAATACGTGGTTTTTATCCATATGGATATATTTACATATCTCTGCGATCAGCTTTTTGTTGATCTTTCTGGAGAATTCCATGCGGACAGGATTCATACGTTTTCTCTGCTTTACCAGATTTTCCATGGCGTCTCTGTAATCCATATCTTCATCATAAATGGTTTCTGTATCAATATCCGCATTTCTCGTAATTCTCAGGAGAGATTTTTCTTTGATTTCATATTTTTTAAATAATTTCGGCAAAAAATGAAGGATCAGTTCTTCCGAAAGCATAAAGGTTCCCGGTCTGGTCGGGATATCGATCAGACGCTTAAACACATTATTGCTACACGGAATGATCGCAGTTTTTGTCTTTCCACCCTTCGTTGCAAGCAGTGCAACCGCATAGATCTCTTTATTCTGTAAGAATGGAAACGGCTGCTGTTTGCTGATGATATTCGCAGACAGATATGGTGCAATTTCATTATCAAAGTAAGTTTCCAGTAATTCCCCTTCTTTTCCTGAAAGCTTGTTGAAATTGATAATCCGGATTCCCTGCGGCTCTAGTTCTCCCATTAACTGCTCGTAAATAACTGCTTTCTTTATATCAAGCTCTCTTGTTGCATCAATGATCGCTTTTACCTGCTCTTTGCTGGTCATATTGGTTTTATTCTCACGGACTACTTCCGATGATTCCATCTGATCCATCAGTGTACCTACCCGCACCATATAAAATTCATCCAGATTAGATTGATAAATAGACGCAAAAGTAAGTCGTTCTGCCAAAGGTACTCTCGGATTCCCCGCTTCATTTAATACCCTCTCATTAAATTTTAACCATGACAGTTCCCTGTTCATCATATATGGTTCTGGTTTTAACTGCTTCTTTTTCATTTGTCTACTTATCTCCTTTTGCTAATTTGAATATTTTATAGCTACGCTTAAGAATTAATTATACATCTGAATACGCTTTCATATCTACCTTCTTAAAGAACTGTTTTTGTAAAATTCATGTAAAATGATGCTTATACCAACTGACTTCCATATAATTCCCGGTCGGTAATCTTTGGTCATCTTCATTTCAATACTTTGCGATATCCCAAATATCCTGAAATCACACCGAACAGAATTCCTCCAAGAACATCTGTCGGATAGTGTACATACAGATATAACCTCGATATTGCGATCAGACATGCCAGCACAAGCGCAAATTTCCAAAGCTTCTTTTCACCTGCCAGGTACAAAGCTGTTACCGAAGCAAACGAAGCTGCCGTATGTCCGGACGGAAAAGAATAATCATGAAGCTTTGCTACCAGAAGGTGTACACCTGTATTCACATCATATGGTCTTGTCCGTGCTACAAGATTTTTCAAAACAATATTGCAAAGTAATACATCTACTACTAAAGCAGCCACCATAACCGCACCGCTTTTTCTCGTTTTAGGAATCAGAAGCAATACTATGCTCAACACAATCCATATAATTCCTGCATCCCCAAGTCTTGTGATAAATACCATGATTTTATCCAGAAAAGGCGTATGCAACGTCTGGATCCAATCCAAAATACTTAATTCAATGTTCATAAATTTCCTCCTGCTTTCTTCATCAGTATTTTTACTTTTCTATAGAATAACATAGATTACAGTTTATATGAATTTTTAGAATTACAAATTTTTTACAAACAATCTTTTGAAAAATGACGGTTACACAGGGCGTAACTTCAATCGTCCCGGATTTCAGGCAATGCTTGCAGAAGCCGAAGCCGGGAAAATCGGCACAATT
>ENA-ORMN01003692-ORMN01003692.1-human-gut-metagenome-genome-assembly--contig:-NODE-3692-length-11764-cov-5.698608_pt1 | contig 11764 bp, 15 predicted proteins | sample MGYA00242102_ERZ508993 | MGnify/ENA primary metagenome ERZ508993 (study PRJEB26280, sample SAMEA2338770) | human gut metagenome | biome: human gut; feature: human-associated habitat; material: faeces... | reverse complement strand
TTTATCTGGCTGACAGAAAATCTCTGACGGCTTGATAAAGTGCGCCTGCAAGCAGGTTTACAGAGGCAGTATGCTCGTTACTGAGCTTTATATGTTTAACTTGATTTGCGTGATTTTATTGATGGCTTTGTACGGTGTTGCCTTAACATGATCTTCAAACGCCTGCTTGGTATGGATTTTGTTTTCGTGAACATAACAAAGCAGCTCTGCCGTTCTCCGCAGTTCGCTGTATGTTACCGAATGACAGAATTCGGGACAGCGGTAAAATGATATCTGCATCTGTCTGAGGCATATTGCATATTCTCTCTGTACGCCCGAATATGTAAGGATCTTATCAAATGACATTTCCTGATTTTTATTATCAATGCGGTACTGCAATTCTTCAAGTCCATAGCCGTCACCAAGTCTGAGTGACCTTACAGCCCTGTTTCTTTTCAGCTCGACGGGCTTTACCGATAAATATTTTCCCTGTCTGACCTCATATCCGCAGGAAATGAGCTGATCTGCCAGATCGGCAATGTTTTTGACATTCTCCATAAGCACGATACGGTCAATATCATCACAGAGCTTCTGCTTCCAAGAGGTATTGTTCTTTCGGGCAAGCCATTCAGTATATGTGATACTTCCGCTGCGTTTCGGTTCTTTTATAACGTGAAGTCCGTATTTTCTCATCAGCTTATCGGAAATATCCCTGCACTCTTTCAAGGTCTTTTGATTATCTATCCAATGTCTGCCTTTCATATCATAAGCATTTACTGCAAAGTGGACGTGTATGTGATCGGTGTCCGTATGCGTTCCCATCAATATCTGCATACTGTACCCAAAAACATTTCCTGCCCATTCCTCTCCAACATACAGTGCTTCTTCCGGAGTGACCTCACCTTTTCTGAATGACATTACATAATGATGCATTTTTATCTTCTGTTTTCCGCTTCCCACAGCTCTTTGGGAAAATTTCTGTCCCGAATAGCTGTCATAGCAAAGAGCCATTTCAAGATATGCGGAGTATGGGTCTTCGGAACAATTCAGCCCCTTGACCAATTCTGCTTTTTTCTCTTTTGTTTCTCCCACAACATATTTCAGAAGAGCAAGCGGCGATGCCTTTATTGATGAAATGTGCTTTATTACAGCCACGCTTCCGTCACTTCCTTAAAGACAGGCGTTCTGAGCTGATTATGCACATAATCCTCCAAAAGCTCTATGCCCTTTTCGGCTTCTTCCGCATCTTTGAGATAAACGGCTTTTTCGGTATTGGCATTTTTTGCAACGCTGTTGATATCAATGCAGGCTGAATTATCATCATAGGAAGCATTCATAAGCATACTTTCTGGATCCAAACGCATAATTTTTCCACTGACAGCTTTTTCCCTTATGTAAGCAGCAGGATTCTTTCCGCTTTTCTTTGAAAGGAAGATCATCTTGTCCCATTCATCGGAATTGTACTTGACCTCCTTGCGGATCGTTCTTTTGGTTCTGCTCATTTTGTGAAATCACCTCCTTGTCAGTCAATGTTCAGAAGCTGATAATAGTAACGGTTCAGAATGCGTCTGCAATTCTCAAAACGCTTTTTCAGCTCTTTCAGCTTTTCAAGATGTTCGGAGTTTGTTTTTTCGGCAGTCTTGATGATCATATCCAGATTGGTTCCGATGTGATTCACCTTTTTGAACGGAAGGCACAGATCTTCCGCACGATAGTCTTTCCACATCTGATGAACCGACATATTTCTGATAAAAGCCGCAAGCTTCATTTTCAGAAATTTCGCACGTTTGCAGACAACAGTCCATTCGTCCTTGACGAAAAATATATTTTTTCTTATTGTTCTTTTCAGAAATATCACTTCCTATCCGTTTTTCTATTTTTATCATTTATCGGGGCCTTAGGGGCATAAGTCCCTAACAATGCGTCAGCCAATGGCTGACCGAAAAAGGCGGTCTTTTTCTGTGCTTGTGCAAATCTACCCGTACCCCTCTGTAAACCTCATTCAAGCAATACGTTTACTTCTTCCCAAACAAGCCCGATGCGACTTTCTGCACGATACTGATATTAGCGTTGTCCTCAAATACCGCAAACAGCATATTCAGCCTTTCAGCGAAATTTTCAAATGCAGCAGCCTTATCGGTAAGTTCGGAAATGCGTTTGTCCTTTTCGGCAATGACAGTATTTTTCTCAATTATGCACTGCTCCATTTTCTTCATAATGCCCACATATTCCTCAAAAAGCTTGTTCTTTGTTTCAAGCTCAAAGGTAAGATTTTAAATCTTCTTTTCCTTGCCGTCGGCAAGCTTCTTATTCTCCCTGCTTTCAAACTTCTCAATACTGAGGTTTTTCTCCAACTCGGCATTTTTATTTATGAGCAAGGCATTGTACTTTGTGGGTTTCAGAAAATCCTGTGCAAACTCATCAAGCATCTTTCTGCCGTTTATTATGAAAATGTGATTTTTGAGTTCTTCCTTATGACGGTTGATTTTAGAATTTACTGATTGACGGGAAACGTGCATTTTCTCGGCATACTCTTTTATACTAAACACCAATTAAGCTATAGACAAAACCGGTGAAATAAGGTATAATAAAATAGGTGATGAAGAATGACTAAAGCATATAAAATCAGCGCAGAAAATGCAGCTGAAATAAAAGAAGTAAGAAAAACAATAACAGACAAAAAAGTTGACAGACGGCTGTATGCCGTACAGCTTCGAGGAGAAGGTTTGACGAATGACGAAATAGCTCAAAAATTGGACACATCAGATAAAATGGTAAGTCAATGGTGAGCGCATACATAAATAACGGTGGAATAGCAGCACTGCTCCCCAAGGAACGAATCGGAATGCATAGAAATTTGAGTATCGAAGAAGGAAAAGAATTTCTTTCAGCATATACCAAACAAGCCGAAGCGGGTCAAATCATAGATCTGAATGAATTAAAAGCTGCATACATCGAAAAAGTTGGGCATTCCATTGGAGGAAGTCAGATTTATCGAATGTTAGAACGTCACGGCTGACGAAAAGTAATGCCAAGAAGCAAACATCTGCAAAAAGCAAGCAATGAGGCGATAGAAGCCTCAAAAAAATTAAAGCAAAAGCAGAAAGCAGCTTTAGTGATTTAAATTGCAACAAATATGATGGGGTGCGACTTATGTTTCAGGACGAAGCAGGCTTCGGCAGGATAAATAAACCGAAGTATTGCTGGTGTGAAAAGGGTATAAGACCATCAGTGCCTTGTCATCATATAAGAGTGTATGGTGCAGTTGAACCGCTTACAGGTGAAAGCTGTTTTGTTGTTATGCCATATTGCAATACCGAAAGTATGAATGTGTTTTTGGAAGAGTTATCGAATACATTTCCAAAAGATAAGATCATATTGGTGTGCGACGGAGCTGCTTGGCATAAATCAGGTTCATTAAGAATACCCGAAAATATTGAACTTGTTTTTATTCCGCCGTACACACCGGAAATGAATCCGATCGAGCAGATATGGAAAGAGATAAGAAAACGTGGTTTTAAAAATGAAGTGTTTCAATCACTTCAAAAGGTCGTTAACAGACGTTGTGATACTATTTGCTCATTGTCCAATGAAACCATTAAAAGCATTACCGGAAGAGATTGGATTTTATCCTGTTTTTAAATGGTGTTTAGTATAAAACAACAATGCGTTGAATATGAAACAATGAATTGATAATTGATTTGGTTATACCTTTATGCTATAATTAGCGTACACCGGTGATAAAATAGCTCGGAGGTATTAAAATGCAAGTAAATATTGGCGAGAAAATAAAAGCTCTGCGAAAGACGACGGGAAGAAAACAAGAGGATCTGGCTACTGCTTTAGGTGTTACACCACAAGCCGTTTCAAGGTGGGAAGCAAATGGCGGTTATCCGGATATAGAGATGATACCGGCCATTGCTAATTATTTCCATATAACGATCGATGAGTTGTTTGGCTATAATAATGACAGGGATATAATAATTCAGAAATATAATGATAAGGCTCAGCGGCTGATAAACAATAACGATGATATGACGGAGTGTATTGCTCTGATGCGAAGAGGACTGGATGAATTTCCGGACAGAGTGGATTTTAAAACAAAGCTGGCTTGTGCCTTAAATATGCAAGGCTCAAAGAATAAGTGCGACGTTCCCAATATCTTTTTGGAGGAAGCCGCTAAACTGTATGAGGAATTATTGGCTCATGACCAATCGTGCATCATTCCGTTATTATCTATATATTCCATGCTTGGTGAACATGAAAAAGCCGAAAAGAAAGCATCGAAACAGCCCGACCTTGAATTGTGCAGGCAAGTTCTGCTGGGAAACCTGGGAAGTATCGGCAGCATAAATGATGATAAAAGAGCTGAACAATATCGTGGGGACGCAGTGTTAGGGCTGCTTCACGCATTTCAAAAATCGCTGAATGAAGCGATAGTGTGTAATGCTGAATTGATGAACAGTCAGGAAGGACTGGTGCTTTTTTTATTGACACGACAGTTGTTTGAGAAAATAGTGGGTACCAAGTGCTACGGATTTCATAGCGACTTATGTTTCATAGATATGGCATGCGTAAGGATCGCAAATAATATCGGAGATCATGAAGCTGCAATGGGCTTTTTTGATTCAGCGTTTGAGCAATATAAAAAATTTGAGCAGTGGAAGAATGGAAAAATTCAAAAATGGGAAGAACAGAATGATGAGAGCCGAAAGAATGAAAATAGCGATGAACATTTTACTTCATCACTGTTGAAATCTATAGATCTTGCAGGCCATAAAGTAATTGTATGTGAGCCAATTTTTTTGGAAATGGCTATACATTCTTTTCCGAAGGAGAAAAAGAAGATAATTACAGAAAATCCAAAGTACTCTTGTATATTCAATCGCTGATTTTATACTAATCCCCCAGACACTGGATAGGGTTAAAGAAATGGCTGTATTCAGTAAATGAATACAGCCCCTCTGTGGCTCTGCGAAAATCGGTTGTGATTTTTGAAATGTGTCTCACGTTATGACATAATACGACGGCATAACCGCTTAATTGCCAGAAATCATAAAAATTGTCGCTGTCAAGGTTGTCTTCGACATTCATTTCAACCTTGACAGCGACATTTTTATGATATAATGACAGAGCGGTTATGACGTCTTTCGACATTTACACAGTTAAAGAATCGGACTCAATCCAGCCGCTCTCAGCACAAAGTCATTTTTCTGCGGTCTATTGTTTTTACAGAGTTTTTTTCGCAGAGCCTATTTGTATTATTTCCAATTTGCAAACCCTGTTGCGTCGATTTTAGCTTGTGAAGACAAGTTCTGATAGATATGCCCAACATATTATGGCTTTATAAAACAAAGAGCTGCGCTTCTTTAATGAAACGCAGCTCTTATGCTTATATTTTTATTATAAAGACGAAATGCACTGTGAATATGCCCCAATATTTAGTCAACAACACATTCCACAACAGCACAAGGCGGAATATTCAACTTTAAAACATTATCCTTGATGACTGCCGTATGCTCGGTAATGCTCACTCTGTCGGGACAGTCGAAGTCGTTATAGCTGTGCGCCTCGTTTGTAAGTATCCTGCACGAAACCGATGATGCTTTAAATCCGAAAATGCTGCATTCAACAGCAGCCTCTTCCGTAAGCGAACAGTTTGCGGCGGTAACGGTCATACTCTTTTCGTTCACCGATGCGGAAACCGAGATCATCGGAGCATTTTTGCCTTCCGACATATTTTGGTTCTGGGTATAGCAGTAAACTGCCTCGTTGTTTTGGTGTGTTTTAAAAAGGTCGAAAACGTGATATGTAGGCGTTTTTATCATCTTATCGCCCTCTGTAAGAATGACCGATTGGAGAACATTCACCGCCTGTGCAAGGTTTGCCATTACAACACGGTCGCTGTGTCTGTTAAAAACATTCAGCTCTATTGCAGCAACGATAGCATCACGCATTGTATTCTGCTGATATAAAAATCCCGGGTTCGTACCCTCTTCTACCTTATGCCAACAGCCCCACTCGCCTATTACAAGTCCTATTTTCTTTTCGGGATCATAGCGGTTCATTATCTCCGAATGTCTTGTGATAAGCTCATCGGAAAAGTTCGCTGCAGCGATAGTTTTATAATAAAGCTCATCGTCAAAATCGGTGGCTGATTCCATTTCGGGCCATACGGGCATCGTATAATAATGCAGGTCGATAGCATCAACATTATTGCTGTCAAGATTTTTCATCATGGCTTCTGTCCAGTTATAGTCGGCAGAGCTTGGACCGCAGGCTATTCTGTAAAGTCTGTTTCCCGAATAATTGCGGCAGAACGTCTGATACCTTTTATAAACGTCGGCGTAATATTCGGGACGCATATTTCCTCCGCAGCCCCAGTTTTCATTGCCGACACCGAGGTATTCGAGTTTCCACGGCTCGGCTCTGCCGTTCTTCTTTCTCTGCTCTGTGAGAGGCGATTCCGCATCTGAGGTCATATATTCTATCCATTCGGACATTTCACGAACACTGCCGCTGCCAACATTGCCGTTTATATAAGGCTTGCAGCCAACAAGCTCACAGAAGCGCATAAATTCGTGTGTACCGAAAGAATTATCCTCCGTAACTCCGCCCCAGTTCGTGTTCACGATCTTTCGGCGCAGAGATTTTTCGCCGATTCCGTCCTGCCAGTGATATTCTTCCGCAAAGCAGCCGCCGGGCCATCGGAAAACGGGAGCTTTTATATTTCTGAACGCCTCGATGATATCATTCCTTATTCCGTCTGTATTCGGAATAGGTGAATTTTCACCCACATATATACCGTTGTAGATACATCTTCCGAGATGCTCGGAAAAATGTCCGTATATCTCGGGAGAGATATGTCCGAGCCTGTCGTCTGCATTTATTACTATTGATATTTTTTTCATATTATACCTCCGCCGCATACTGAATTATTATATTATCAGTATAAATCATTGACTTTGGTATTGCAATGACTTATAATATTATTATACTAACCGTTCGTACTTTGAGGTGATGATATGATAAGTATAAACACAGTCTGTCAGAACGTAAGACACAAAGGGAATTTTGAAATATGCAGACCGGATGGTTCGGGAGATGATCTTCTTGTTATCTTCAAGACCTCCGCTGTTCTGATACAAAACGGCAAAGAAATAACCGTTTCTCCCGACAGCCTCATTTTATACAGCAAGGGAACAATGCAGCATTACAAAACTCTGTGCGGAAGTTATGTTAATCACTTTGTCCATTTTGATACGGACGATACCGAGCTTATGAATGGGATAAAAACTGACACGCTTATCACCTCGGCGGATATTCCTGCAATTGAAGAGCTGCTTACGATATTATGCCGTGAAAATGTAGCCGGTTCGACCAACAGGAAACAGTACGAAAATATGCTTATGCAGATGATACTTATGAAAATATCCGAAAGCAGCATAAATCCTGACAGCGATAAAAGCCGCATTTCCGCTCTTGAAATGCTCCGCACCGATATTTACAGCAATGCAGGGAGCTACAGCAATATATATCAGCTTGCTGAAAAAATGAATCTGAGTCCGTCATATCTTCAGGCAATATACAAACGGAAATTCGGGATAAGCTGCTATGAAGATATTTTATCCGCAAAGGTCAAGACAGGACAATATTATCTTTCGACCACCGATATGACCGTTAAGGAAATATCCGACCTCTGCGGATACGGAAATGAGATATGCTTTATGAAGATATTCAAAAAAAGAACAGGGATCACACCGAGTGAGTACAGGAAAATTTCCAAGAATGATAATTTGAAAAACAACTTTATATGGTAAGGAATAAACTTTTATGATGAATTTTTTTTGAACATTGCGCAGATATTGCTTCGGTTGGCATAATCGTTGATTTTACAGAAAATACGGAAACATTTATTGTATGCTCTCCTGGGGATATTAAGGCTTGGCATACAACGGCTGTCCCCGAAAAGTTCCGAAAGGACTTATGCGGCACAGCAACAAACTTGGCAATCTTGTCAAGGATATAAACCGCCTTATGAAAGTGAAGCGTGAGCTGAATGAAATTATGGAACTGAGCAGCAGGCTGTGCAATGCCGACGCTTTATGTGACGGAAGCTGTAATGCGGTACCGGAAGAATTATCTGAATACTACGATATATCCGAATACGCCAATATCATTAAAAACTATATGATCTATTTTTTGTTCGTTAAATTCAAGCTCTGTCAGCGTGATTTCCATAAAAAAATCGGGTTGTCCGTAAAGGGCAACCACGATCGTGCAGAAAAATATATTGACTTGTTCAAAGGGATATTTAACCATCAATATTTTGTCTGTATCTGCTTTCTGTAATCCGTGGGCGAAACGCCGGTGTAGGCTCGGAATTTCTTGCTGAAATACAGCATATCTGAAAACCCCAGCGAATCGGCGGTCTCTCCCACCGACATCAGCGTGGAGCGCAGTAAGTGACAGGCACGCTTCATTCTTGCGGCATTGTGATACTGACCCATGGAGATACCCTTTTCCCGCTTGAACTCCGCCGCAAGCCTGCTGTAGCTCAGATAAAAATGCTCGCTTATGAGCGCCTGAGAAAAATCCCTTTCGGTCTGAGTATCAAGGAAAGCACATATTTTGTCCGATACGCTTTCACCATTCGGCTGCTCCGAACAGATGCGGATAAGGATATCATAAAACTGCGAATTGGTGCGGAGCCTGCTCAATTTATCCGAGCTGTGAAAGGTCTCGCACAGCTTTAAAAGCTTTTCCCCGATAATGCTTCCCGAAAGTCCGCTCATTTTCTTCGGAAGATAGATTTTTTCGCTGGTCTGTCCCTCGTTCAGCGTAAAATGAACATACACCCAGCGGGTGCCTCTTAAAGTCTCGTATTTTCCGAAATGGCGCAGCCCTTTTTTCAGAAACAAAAGCTCCCCCGCACCTATCTCATAGTCAATGTCACATTCCGTAACGTACATCATTCCGTCGGTGACATATATCATGTCATTAAAATCAGCCGTTCTGTCCATATGACGGAAGTTTTCCGTCGCCGTGAGCATATCGCAGTCGGACACAAGCGGCAGGTCTGTTTCAGCTATTGATATATTGGCAATAATATTTTCCATATTATCAGAATTTTTCTCCATTTATAAAGTTTAGTTACAGTATTATAATACATATAGAGCCAAAAGTCAACAGGAGGGCAAACCTTATGAAAACACAGAAGCAGATACCCGTCACCTCATACAAGGCCTCGGGATTTATGGAAAAATATCAGAATATCGTCCATGGCGAAGTTATCCCATATCAGCACAGCGTGTTGTGGGACAAGCTTGAGGGAGTGGAAAAAAGCCACGTAGCGGCGAACTTTATCAATGCCGCAAAGGCTCTCAGAGGAGAGGACGTCGGCGACGGCTTTTACGGAATGGTCTTTCAGGACAGCGACGCTTACAAGTGGCTTGAAGCTGCGGCTTATGCCATTGCCGACAAGCCCGATAAGGAGCTTGAACAGTAGGCTGATGAGCTTATCGGCATCATCGCCGATGCCCAGGACAAGGACGGCTATCTGAACACGTACTTTACCGTAAAGGACACGGAAAAGCGCTGGACAGATCTGCTTGAGGGCCATGAGCTGTACTGTTCGGGGCACCTTATCGAAGCCGCCTGTGCCTACTATGAAGCAACGGGCAAGCGCAGTCTGACGGACATTGCGGTAAAAAATGCGGAATGTATATACGACCGTTTTATCGCTCAGAAGCATGAGGGTATCCCGGGACACCCGGAGATAGAGCTTGCACTTCTGAGGCTGTACCGCCTTACCGGAAACAGGCATTTTCTGCGGCTGTCGGAGCATTTCATAAACGAGCGCGGAAAGGCTCCCGATTTCTGGGCAAGGGAAGCCGAAAAGCGCAGCTGGACGGTGTGGAACAGCGACCCATGGGACAATGATTACCGCCAGAGCGCAAAGCCTGTCCGTGAACAGACCGAAGCCACAGGCCATGCCGTCCGTGCGGTGTATCTTTACACAGGAATGGCAGACCTTGCCGCCGAGACCGATGACAAGGAGCTTTTTTCCGCCTGCCGCCGTCTGTGGGAAAACATCGTCCGCAGAAAAATGTACATAACCGGCGGTATCGGCTCCACCGTTCAGGGCGAGGCTTTCACCGTTGACTATGACCTTCCGCCCGACACCGCATACTCCGAGACCTGCGCAGCCGTGGGGCTGATATTCTTTGCGGAAAAGATGCTTGAAAACGACATAAACGGCGAATACGGCGATGTTATGGAGCTTGCTTTTTACAACACCGTCCTTGCGGGAATGCAGCTTGACGGCAAGCGGTTTTTCTATGTAAATCCTCTTGAAGTCGATGAGGGCATTTCGGGAAAAGCGGCGGGCCACCGTCATGTGCTCCCCTCCAGACCCGGGTGGTATGCCTGCGCCTGCTGCCCTCCCAATGCGGCAAGGCTCATCGGCTCCATCGGCAAATATGCCTATGGCGAAAAGGGCGGCACTGTTTTCTGCCATCTTTTCGCTGCGGGAAAAGTAAGCTTTTCAAACGGCATTCAGCTTGAATGTATCACAGACTATCCTTATGATATGAGGGTAAAATATATCATATCGGGCAGCGGCAGGGCAGCTGTGCGCATACCCAAGCGGAGCAGGAGCTTCACCCTCGAAGTCAACGGAAAAGAGGTCTCCGCCACTCCCGAAAACGGATATATTTACATTGACCTGAACGGAAAAACGGAGATAAAACTCACTCTGGACGGAACTCCAAGATCTGTAAGGGCATCAAACAAAGTGCCGAGGCTTACGGGAATGACGGCGCTTATGCGGGGGCCTCTGGTTTACTGCTTTGAGAATGCCGACAACGGCGATGTGCGGTCGCTGCGCATTGACAGGAGCCAGACTCCCTCTGTGGGAGCATTTGAGCCCGAACTTCTCGGCGGAACGGTAAAGCTCACGGCAAAGGCATTCCGCACAAGTGACTGCGATGACCTTTACTGTGACGAAGCGGAAACTCTGACCCCCTGCGACGCTGTCGCTGTCCCCTATTACACCTGGGGCAACCGCGGCGAGGGTGATATGAGGGTCTGGGTGAATACCATATAAAAACGAATCGGATCAAAAGTTTGCTAAAAAATGGGTTTGAAAGCATGATTTTAAGCTTGTCGGCATTTCTGTTTATGTTGGAATAGATTGTCTGCTGTGAGATATGCTGTTTATAAGCTTAATATTTCAAGAAACACAGGCTGTAACAAAGTTTTTATTATGAGTAGCGAAATGGGTTTATATAAAAATAAGGTTTCTTGAAAATTGGTGATTTTAAAACCATATATAATTCTGCATACCAATTGTTTTGTAATGAGATATGGTTTAGAAACTTCCAATTTACCGGGGAGCGTGAGCAAAAACTCACGCTCCTTTTATATTACTCCAATCATTACTCTCTTGCGTGCAAATAACATACAAATACAGATAAAATCGCATTATTCGTTGACGAAATATGTGTAATATGATATAATAAATCTATAAAATTTGTTTGTCTGATCTCATTCGTTTTTTTCGAAAGGGTTGTATTTGTTATGATAGATCTGTTTGAGTGCTGTGCAGATATTGCTTCGATTGGCATAATTGTTGATTTTACGGAAGATACGGAAACATATATCGTCGGCTCTCCTGCAGATATTAAGGCTTAGGCATACGGCGGCTGTCCTCGGAAAGCTCCGAAAGGGCTTATGCGGCACAGCAACAAACTTGGCAATCTTGTCAAGGATATAAACCGCCTTA
>ENA-ORMN01003690-ORMN01003690.1-human-gut-metagenome-genome-assembly--contig:-NODE-3690-length-11765-cov-3.927754_pt1 | contig 11765 bp, 8 predicted proteins | sample MGYA00242102_ERZ508993 | MGnify/ENA primary metagenome ERZ508993 (study PRJEB26280, sample SAMEA2338770) | human gut metagenome | biome: human gut; feature: human-associated habitat; material: faeces... | reverse complement strand
CCGAAGCCGCCGTTCGTCCACGCGCCGCCGATGTAGTCCATGATGAAATACAGGCCGCCCAGACCCGCAATGGCCGCGCCGATGCAGGTGGCCAGATACTTGTACTTGGTCACGTTGATGCCTGCCGCATCCGCCGTAGCCGGGCTTTCGCCCACGGCGCGCAGGCTCAGACCCGCGCGGGTGCTGTTCAGGAACCAGGAGCAGAGCAGCGCAATGACAATCGCCAGATAGGCCAGGAATCCAAACGACAGGAAGGTATCGCCGAACAGCCCCAGCTTGCTGGCAAAGGGCAGCGTTGCCTTAAAGCATGCGCCGGTGCGAATCAGCGAAATCGAACCGCCCTCGCCAAACAGGCTGGACAGCGATCCGCCGAAGAAGTTGCCCACGCCCACGCCGAAGGTGGTCAGCGCAAGGCCGGTCACGTTCTGGTTGGCGCGCAGCGTCACGGTCAGGAAGCAGTAAATCAGCGCCATTAGGACGGAGCCCAAAATAGAGCACAGCAGCGGGATCATCACGCACAGGAAGGGGTTGATGTCCACGACGGATTTTTCGTAGAAATACGCACCGATAACGCCCGAAATACCGCCGATATACATGATGCCGGGAATACCCAGATTGAGATTTCCGCTCTTTTCGGTCAGGATTTCGCCCGTAGAACCGTAGAGCAGCGGAATGCCTTGAATGATGGCCTGCTTGATGAAAGAAGCGATGATCTCCAGCATATTACTTGCCCTCCTTATGCATCGGGCGGAAGTTGACCTTATAGTTGACAAAGAACTCGCAGCCGATGATGAAAAACAGAATGATGCCCGTCAGGATGTCGGACACGCTTTCATTCAGGCGGAAAGCGGTGGCAATTTCGCCCGCGCCGCGGCCCAGGAAGATCAACAGGAAGGAAGTCAGCGCCATCACCAAGGGGTTAAACTTGGCGAGCCACGACACCATGATCGCAGTAAACCCCTGCCCACCGACGGTGTTGGTGGAGATGGTGTGGTCGGTGCCGGCCACCAGCAGCAGCCCCGCCAGCCCGCAGAGCGCACCGGAGAGCGCCACCGTGCGGACGATGACCTTTTTGACGTTGATACCGATATAGCGCGCGGTGTTCTGGCTCTCGCCCACAACGGCAATTTCGTAACCATGCTTGCTGTACTTGAGGTAGATGTACATCAGAATCGTAATCAGTGCCACGACAAGGATGTTGAGCAGGTATTTCTGACCGAACAGCGAGGGCAGCCAACCGCCGGAAGTGGCGGAATTGATGATGCCGACGGTGTTGGAGCCGATGGGGTTTTCCCAGAAGGTGATACAATAGGAGACGATCTGCATCGCCACATAGTTCATCATCAGGGTAAAGAGCGATTCGTTCGTGCCCCATTTGGCACGGCAGACCGCGGGGATCAGCGCCCAGATGGTGCCCGCCGCAACGGCCGCAATCAGCATCACGGGGATGAGCAGACCGATGGGCATTTTATTGCCCCAGGCCAGCATGCAGCCAGCGGTAGCGCAGGCGCCCATCAGCACCTGGCCCTCCGCGCCCAGGTTCCAGAACTTCATCTTGAAGGCCGGGGTCACGGCCAGCGAGATGCAGAGCAGCAGTGCCGTTTTCTGCATGGTGATCCAAACCTTGCGGGCGGAACCGAAGCTGCCCTTAAACATCGAAACGTAAACCTCAATGGGGTTATAACCGGTGATGAGCACGATCAGTCCCGCGCAGACCAACATGGCCAGCACGATGGCCGCCAGACGGATGAGCCAGGCCTTCCACCAGATCAGATCGCCCCGCTTGGAGATGCGAACCAACGGTTCGCGGTGCTGTTTGCTGTGATTCGTGGTTGCCGTCATTGCTGTTCCGCCTCCGTCTTGGTCGTCGTCATCAACAGGCCGATCTGCTCCTTGGTCGCGCTGCGCGCATCAACAATGCCCGTCACGCGGCCGCCGCCGATGACCAGGATGCGATCGCACAGCTCGAGCAGCACGTCGAGATCCTCGCCTACGAAGATCACCGCCACGCCGTTTTCCTTCTGCTGGCTGAGCAGATTGTAAATCATGTAGGAAGAGTTGATATCCAGTCCGCGCACGGGATAGGCCGCCATCAGCACGGTGGGCGCTGCGGCAATTTCACGGCCGACGAGCACCTTCTGCACGTTGCCGCCCGAAAGCCTGCGCACGGGAGTATTGGCATTGGGGGTGACGACCTCCAGTTCGCTGATGATGCGCTGCGCCAGATCCTTTGGCTCCTTGCGCTGCACAAAGAGCGAATGGCCGCCGCGGTAGGAACGAAGCATCATGTTGTCCACAATATCCATGCTGCCGACCAGACCCATGCCGAGGCGATCCTCCGGCACAAAGGAGAGGCGCACGCCCAATTCGCGGATCTGCATCGGGGTCTTGTCGCGAAGGTTATCCACGCCCTTGGTCTTGGGATTATTGTAAAGGATTTCGCCCTTATCCAGATGCTGCAAGCCCGCGATGGCTTCCAGCAGTTCGCGCTGGCCACTGCCGGCGATGCCGGCGATGCCCAGAATTTCGCCCGATCTTGCGGTAAAGGTAATATCGTCCAGGAGCTTGACGCCCTCGCGGCTGATGCAGCTGATGCCGCGCACCACCAGGCGTTCCTCGGGGTTTTGAGGTTCCTTGCGGGCGATGTTGAGGCTGATTTTTTTACCCACCATCATTTCGGTGAGCATGGCCTCGTCAGCCTTTGTGGTTTCGATCTCGCCGACGTATTCGCCGCGGCGCAGCACTGCCACGCGATCGGAGAGCGACAGCACTTCGTGCAGTTTATGGGTGATGATGATAATGGACTTGCCATCGTCGCGCATACGGCGCAGCACGTCGAAAAGCTTCTTGGTTTCCTGCGGGGTCAGCACGGCGGTGGGCTCATCCAGAATCAGTATATCCGCGCCGCGATAGAGCACCTTGACGATTTCCACGGTCTGCTTTTCGGAAACAGACATTTCATGGATCTTCTTGTTGGGGTCGATATCAAAGCCATAGCGCTCGCTGATCTCGCGGACGCGCTGGGCCACCTTGCGGATGTCATAGCGACCCTTCTCATCCAACCCCAGCACGATGTTTTCCGCAGCGGAAAACACGTCCACGAGCTTAAAGTGCTGATGAATCATGCCGATGCCCAGGTCAAACGCATCTCTGGGCGAACGGATGACGGCTTCCTGACCCCGAACGTAGATATGTCCTTCATCCGGGAAGTAAATGCCGGCGATCATATTCATCAAGGTGGTCTTGCCGCTGCCGTTTTCTCCCAGAATAGAGAGGATTTCGCCCTCGTAGACCTTGAGATTCACGCCCTTGTTGGCCACGATGCTGCCGAATCGTTTCGTGATATTTTTCAGTTCAATCGCTGTGCTACCGGCCACGATGCTGCCTCCCGCCTTTTTTACAGAATAGTCTTGACCCTCAAGGCTAAGGCGGCGGGCAAGCGCCGCTTCAGGGATTGAGGGTCAAGGAAAAATGCAAAATCAGGCGGGGCCGCTGGGGACCCCGCCCTTTGTTCCGTGTGGAATTACTTGGTGGTGATGCCGTCGATGTCCAGATCGAAGTAAGGAGCAGCACGGTATTCGGACTCGTGGAAGTAGCCGTCGGAGATCGCCTCGGTGTCGGGAGTGAAGTCCGCATCGGTATCCACATCCGCCTTGTAAGAGGTCAACGTCTGGCCGCCGACGGTGAAGGCGGCGGTGTCAAAGACGTGCAGCTCGCCGCTTTCCAGCTTAGCCTTGGCCGCCTCAATGGCTTCCTCGGTGCCCTCCGCAGCGCAGGCGGGATTGAGTTCGGTCAGGATGACGCCGCCGTCCTTGAGGGTCATGGTGTAGTCGGTCTCGATCTCGGTGCCGTTGATGGCGCACTCGATGATGTGCTTCATGTAGGGCTTCCAGGAGATCGCGGAGGAAATCAGCGCGGTGTTGGGCGCGATGGAGATGGTGCTGATGTTGTAGGCAACATTGGGCACGTTGTTCTCTTCGCAAGCCTTGGGAGCGCCTTCGGAGTCAGCATGCTGGGAGATCAGCACGCAGCCGTCCTGAATCAGCGCAGTCGCAGCTTCCTTCTCCTTGGCGATATCAAACCAGGAATTGGTGTACTTGACGTCCATGGTCACAGAGGGGCAAACAGAACGAGCACCCAGGAAGAAGGAGGTCAGGCCGGACTTGACTTCCGCGTAGGGGAAGGCGCCGACGTAACCCATCTTGGCCTGCTCGGCGGTGATGGTACCCGCGTCGATCATGGAGTTAATCTTCATGCCGGCGGCAATACCAGCCAGATAACGTCCCTCATAGATGGAAGCGAAAGCATTGTGGAAATTGGCAAGACCCAGGGTGTGCGCCTGCGTGCCGGTGGCATGGCAGAACTGCACTTCGGGATACTCGCGAGCAGCCTGAATCATGTAGTCCTCATGGCCGAAGCTGTCGGCGAAGATCAGCTTGCAGCCCGCGTCGGCCAGCTCAGCCGCCGCTTCGTAGCACTCGTTGGACTCGGGGATGTTGGTCTTAAACATCACCTGGTCGTCGGTCAGGCCAAGCTCCTGCTGAACTGCCTTGGCAGCGTCCATGAAGTTCTTGTCGTAGGTGGAGTTTTCGTCGTGCAGGAAAATGAAGCCGACCTTGAAGTCTGCGGGAACAGCGGTCGCGCTCTCTTCGGGAGCGGCGGTTTCCTCCGCAGCAGCGGACTCTTCGGGGGCAGCGGACTCTTCGGGAGCCGCAGTTTCCTCAGCGGCAGGGGATTCAGTCGCAACGGGCTGAGACTGGCAGCCGGCGAGCATCATCAGCGCCATGGCCAGCACGAGCATAATGGCTAGAAACTTTTTCATCCTAAATTCCTCCATTGATGTGTTTATGTAAATTTGCATTTACATCGAATTCAGCGCCGGAACGTAACGGATGCATCGTCCATCGTTTCGATCACCGCAAGGGACTCCACACGCACATCCTCGGCGCGCAGGCGGTCTCCGCCGCCCTGAAAGCCCTTTTCAATGGCGCAGCTTGCGCCCACGATCTTCGCGCCCGCCTGGGCCGCGATATCGATCAGCCCTTCCAGCGCCTTGCCGTTGGCCAAGAAATCGTCCACCAGCAGGAGATTGTCGCCGGGCTGAATGTAATCCTTGCTCACCACGATGTTGTAATCCGTGTTGTGGGTGTAGGAATGCACCACCGTCGTGTACAGGTCACCGGAAAGATTGCCGGATTTGTGTTTCTTAGCGTAGACCATCGGGACGTGCATGGCCGCAGCCGTCGCCATCGCAACGGGGATGCCGCTGGTTTCGATGGTGAAAACCTTCGTCACCTTCGCGTCCGCAAAGAGACGCGCGATTTCTCGCCCCATCTCCATCAAGAAGTCCACGTCAATCTGGTGGTTGAGAAAGGACCCCACCTTCAGAATGTTGCCCGGCAGCACAGTGCCCTCGCGCAGTATTTTTTCTTCCAGTGCTTTCATGACCGGTTCTCCTCAAATTCCCGAACGTTCATCGCAGACAAGCGTTCTTTTATTCGTTCGAACTGAATAAGAAAAAGCAGACTTAAAGAGATAAGTCTGCCTGCCAATATCGCCTTTCCGCCGCAGCGGAGTTTACCAATAGTCGCAGCTTGCACGGCGCTGCGGTAGAGACATTTGGGCCAACTTTCCAAACATATATTGGCAAGAGTATTCAATTCACCCAAAGAATAGCACACAAAATGAGCAAAGTCAACAAAAATCGAGTGGAATATTCGGATTTTACAAGTCCTTATCAAAATCATAAAAAGCTCTTTCCCATTCGTCGCACAGTGCGAAACGCGCCCCGGGCGGATCGGGCTTCGTCTCCTTTTCCGCACGAGGCGTGTTTTTTCGATTTTCAGTCTTTATTCGGATTTTTCGTTTGCATCCACCAGATCGCACCAGACCGTGACGCGGGTTTTGCCGCCCAGCGTGCAGGTGTAAAGCGTCAAATCGCGTCCGCTGTTTACCACCTTATCCACTTCTTCCGGCTGCACGGTTTCCACTGCCGCCACAGCATACAGATAAACTGTCCCGTCCATGTCGGTGAACTGCACCTCGTCCCCGGCCGTAAGCTCCTTCAGCCTCCCGAAATGCCTGCGGTAGTTATGCCCTGCAATCACCAAATCACCGCCCGCCGCTGTTCCGAATTCCCGGCAAGGCGCAATGCGCAGTCGCGCATAGCTCCATTCGTCGATCACGGGCAACTCCAGTCCCAGCGCAGGAACGGACAACACGCCTGCAAAATCATAGCTTTCCCTTTTATTCTCCGCTTCTGCGCTTTCGCTCTGCGCAAGAGGCTCGTCTGTTTCGGGCGTCGGCATTTCTGTCGGTGTTTCTTTCGGAGACGGGGTTGCGGTCGGTTCTTCCTCTCTTTGGGCGATTTCCGATTGTGCGCGCAGCAGCAGGCTCTCGGCTTCCTGTCCTGCGCGCTCGTCATCCGCCCGATTGTACGCAAGCAGGAGCAGTGCCGAAAGAATCAGCACTGCTCCCAGAATCACAATCACAATGCCTGCTTTTTTAGGCATTCTTTCTCTTCTTCAACAACACGATCCCGCCGAGAATCACAAGGATCGCGCCTGCAGCGCCCAGCGCGAACACCGGCCAGTTGAGCTGTCCGGTCTGGATCAACTGCGCGGTATTGGTGATCGTCACCACATCGCCGGTTGCGGAATAAACCGGTGTGTACCCTGCGGGCACGCTGCTCTCCATCACATGCCAGTTTCCGCCCGCCGGGAGCTTTTTCCAACTGTAGCTCCAGCCGTTGGATGCGTCCAAGCGCACGGTCTCGATCGCCTTATCCCCGCTGTAAAGCGTCGCCAACGCATACTTCGGGCGCTTGTACCCCGCGTCATTGCTCCACTTTTTGTTCACGGTGATGTCCGCGTCGTAGTCCGGATAAACGTGATGATTGCGCGTGTTGGTGATGATGGTCACGTTGCCGTCGGTGCTGTAACTGACCGTGTAATCATAGGGCACCTCAGCCTCTTCGATCTTCCAGGTGTGGTTTTCGATGTTCAGGTCGTCGATTCCGCCGTCGCGCAGCTTGCTGAAGGTCTCGGTCCAGCCGTTGTCCTTCGTCAGCTCCTTGGTGCAGACCACCTTCCCATCGCAGATCAGGTTGGCCTTGACCACATCTTTGGCGTGATCGTTGCCGCTGCCGTCGCTCCACACCTTGCGCACGACCATCAGATCGTCGCTGAAGGCGTTGACCGTGAACACCCAGTCCACCTCGCCGATGCGGTTGGCGTATTGATTATCCAGTTCGATCGGCACCTTGAGCTTGACGGTGAGCGTCGCGGTTTCTCCCTTGAAAAAGCTCCCCAGCAGCACATCGCTTGCGAGCTGCGCGGGCTGATCGGGCGAGGCGTGATAAATCTCCGTTTCGCCGTTGTAGACCCACATTTCGAGCTTGCTCAGGAATTCGTTGCTCTCCGCGGCGGAAACCTGCGCCTGCGGGGCGTTTTCCTCGCCGTGCGGCACCGCGCGCATGTAGAGATTGACGTAATCGTGCTGCGTGTCGTTGTTGGTGAACACAACCTTCTGCTCCAGCACATCGCCGGGCATCACGTTTTTAAAGTTGTCGAAAAGGTCGGTGGAAGTGTAGCCGCTGCCGGGCTTGAACTCGAAGCCGCCGCCCGCTTCGCCCTTGTAGGTCAGGTTGATGGCCGCATCCCCGGCGACGGACGAGACGCGCATCCCGGCCGCCAGCACGAGCGTCATCAGGAGGGAAAACGCGATTTTCAGCATCTTTTTCATGTTTTCGTCCTCCTTAGTTTCCCGACGCAGCGATCGGAGTATTGCCCCAGGCTTCCGTTACCGCGCTTGCGGGTTCGCTCTGAATCGCGTCGGCCAGAATTTCGACGGAAAGGTTATAGTCCTTAGGGGCATTCCCCTTCTTTTCGCATTTTGTGATCAGGACAGGAGTTTCCCCTCCTGCATCCACTGCGGTGTTGCAGTACCAATAACCGTCCGTACCCTTCGTCCAACCCGTTCCCATGGTCATGGTGTAATCCGAGTCTTTCACCGGAACAGCGGACACTTTGCCGCTTGCATCCTTCCACGTCACGACGATGCGGGCGCGGATGTAGGCGGGGATATCGCCGGTGTTCTGGATTTTCACATCGGACTTCACGCCGTTTTCGAACTTCTCATCGATCGTGCAGCTCACATGAGCGTAGGTGAAGTTGTTCTGCACGGGTTCGCTCTGCGCCACGAGGAAGGCCCATGTGCCGCCGACCGCGCCGGCCAGTAGCACGATGACCGCAGCCAGCAGAATCCCGGAGCGCTTCCAGCGGAACCCGCTCTTGTTGGTGTTACGCATTTTCATGGCCTCCCTTCTCAGTTACTCTTGATGGGTGTGGGTGTTCCCCACAGGTTTTTACACCACGCGCCGCCGTTGAGCCACTTGATCTTTTCGCGGGTGTTGGCGAAGGTCACCGTCACAACGCCGTTCTCCGCATTCTCCGGCTCAACCTTCTTGCCGTTCGCATTAGGCGTATACCGCCACGACCAGCCGGTTTCCTCGGTGACGGTGTAGGTGCCGGGCTTGAGGCCCTTGATGGTCACGCTACTATTACCTTGAATCACCACGTCCATGGAGAAGGTGGAATCGCCGTCCTTCGTCACTTTGAACACGAAGCTCTGGTGCTCGTCGATCTCCTCCCAGCCTTCTTTTTTGATGGTCAGGTCAAAGGACTTGACATGGACGATGAAGTGGCAGTCTTTAAATCCATCCTGTCCCCATTTGCAGCCTTCAAAGGTACAATTGTCATGGACGAACTTCGTATGATTGGTCACATCGTTATCACCGATTTTCACCGTAACCTTGACCGGGGTGTCCTGCGCGAACGCAGCCTGAGGCGGGTTATACGACAGAGCCAGGTCGGGCTTCGTTCCGATCATGGTCGCATTATCGCTCAATGTATCGCCGTGCTTCCACACCTTGAAATTGTCTGCCTCGTTGTTTTTGTAATCCGCCTCATCGCCCAGGTCGATCTGGCTGTCCTTGAAGGTCAGCTCCGGCTTGAAGACGTTGATGTTGGCAGGGGTGTTTTGACCGGTTTTTACCGTTGCCGGTGTGCCCGCGCTGCCCGTTGAACTGGTAGTTTTGGGTGTTACGGTAGCTTCAACGGTATAGGTTCTGTCTTCGGTCAGATTATCAAGTTTGTCAGAAATGACGTTGCCATTTGCATCCTTTATCTTGACCTCAATATTCACATATTCGGTCTGCCAAGGCTCAAGACCGTAATTCTGGTCTGCCTTGCTGAGATTAAGTTCCACATCGCCGACCTTGACAGTCGCGCCGTCCTTGAGCTGATCGGTGGTCACACCGCCCAGCAGATACACGTTCTTGTCCGTGGCCGTAACGGTCACATCCTTTATGGGGACGTTGACTTTGGGCTGCTCGAAGGTCATGACAGGGGTCTGCGCGGAGCCGTTCTCGTATACGCCCGCGCTTGCGTTGGTGATAACACCGTTGCCGCCCAGGAAGCCGCTTTTGGGGTCTACCGTGAAGGAGATGACCAGTTTCTTGCCCCGGACGGTGGTATTGCCCTGCGTATTCGTTTCGGTGCCGCACCAGTTTTCGGAGAAGTCAAAGCCGGTTACGCTGACCTGGTCGCCGTCGACCGTGGCAGTCGCGCCGCCGTTGCCGCCGCTGGTGCCGCTCCATGTATAGGTATCCCCGGTCTTTCCGGTGCAGTCATAAGTATTAATCTGAATGCCGCTTGCCGTTGTCCTGGCAGGCAGCGTGAAGTACGGGGAGATAATGTCTTTCACAACCGTCTCGCTGCCAAGCGTCGTTGCCGAACCGCCTGTCGTGATGTTGTTGGAAATCTGCTGGAAGATGCTGTTCAGAGAAGCCGAGTCACCGGCAGAGAGGTAGTAGCTGGGCGTGCGAGGAGTTCCGTTGTTGGAGGAAACCTGCTGCATGAACCAGTTACAGGCTGCAGTCAACTGTCTGCTGTTATTACTCAAATCATCATTCGGCTTAGTGCCTGCACTGCTGGCATCAGCACCGGAGAAAATGCCTATGGAGTACACGGTCGCTTTGCTATTCTTAATGGCGTTTGCTTTACTGATCGCTGTATTAGCAACGCTCAGTTCAAATCCGTTCGAATCTGTCGGAGAGCCGTCTGTAAAGACGATCACCACACGGTTGCGCGTCTCACCTTGAGGAACGGGATTGGCATTCAGGATTCGTTGTGCCATATCCATGCCCAAGTCGGTTCTGGTAGCGCCTTCTGCCGACAGGGCATTGATAGCAGCATTGACCATGTCTCGTCCGTTTGGGTTGTCCATGGACTGAAGAACATCTTTCAGATTCTGATTTGTAATATTATTATACGCCACACCTACGGAGCCGCTATTCCTTCCTGTGATGGAAAGCAGCTCTGTATTGTTTCCATTTCCGCTCTTGCTGGCAAAGCCGACCACCGCAATGCGGTGTTCTACATCATCGTCTGTGCCAATAGTCTTATCCGCACCTGCCGCCTTTTCAGCAACTGCGCCAATAAACGCATTTGCCGCGCTTTTCAGAGCGTTAAGGCGTGAGCCGCCGCCGGAGGTGCTTGTGCTGCGCCGATAAAAAGCGGGCGTAAATTGCGTGTTTGCGCCGGTGGACGTGCCAATGGTTTTTACTGCCCCTGTGGCATCTGTGTAGGTGTAGGTATAGACGGTATCATTTCCATGCTCAACAGGCGTGTAGAGAGGCGCATGACTTCCAAGATCGGGGTTGGAACCACGACCAGTACTACTTATGGAAGTACTATCGCTAAATGTGTAAGTATAGGTGTACGTTTTATCATACCAAGGGCCGCTCTCTTGCTCTGTTAAAGTAACTTTCTTGTACTCCTCTCCAACCTTCTCATACAGGTTGTTCGCATAGTAATAATAGCAGTCATCTGTAAGGGAACCCCAATAGGTTTCATAGTTTACAAGGGAGTCCAACGCCTTATATGTCGTTGTTTTCATCACCGAAACGGACACATAGCTGCCATCCTCCAGCTTATGCCAAAGGTTAGCATCGCCGTCGCCGTTGTGCCGTTTCTCATAGTTGCGTTTGTTTTGCGTGTCATTTCCCGTATACGCTTTATACGTTACCGTACCGATATTATCTGCCATGGAGCCGGACTGATCCAGCACCAGAATGATATCCGTAGGGACATCTTCGGTATGCACGGTTGTGGTCTGCGCGCCGGTGGCGAAGGCTTCCAGCGTGATGGTGTAGGTTCCGTCAGCATTGGCCGTCGCCGTCTTGCTGATCTTCATGCCGCTGTCAGCGGTGGGATCATCCGCATAGACCGTTGCGGGCACAATCAGCGTGCAGAGAAGGGACAGACCCAGAAGCAACGATAGAATCTTCGTCTTTTTCATAGTCTGCCTCCTCAATTCTCCCCGCCGGTAACGGGTTCGCCAAAGGGCGCGACATCGGTGTAGTTTACGGTAGCGCGGCAAATCTCGCTCTCCACGGGAGGTTCGGATTCCTCAATCACGATGGCGGGCAGCGGGGCGGGCATCAGCGCTTCCATATGCGCCTCCACCTGCGCGATCTGCTCCTCCGACAAAGACCTCAGCACATCCTCCGGGGTTGCCTCGATCATCGCCTCGATCTCCTCCAGCGTGGTGCAGGCCATGATCTTGTTGAACAGGTGGCAGGGGCATTTGCACTCTGCATCGGTGCAGTCCTTTGTGCAAGTACCCATGTGCTTGAAATCATCGGGCGCAGGCTTCACATACAGCGGGCAGCCCTCCTTGTGGGCTTCGCCTTCGGCGGCGCC
>ENA-ORMN01003689-ORMN01003689.1-human-gut-metagenome-genome-assembly--contig:-NODE-3689-length-11765-cov-7.009821_pt1 | contig 11765 bp, 10 predicted proteins | sample MGYA00242102_ERZ508993 | MGnify/ENA primary metagenome ERZ508993 (study PRJEB26280, sample SAMEA2338770) | human gut metagenome | biome: human gut; feature: human-associated habitat; material: faeces... | reverse complement strand
CATCGCCCCACCAAAGGGCTTTCCGGTCGCCCTTTGGAAACCTTCGGGCACAAATGGTTAATTGCAATCTTGAAATATCCGTTTTGGGGCTTGACAGCTCCTTTTTCTGTCTGCAAAGGAGACTTTTCCATGTCCATTGCCGCTCAGGTCGTCATTCTCTTTCTGGTCGTGCTCGTCGGCGTTCTCTGCCGCCGCCTCGGTTATTTTACGGATGAAACCATTCGCGGGGTCACGCAGCTCGTCGTCAACGTCACCCTGCCCGTGCTGACCGTCTATAACATGCAGCGCCCGTTTGACATGCATGTGCTGATGAACTTCCTGCTGACGCTGCTTCTCTCGCTCGCCGCCATTCTCGCGTCGATTGGGGGCGCGTCCCTCCTCTTCCGCCATCGCCCGCACGACAAGCGCGCGGTCTTGCTGAACATGGCGGGCTTCTCCAACTGCGGCTTCATGGGTTACCCAATCATTCTGGCCATCAATCCGGATTGGATGATCTACGCCGTCGCCTACAACATCGCTTATCTTCTCGTCTCGTGGACGGTCGGTGTGAGCCTGTTTCAGGGGCGGCAGAACGTCAGCCTCAAGCGCGTGCTGCTCAACCCGAACGTCATCGCCGCGTTTCTCGGCTTTGCGGTTTTCTGCCTGAACATCACGCTGCCCGACATCCTTTCGCAGACGATGTCGCTCATCGGCGGGCTGACGACGCCGCTCTCCATGCTGCTGATCGGCACACGCATCAGCGGCATCCGGCTGAGCGAGCTGCGGGATAAGGATTATCACATCACTGCCGCGCTCCGCCTGATCGTTCTGCCGCTGATGCTCTATGTCCTCCTGCTTCCGCTGCACCTGGATCCCGCCGTGCGGAGCACACTCTACCTGCTCACGGCCATGCCCTGCGGCACGCTGTCCGCCATGCAGGCCGAGCTTTACGGCGGCGACGCGCGCTTTGCCGCCCGCGCCATCGCCTATTCGACGCTGCTTTCCCTCGTCACCGTGCCGATCGTCAGCATGCTGCTGTAACCGCGGCCACAACAAACGGCGCCCATCCTTTCGGATGGGCGCTGTTTGCCATATACATAAGGAGTTGCAGTACTGGCTGTTTTAAGAGGCGGCTTTCTTTTTCTTCATGCTCATAAAGACCGGGCTGACCAGCAGCGCGATGCACACGATAATCAGCACGAAGGCAATCGGATGCAGCGTCGGGTTGAACATCTGGAAGACGTTCGCGCGCGCCATCAGGTAGCCGCGGGAGAAGTTCTGCTCGCACATGCTGCCCAGAACCAGACCCAGCACGATGGCCGCGCTGTTGAGGTGGCAGGCGCGAACGACAAGCCCCAGAATACCGGCCAGCACCATGATCTGAACGCTCGTCGCGGACATCTGGTCGCCATAGGTGCCGATGAGCGCGAGCATCAGGATGATCGGGCCGAGGTAAGAATACGGAATGGCCAGAATCTGCGCGAACACCTTTGCAATCGCCATCGCGACGATAACCATCAGGATGTTCGTGACGATCATGGACATGAAGGTCGCGGAGAGGTAGGTCGGCTGGTTCGTCAGCAGCAGCGGTCCAAGCTGGACGCCCTTGAGCGTCAGCGCGGACATCATCACCGCCGCGGCGTTGCCGCCCGGAATACCGAGGGACAGCAGCGGAACCATCGCGCCGCCGGTCGCGGCGTTGTTCGCCGTTTCGGAAGCCGCAATGCCATCGATGATGCCGGTGCCGAATTTCTCCGGATGCTTGGAGAACTTCGTCTCCATCGTGTAGCACATGAAGGAAGCGATGGTTGCGCCCGCGCCCGGCAGGATGCCGACGATGGTGCCGACGACGGAGCAGCGCAGCATCGTCCACTTGATCGACCAGATTTCCTTGAAGGAGGGCATCTTCGTGTTGACCTTGCCGCCGGAAACGCCGTCCTCGGCGGAGAGGCGCTTCTTCTTCGGGTCGGTCTGCTTGAAGACCTCGGTCACCGCGAACAGACCGATCAGCACCGGGATCATGTCGATGCCGGCCAGCAGGTTGCGGCTGCCGAAGGTCAGGCGCTGCACCGCGTACATCTTATCCTGACCGACGCAGGCTAGCAGCAGGCCGATCAAACCGGAGATGATGCAGTTGAGGATGTGGTCGCTGTCCAGACACGTCAGGATCGACAGGCCCATGAACGTCACGGCGAACAGGTCGCTCGGGCCGAACTGGAGCGCGGCCTTCGTCAGCGGCTGAGACAGCAGGAACATCGCGATGGCGGAGAACAGGCCGCCGATGGCGGAGGCCAGCAGCGCCACGCCCAGCGCCTTGCCCGCTTCGCCGCGCTGCGCCATGGGATAGCCGTCAAACGTCGTCGGCGCGGAAGAGGGAACGCCCGGAATCTTGAACAGAATCGCGGTGATCGAGCCGCCCGTGATGGACGAGCAGTAAATCGCGACGAGGAAGACGATGGCCGGAATCGGCTCCATCGTGTAGGTGAAGGTCAGGCCGAGAGCGACGGCCATCGTCGCGGAAACGCCCGGCAGCGCGCCGAAGATCGTACCGAGGATGATGGCGACGCAGACCATCAGGAACATGCCCGGATTAAATACTGCGGCTGCGCCGGAGGCCAGAAGTTGTCCCATACTCATAATGCTGTCGCCTCCTTAAAAGATGTTCTTGACCGCAGCCACGATGGATTCGAGCCACAGCGCAAAGTTGCGCAGGAAGCCGATCGTGCCGCGCGGCAGGTTGACGCTGAGCATGCCGCTGAAGACGATGTAGAGCACCAGCGTGATGCACACAGACGCAATCAGCAGGCGGACGACGTTCTTTTCGCCCAGCAGCAAACCGTAGAAGAAGAGGACGAACAGCGCGGTCACGATGAAGCCGACGGTCTCCAGGATGAAGGAGGCAGCGACCATGATCACGATGCCCAGGAACAGCTTGCTCTTGAGGAAGCCGGGGATGCTCCCCACAAAAGCGCCCAGCGTGAAATCCGGATTGCCCTTGTTCTTCTTGATGATCTTGATGATGTTCACGATCAGGCAGATCTCAAGCAGAATGATGATCGTCTTCGGCCAAACGTCCGGCTGAAGCGCGTAGGGGTTTCTCGCGACACTCGCGGGAACCGCGGCTTCCAGCACATGGGTGAAGAACGTGAAGCCAAGGAAGATGAAGAGCAGAATGTTGATAATCAGTTCAAACACAGTGCCGCAACTCCTTTGTGATTGAGAAAGAGGGGAAGCGTTTCCCCTCTTTCCGTGTTGATTTAGGTCAGAATCCGTTCAGAATCGCCCGACGGATTCATCGGATAGAGGACGATTACTTCAGATCGTCGTAATCCTTCACGAGGGTGCCCTGCTCGACCATGTAGTCGTGCAGATCCTTGTACTCATTGTGGCAGAACTCGGCGGTCTCCTCACCCGGAGCCGGGATCGGGCGCTCGTCATACGCCGCGTTGTGGGTGAATTCCTTCCAAGTGTCAGACTGCTTGGCTTCCTCGATGGCGGCAACCAGCGTGTCGATGGCCTCCTGCGGGGTGCCCTTCTTGGCGAAGATGCCGCGCCACGGACCCATCACGGAGTCGATGCCGTTCTCAACGGAGCACTGCAGGTCGGGGGCGATGGTCATGCGCTTCTCGCACAGCGCCAGAATCGGCACGATGTCACCGGACTCAACCAGACCGGCGATGTCATCCCAGCCGCAGACGTACAGGTCGCAGTGGCCGCCAACCAGCGCGGAGTTCGCGTCGGAGCCGGAGGAATACGGGATTTCGAGCAGGTCGAGGCCTTCGGTCGCCTGAGCGAGGGACGCGCCGTCAACGCCGGTCGCGGTCAGCATCGCAACGGAAACCTCAAACGGATGATCCTTGATGTAGGCCTGGAGCTCCGCCCAGTTGCTCACACCGAACTTCTCAAGGGAGATCTTGGAAGCGACGATGGCGTTGATGGAGTGAACCAGCACGTCTTCGCACTCGAACTCGGTCTTGAAGTCCATCGAGGTGTTGCCCAGCATGTCCTGAATGTACAGGGACTGGGTGCCGAGCATGAAGGTGTAGCCGTCGGCCGGCTGCTTGTAGGTGTATTCCACGCCGTTCACGCCGGAACCGCCTTCCACGTTCACAACCTCAACCGGCACGCCCAGAATATCCTGGAGCAGCGTGGCCAGCGGGCGCAGGGTGGAGTCAGCGCCGCCGCCGACGCCCCACGGGCAGACCAGATCAATCTTGCGCTCGAACTTGAATTCGGCGCTGGCGCAGGTCGCAAGACCCAGCACCATCACGAGAGCGATAGCGAGACATACGAGCTTCTTCATAGGTTTAACCTCCTTTTATTCCTAAGCCGGTTTTTCGTCTCCGGCTCAAGTTTCCTTGATCAAGTTCCCTTGACGGGCAACGCGATGTAAAGCGCTCAACGAGGCAAAACTTCCAAAGGAAGCGCCCCGAAGTTCTTGCGCTTTTGATGGATCCATGATAATATAAAACTGTCCATAATGCAAATACCGTTTTTTCTATGAAATGCATAAGTCCCCGGTTATAACCCTTGATTTCACTCGTTTTTTGGGCTGTTTTCATTTCGCGTCCCATCTCGATTTTCTTTTTTATCACCTTTCACTCTGATCGACCGCGGGGGGATTTTCTTGAATTTTAAGCATATCAACTACGTGCTGACCGTCCTGACAGAGGGCTCTATCACCGCGGCGAGCAAAAAGCTGTTCGTCTCTCAGCCCGCGCTTTCACAGACGATCAAGCTCATCGAGCAGGATCTGGGCGCGCCCATCTTCGACCGCTCCACCGACCCCATCTCCCTGACGCACGCCGGGCAGCGCTACGTCGAGGCGGCGCAGGCCATTTTGGATATCGACCGCAACCTCCACGCGGAAATCGCCGAAACCAAGAAAGAGGTGCACGGCCGCATGCGCGTGGGCATTTCCAGCCAGCGCGGCATCCAGCTCCTGCCCCTGATTATCCCCGAGTTCATCAAGCGCTACCCCTATGTCAAAATCGAGCTGCTGGAATACGGCAGCGACACCCTCGAGCGGCTCACCGCCGAAGGTCAGTGCGATCTGGGGCTGATTACCACCGCCGTCAAGCCCAACCGCCTCAACTATGTGCTCATCGAAAACGAGCAGGTCGTGCTGATGGCCGCGCGCTCCACCGAGCTGGCGCACCGCTTTGAGGATGGCCAGCCCATCGACATCAAGGACGCGATGGGTGAAAAATTCGTCTGCATGACGGAAAGCCACAGCGTCCGCACCATTCAGGACAGGCTCTTTGAGCGCTGTAATTTCAAGCCCAACGTCATTCTGGAAACCGATAACATGGAGGCCGCCAAGCACGTCGCCGCGCGCGCCAACGCCGTCATGCTCATCCCCCACGTCTACGTCGTCAATTCGATGGAGCTGAAATACCGCGTTCAGTGCCACCCCATCAAGAACAACGATTACGAGCGCCATTTCTTCTTCTGCTACCGCAAGGGCATGTATCTGACCCGCTATATGGAGGATTTCGGCCGCATCGTCTGCGACAAGCTGAATGTGCCGTTCAACATGCCGGGGCACGAGGCGTAAGCGCAGAATCCCGCTCCATTCACCGCGCCGGGCGCGGTTTTTTCTTTTGTTTACGAAAATTTTTCGGAAAAATAAAGGGAGTTATTTTTAAGTGAGCGCTTGATTCTCAACAATTTTGTGCTATACTTACCAAGTGGTTTATTCGTTTTTTATGGCGTGCCTTTGATGCGCCCGCCGCCGGTGAAAGCTGTCAGCGGACGGAAAAACACTTGGGAGGAATGAAAATGAAAAGAAGGGTTCTGGTTTTTCTTCTGGCGCTGTGCCTCGCGGCGGCGCTCGTTCCGGTGACTGCATTTGCCGGGGGGGTATGATTTTGGTGGCGGAACCGGCACACAGGGAGACCCGTGGCTGATTACCTCGCGCGAAGATCTGCTCAATCTGGCAAACCGTCTGAACTCCGACATCGCGGCAACAAACTATAACAACTTCAATGGCTGTTATTTTAAGCAGACCGCCGACATCGACCTGACAGGCGTTGCTTGGGAACCGATCGGCTATTCCGGCGACACATGCTTTGCAGGCAATTACGACGGTGACGGGCATATCATCGCAAACGCGAAGTCCACCGGAAAGGTAGACGCTGACGGCTACGCAACCGCAGGAATATTTGGATGGGTTCTCTTTGGTTCTGTTCAAAATCTGCATGTCAAAGCCGCCGATTTCGTGGCAACCGGAGAAAACAATTACAGTTTTGTGGGTGGCATTACGGGCGTGTGCTATGGCGCGTCCATCAAAAACTGTTTGGTTACCGATTCCAAATTGGAAAGCAGGCAAGACAACAACAATAACTGCGCCGGAAGCATCGTGGGCTATTCCGCTGGCGGTACATTTAATAACTGTGCCGCCGAAAACAACCAAGTCAAGAGCATGGCTTACGGCGGCGGTTTTGTGGGTGAAGTAGACGATGACAACGATGGTATAACCACCCCGTCTGCTTTTATAAATTGTTATGCAGCCGATTGCACCGTGACAGGCGTTACTCCGAATAAAAGCGGTTCGAGCTTTATTGGCGGCTTTGCCGGTCAAATAACAAATGAAAAGCCGACCGCTGAAAATTGTTTTGTATATCGCGTTAAGCTGTCCACTGATGGAACGTTTGCGTCAAATACATCCATCGGCGTTTTTGCGGGCAATCTATGGGGAAATCCGTCTGCTCACTACCAGAGTAAGATCATCACCAAAAACTGCTTCTATGGAGAATGTGGAACGACAGAAAAGGCGGAAGGTGCCGAGCAAAAGACGGCAAAAGAATTTGAAAACGGAACCGTGGCAAAGCAACTGGGCGGCAAATTTGTGCAGCACGGTGGTTCTCCCTCGCTGTCTATCGAACCCGCGGATTACAGCGCGGTTGACGCGGCCATCGCTAAGGCAAACGCGCTGAGCAAGGACGATTACAAGGATTTCTCCGCCGTTGAAGCCGCTATCAACGCCGTCGTTCGTGGTAAGACCCTTCGGGAACAGGCCGCAGTTGACGCGATGGCAAAAGCTATCGAAGACGCGATAGCCGCACTGGAGAAAAAGCCTGTTAAAATGGCCGTGCAGCTTCCTCAGACGGGCGACGATTCCAACCTTGCCTTGTGGACGGCGCTTCTGCTCGTCAGCGGCGCGGCCATCTGCACGATGATGGCGGGCAAAAAGAGGAATTACGGAAAATAACAAAATAAATCCTACACAAAAACGCGGGCGCACATGACACGCCCGCGTTTTAATTTGCCGAAGGAGTCCTCCGTCATTCGCGCCCCAGCAGCGCCGCGCCGATGATGCCCGCGTCGTTGCCCAGCTGAGCCAGCGCGATTTCGGGCATGGGCAGCACAGGATACATCAGATACTTGGGCAGCAGCTCCCTGACCGCATCCAGCAGGAAATCGCCCGCGCGGCTGACGCCGCCGCCCAGCACGATCACCTCCGGGTCGAGCACGTTGAACAGGCTCACAATGCCGTGCGCCAGCCCCTTGACGTATTCATCAAACACCTGTTTGGCGGTCGCGTCGCCCGCCTTGGCGCAGTCGATGACGATTTTCGCGTTGATCTTCTCCGCGTCGCCGCCGCAGCGCGCGAGAATCGCGCTCTCCGGGTGCTTCTCCACCGCGCGCTTGGCCTCGCGGATGATGGCCGTCGCGGAAGCATAGCGCTCAAAGCAGCCCTTGTTGCCGCAGGTGCACGGCTCGCCGTCCATCTTGATAATCATGTGGCCGATTTCCGAACCGATGCCGTGCACGCCGGAATACGGCTTGCCGTTGATGACGATGCCGCCGCCCACGCCCGTGCCCAGCGTGATAAACACGCTCGATTTCGTGCCCTTGCTCACGCCCGCGATGGATTCGGCGTAGCCCGCCACCGTCGCGTCGTTATCGACGACGACCCGGTTCGGCAGATATTTGCCCATCTCCGCCACAAACGGAACCTCGTGCCAGCCGAGGTTGGTGCAAAACGGGATGATTCCCGTCTTGGGGTCGCATATACCCGGCACGCCCACGCCGATGGCCGCAATATCCGCCATCGCGACGTTCGCCTGCTTCGCCACATCCTCGCACAGCGCCGCGATATCGCGGATGATCGCCTGATACGGGCGCTCCTTCATCGTCGGGGTCGAGCCCTTGGATAGAATCTCGCCGCGCTCGTTCACAACGCCCGCCTTAATGCCCGTTCCGCCCAAATCCACACCGATGTACAGCATAACGTGTCCTCCTCTTATTCAATTCCCCCGCCGCGCCCCGGCCGGTCAGAGCCATGTGCGCCCGGAAAGGGATTTATTCCTGATGGGTGTAATGCTTTTTGAGCCTGCGGTCCAGCTCGGCGACCGCGTCGTAGCCCTCCGCCTTCAGCCGCCAGTTCCGCGCCGCGATTTCCACCACCATCGCCAGACTCCGGCCGGGGCGCACGGGCAGCTCGATCAGCGGCAGCTCCACGCCCAAAATCTCCATCGTCTTTTCCTTGTTGCCCAGGCGGTCGTAATCCTTGCCCTCCTGCCAAAACTCCAAATGGATCACCAGATCAATGCGCGAGCGCCGCACAATCGAGCCGATGCCGAAAATCGCCTTGATATCCACAATGCCCACGCCGCGCAGCTCCATGAAGTCGCGCACCATCTCCGGCGATTCGCCGAACAGCGCGCGCCCCACGCGGGAGATATCCACCACGTCGTCGGCGACGAGCTGATGGCCGTGCTTGATGAGCTCCAGCGCGCACTCGCTCTTGCCCACGCCGCTTTCGCCGGTAATCATCAGCCCCACGCCGAACACATCCAGCAGCACGCCGTGACAGGTCTGCCTCGGGGCGAGCGCCTCGCTCAAATAGGTGATGGCCTTCGCCGAAAAGAGGCTCGTCTCCTCGTCCGATCCGTACACGGGCACGCCGTTTTTGCGCGCCTGCCTGAGCAGCTCCGGCGGGCACTTCATCTTTCGGGCGATGATGATGCAGGGGATGTCATACGAAAAATAGCGCTCGAGCCGTTCGCAGCGCACGTCCTCCGGCAGGTTATCCAGATAGGCCATCTCGGTTTTGCCGATGACCTGCGGCCTTTCGAACGCAAAGATGTCGAAATACCCCGCGAATTGCAGGCCGGGTCTGCAAAGGTCGGCCATCCTGATGCAGGGCTGCTTTTCCTTTCCCGCGTGGCTGATGGTTCGCAGCGCCGTGGCGCTGGCGAGCTTTTCGGGCGATATGCTCATCATCCGTTTCCTCCTGTCCGTCTTACGTTCATTATACCCCATCACGCGCGGAAAGACCAGCTTATTTTTGGCTCAGTCGGCTGCTTGCGCGGGCGATTTTGCGCCGTTTTCCATACAAAAAAGGCTGACGCCCCGCGGCGAATCGACGCCGCCGAGGTCATCAGCCTTTTTCAGTTGTCACAATCCCACGGCTCTGCATCTTCTGAGAATCCGCAGGGCTCTGGCGCTGTGCAAAAGCTCCATCACCGCGCTGATCTTGTCCGCCGCGCTGACCAGCGCCGTTTCACGGTATCTGGGCAGCGCGATGTTGAGCGGAAACATGTGCTTTTTGATCACATCGCGCTCGATCTCGTTCAATTCAAACTGCTTCTGCGCGTTGCAAAGCGCTTCCCGCGCGTGAGTGAAGCCGTGCAGCGGCCGCATGCTGGCCGGATCGTTCCAGTTATACATGAAGAAATCGTGCAGCAGCGCGCCGCGCACCATGCTCCTTCTGTCCACGCGCACGCGCCATTTATCCGCCAGCCGCAGCGCGATGTAGCACACCGCCAGACAGTGCTCGTACCGCGAGACCGTGCCGTGCTGCGGGAACGTGCGCAAAGCCTGCATATCGCGGTTTTCCAGCACGTCCCGACCCAGTCGGCACATTTCGCGAATCGTCAAATCGTTCGAGTTCATGTCAAGCGCCAATGGAATCGCCTTCTTTCAAACAAAACACGCTCAGTCGCCTACAAGCGTCAGCAGGTTGGCCAGCACGCCCGGATGCATCACCAACGATGCGGAGAGCTTCGCGGCCTGCTGCATCACCTCGTTTTGAATCTGGTCGAGCTGCGCGTCGGTGAGCTGGGTCATGTCGATGGCCTGACCGCCCGCAAACTCGATTTCCTCATATTCCGCCTGCTCGAGCGTTACATTCGCGCCGAGCTTGAAGATATCCGTCAGCGTCAGCGAAACGTCGGCCAGCGTGGCGAAAGCGTCGCCGTCGGTCTTCGTGTTCCCCTCGACGGCGGCGATCAGGCTGTATTCGTCCTCGCCGTTGTCGCGGTAGCTCAGGGCGACGCTGCCGGTGAAATGCTCCACGTCCGCGCCGTCGTCATCCGGCTCGACCACGAAATGCGACACGCTGTTCACGCCCAGCCCCATCGCGGTATCGGCCTTGGTGTCCTTCAAATCGAGATAGCCGTTCAGGCTGCTGTCCTTCACGCCGTTCACGTCCAGCCCGTTCTTCATTTTCACGTCGCCGACGAGCCGCTGATCGTTCAGGAGCTGCAATTCGCCGTGGCTGGTGACGATGGGCTGCTCGTTTTCGTCGTGCTTGACGGAGTAGGTGAACGCGCCCTCATACGGCACAACCTCGGTGAACTGCGGCATTTCCGCGTCGAAGCCCACCGTCTCGCCGAAATCGTCGTAGCTGACGATCATCTTGAGCACGTTGTCCGTGCTGTATTCCCATGCATTGTTGGTGTATTTGACCAGCTTCTTGAAGAAGTAGGAAACGTCGTTGTAGGTGCACAGCGCGCCGTCGTCCGCAACGGCGTGGGACGGCTGCACGTAATCCACCGCCGGGTCGATCTTCTCGTCCTTGAAGATGCTGTCGATTACCTGCCGCGCCTGATAGCGGGTCACGCCGTTTTCGGCCAGCACGTCGGCGAGCGCCTGCTGGAACTTGCCCTGCGTCTCGCAGATCGTCGCGGAGATGTTCCAAAACAGCGTGTTGAACTTGTCCGCGTCGATGGTGCCGACCATGCGCTGCGCCACCGCGTCGCGCGTCTCGGTCGCATCCAGATATGTGTCGTCAAAGACGTACAATTCGCCGGTGTCCATCTGCGTGCCGGAAACCCAGCCGAGCAGATGGCTCAGCATCAGCACTCCCACGTCGGAGGCGGTGATGCGCAGGCGCTCCATCGCCGGGTAATCGTCAAAATCCGGGTCGTCAGCGCTCTTGCCCGGCACACCGGAAAGCAGCCCCTCAAAGTTCGCCGAAGCCAGCGCGCCCTCCGGCAGCGCGAGCACGAGCTTGCCGGTCAGGTTGGTCATCATCTGCACCGAGCCGTCGGCGTATGCCAGCGCGTCCGCGCTGAAAATCGTCAGGCCGTCGGTTTCGATCTCCGCGTGGATGCGCGCCGTGCCGAAATCATCGTAGAACGACATGTGCAGCTCGGTCGCTTCCATCAGCGAAACGACCGCGTCCAGCTTCTTTTCCAGCTTTTCGTCGCTCAGGCTCTTGACGACGTCACCCAGCTCCAGCCGGAAGCCCGCGCTGAGGTTGAGCTGATTGCCCGCCACATAGCTGTCGGAAATCGCGGTCGTCGTCAGCTCGCCCGCCGCATAGTTGCTCTCCGCCAGAGACGCGGCGGGAGACAGCAGCATCGCGGCGCTCAGGCCGAAAGCCGTCACTTTGTTTTTCAAGCTCATAGATTGCCTCCTTGCTTTTTCTCACAAACCATCCGATATGCTCTTTTTCGTCTGTTCATCCAGTTGCCGGTACAGCCGCCTGCTCAGCGCCCGAACGGCCTCTTCAAGCGTCCACGGCTCCGCGTCGCTGTCCGCCTGCGCGCCGT
>ENA-ORMN01003688-ORMN01003688.1-human-gut-metagenome-genome-assembly--contig:-NODE-3688-length-11773-cov-22.934716_pt1 | contig 11773 bp, 10 predicted proteins | sample MGYA00242102_ERZ508993 | MGnify/ENA primary metagenome ERZ508993 (study PRJEB26280, sample SAMEA2338770) | human gut metagenome | biome: human gut; feature: human-associated habitat; material: faeces... | reverse complement strand
TGACGCCCAGGTGCAGTTCCCGCCCGCCGCCACCGAGGAGTTGGAGCAGGCCATGTTCCGGGACGTGATCGGCATCTGCACCACCACCTGCGCCGGCCCCTGGGGCCGCCGCCAGAACATCAAGCTGGCCTCCGCCGCCATCAACGGCCGTATCTATAACCCCGGCGAGGAGTTCTGGTACAACGCCACTGTGGGCCAGCGCACCGAGGCCCGGGGCTTCCAGCCCGCCGCCGCCTACTCCGGCGGCAAGACTGTTACCTCCATCGGCGGCGGTATCTGCCAGGTATCCTCCACGCTGTACTATTCCGCCCTCATGGCGGACCTGCAGATCGTCCTGCGCTACGCCCATATGTTCGACCCCGGCTATATGCCCGTCACGGGCTGTGATGCCACGGTCAGCTGGGGCGGCCCGGACTTTGCCTTCCGCAACAGCACCAACTACCCCATCAAGATCACCACCAGCTACAACGACGAGACCAACCAGCTGACCATCACCCTGCTGGGCACCAAGACCGACGACCACTATGTGGAGATGACCAACCAGTTCCTCTCCTACTCCGAGCGCAAGACGGTCTATCAGGAGTCCGAGTCCGTGGCCCCCGGCACCACCGAGGTGGAGCAGTACGGCCACAACGGCTACGCCGTCCAGACCTACCGCAACGTCTACGCCGGCGACGGTACGCTCCTCCGCAGCACCAAGGAGGCGTACAGCGACTATGACCGGGCCGACAAGATCATCCTGGTCGCCCCCGGCGAGCTGCCGCAGTAAATAAAGAAACAGCCCCCTGCCGGGGGCTGTTTTCTGCTTTCGCTGTGTCTTCGCCGGGAGCAGACAGAGAAAAAGACCGGCGAAAGCCGGTCTTTTCTTTCTGCGTATCATTCTCTCCGCAGGGCTTCAATGGGGTTCAGCTTCGATGCCTTCATGGCCGGCACCAGGCCGAACACCACGCCGATGACCATGGAGAAGGCCACGGCGATGATGCACGCCGGTACGCTGATGGCCACCGGTGTCCCCATGATGTGGGACATCATCTCCGCCAGGCCGATGCCCGTAGCCACGCCCAGTATGCCGCCCATGCTGGTCAGCACCGCCGCCTCCGTCAGGAACTGCCAGAGGATGCGGCTCTGCTGCGCGCCGATGGCGATCTTCAATCCGATCTCGCGGGTGCGCTCGGTGACGGACACCAGCATAATGTTCATCACGCCGATGCCGCCCACTACCAGCGAGATGGCCGCGATCCAGATCAGCTGCTTGTTGGTGGACTCCGACAGGCTCTGCAGATCGCTGGCCTGCTGCAGAAGGTCCTTGGACTCGTACTTGTACTTCGTGGTCCGGATGGCGTTCTCGTTCAGGTACTTGGCCACATTGTCGCCGGCGGCGGTCATGTCGTTGGTGCTGGTGGCCCGCACCGCCGCGTACTGGGGTTCATCATACCGGTACGGCACCGACCAGCACACGTCCGGGATGAAAATGGTCCCCGCCGTGCTGCCGGCGTACATCTGATAATCCTTAAAGCTGTTGATCACCGGTCCGCTGCTGGACCGGGAGGACACCACACCCACCACGGTGAACGGCATCCCGTTGATCTCGATGGTGCCGCCGATGGGGTTCTCGCCCTGGAACAGCGACTTTGCCGACTTCGCGTCGATCAGCGCCACATTCCGCCGGTTCTCATAGTCCCCCGCCGTGAAGGAGCGTCCGTAGTTCACCGCGTAGTCCACGGCCGTCAGATAGTGGTCGTCCACGCCGTACAGCGAACCGCTGAACGCCGTATTGCCCACGTATACGTTGTCGCACCAATCCCGGGAGTAGTACATACTCACCAGCGACACGCTGCCCAGCTTCTCCATCTCATCCCGCATCTCCCGGGTCACTGGGTCGATACCCTCCGGCAGCGCCGAGTAGTTCAGGTCGAAATAGTTTTGGCTGTCCGTGGTGCCGATGGTCACCCGCACCACGTTGTTGCCCGCGCCGATCAGGTTCTGCTTGATCTGCTCGTTGGTGCCCTGAATGGTGGACACGATGGTGATGATCGCGGCGATACCGATAATAATGCCCAGCATGGTCAGAAACGACCGCAGCTTGTGGCTCCACACGCCCTGAAAGGCGAGATTTATATTTTCCAACATATGGTTATCCCGCCTCCTTTATATGCCGTAGTTGTACAGCTGGTCGGTCGTGGCCTCCTGGGTGTGGGCACCCTCCACCACGTCGCGTCCATAGGGGAACGCCACATAGTCGTCCACGGTCAGCCCGCCCCGTATCTGGGTGTAGCTGCCCCACAGATCCCGGCCGGTCTGTACCCACCGCTGCTCCAGTCTGCCGTCCTCGCCCCGGGCCATCACATAGCTCTTGCCGTTGTCGGTCCGGATGAACATACTCTGCAGATACAGTGAGCTGCCGCTTTCTTCCGCGCTGGTGTCCTTCTGGTACTGTATATCCACATAGTCATTGGGCTGCAAATTCGCGTCCTCGGTGACAAACACCTTGAAGGGGTAGTAGGACACGTTGCTGTTGCCGTCGCCCCAGTTGTTGCCGTTGCTGGTGGGATAGTCGTCGATGGACACGATGGTGCCCTCGCAGGCCGCTCCGGTCATCCAGCTGCTGATGGATACGCTGTCGCCCACCTGCACGCTGCCCAGATCCATCTCGCTGAGGGTGCCGGTGACGTAATATCCGCCGCCGCCGGACAGCTCCACCACAGCCTCGCTGTTGTTATAGGCCTCGTCCGGGTCCCGCACGGCCTTCACCGTGCCGTCGAACTCCGCGTACACGTTGCCGTCGCCCAGCTCCGCCAGCTTCTTGTCCAGCTTCAGCTTCGCCACCTTCAGGTTGACCTCCTGCTCCTTTACCGCCTGAGCCTTCTCCAGAATGGCCTTGTTCAGATCCAGCTGGGTCATGGAGGACTCCAGCAGCTCGTCGATCTGGGCGATCTTCTTATCCAGCTTGGCGATTTCTTCTTTCTTGTCGCCGTAATCCAATGCCCCGTCCTGATAGTCCGCCAGATGATCGGCAGGTTCCATACTCACGGAAACAATGGTCTTCTTTGTGGTCGGCGTAGAAGGCTCGTTAGGGTCGGTGACAGTAACACCGGGGTCGGGCTCAGTGCTCTCGGTCTCGGTGATAGCCGTCAGCTTCAGCCCCCAGCACCGCTCCACAAGACCGCCCACCTTGTCGTCCGTGCGGTATACCAGCACCACGAAGAGGGGATCATCTCCTAATTTGCCGTTTTTGGTAAACATATCGATTAAATCTTCCTGTGCCAGCGGTATCTTGGATATCCACTGATAGTAGTACGGTGCTTTTTCCGTACCGTTGGAGACTGTGTTAGGGTCGGTAGGGGGAAGTACGTGGGTACTGGTTATCGTCTCATCCAGACCTTTGTCATTGTATATCTTTTTGATGATGTCATCCCGCTGCTTCTGGTACCCGGTCAGCTCCGCCTCCAGCGTCTCCTTGTTCTTCGCCTTCTTCAGCAGCTCCAGCTCGTTTTTCATGACCTCCAGGTTCTCCGCCTGCCGGTCATAGTCGATCTTGGCGCGCTCCACGGTGGCCTGTGTCAGGGTGGAGTCATAGCTCACCAGCACCGTGCCCTTCTTGACGCTGTCGCCCTCCTTGACCCACACCTTCTTCACCGTCTGGCTCTGGGAGATGTAGATCTTCTGCAATTTGTCCGTGGTCACCATGCCGCTGGTGTTGGAGGTGTCCCCCCAGTAGTCGGTCATGGCGCACTCGTTGACGGCGTATACGTTCACGTCGCCCCGCTGGGCGTTCCGGGCGATGGTCAGTCCGCCCCACACCGCGCCGCACACGCCCACCACGCAGGCGGCGGCGATAATGCCCTTTTTCAGCTTCTTGCTCATGCGGGGCTTTTCGCCGTCGGTGCGCTTTTCGCCGATATGCAGCTTTTCCCGCAGCGTCAGCTTCTCACTCATAGTCGTCACCTCCCGACAGTACGCCGTCCCGTATGGTCATGACCTTGGCGGCGTGGTTGGCGATGGAATGGTCGTGGGTGATCATGATGATGGTGGAGCCGCTCTCGTGCAGCTGCTGGAACAGCTCCATCACCGCCGCGCCGCTTGCGCTGTCCAGCGCGCCGGTGGGCTCGTCGGCCAGCAGCAGCTTCGGCTTGCCCACGATGGCCCGTGCGATAGCCACCCGCTGGCACTGTCCGCCGGACAGCTGGTCAGGGCGGTGCTCCACCCGGTCGGAAAGCCCCACCGTCTCCAGCGCGGCCCGGGCCCGTTCCAGCCGTTCCGCCTTCTTCACCCCGCCGTACAGCAGGGGCAGCGCCACGTTTTCCAGCGCCGTCAGCTTCGGCAGCAGATTAAAGCTCTGGAACACGAAGCCCAGCTCCTTGTTCCGCACCTCCGCCAGCTGCTTGTTGTTGCAGGTGGTCACGTCCCGCCCGCCCAGCAGATAGCTGCCGCTGGTGGGCACGTCCAGACACCCGATCAGGTTCATCAGCGTGGTCTTGCCGCTGCCGGAGGGACCCATGATAGCCAGGTATTCCCCCTCCTCCACGTCAAGGTTCACGTTTTTCAGGATATGTGCCACGGACTTCCCCATGGGATAGTCCTTGCATATATCGCGCATTTCCAAAATCATGCTCAGCCCTCCATCGGCGGAATGACCGCTGACGCGGAGGCGGCCTCGCCGCCGGGCAGCACGGTCACGGTGCTGCCGTCGTCCGTGACGGTGTCGTTCTCAGCAGGCATATCGCCGCCGTCCATGCCGTCCATGGGCACGTTTTCGTCGATTTTTTCACCGCCGCCCTCGGGGTATACCTCGCCGCCGCCGGCGCTGGGGTCAAAGGTGGCGTCGTCATAGGTGATGCACGTCATGCCCGCCTTCAGGCTGTCGTCGGGATAGGCGATGTAGTCCTCCGCCGTCAGGCCGTCCGTCACGGGATAGGTGTCCGTCTCCGTGTTGTACTCGCCCAGGGTGATGCTCCGCTTCTCCAGCTTGCCCTTGCTGTTCTGAGCCCACACCCAGGGCTTGCCCTCGGCGTCGTTGATGAAGTAGCTGGGCAGGTTGATCAGGCTCTCGTCCTGGGTGTCCTCCTGACCGTAGTCCGGCTCTATGTACACGTGCTGGCCCATGAGCAGGCCCTCGCCGCCGCCGTCCAGCGTCACATAGAAGGGGTACTTGCTGGACATGGCCGTGTCGCTGTCGCCGTAGTCGCTGCGGCTCTGCTGGGCGTTGTTCCAGTCGATGGAGCTGATGCTGCCCTTCCACGTCTGGTCGCTGACCCGGGAACGGATGACCACCGCCGTGCCCTCGGTCAGCACGCTGGCGTTGTTTTCATTCACATAGCCCTTGATGCGGAAGCCGCCCGTCTCCACGATGGTCATGAACGGCAGGGCGTTGCCGGAGTTGTCCGTGCCGCCGTCCGGGTTCAGGGACTGCACCTCGCCGTCCACCGGGGACTTGACGGTGCTGTCGGCGGTGTTGGCCTTCAGCTTCTCAATGTCCTTTTTCTTGGTGGCGATGTTGGCCTTCGTCTCCAGCACCTTCACGTTCTGCTCCCGCAGGTCCAGGGCGTACTGCCGCTTGGTGGCGTCGTCATAGGTGCTGTCCATCAGCTTCTGTATACGCTCCAGCTCCGCCTGCTGGTCCTCCAGCGTGGCGTTCAGCTGCTCCAGCTCCAGCTGGGCCATCTCCAGGTCGGTGCGGATCTGGCTGAGGTCATAGGTCAGCAGCACGTCGCCCTTTTTCACGCTGTCGCCCACCTTCACCTTGATGGTGTCGATGGTCATGGCGTCGTTTTTCTTGATGGTCGTCTCGCCCAGCGGGCTGACGATGCCTGCGAACCGGTCCGCCAGACCTACGGACCCCAGCCCGCAGATCATAGACACCGACTGCACGGAGGCCTCGCCCTCCGCTGCGCCGCAGCCGGACACACAGCCCAGCAGCATCACCAGCGCCAGTACAAAAGCCGCTTTTTTCATGTCGTGTTCTCCTTTTTCCTTCCCGCGCGCCCGCGGGATGATTTGCCTATTTACTTAGACGGCAGAAATTGTCATTCCGTTCCGCCGCTGCCCCCGACAATATCATATCATGCGCCTGGCCCTCAAAATGTGAATAAATCGTGAACACACGCTTAAGACCTTACTAAGGTTCCGTATCAAAACGGTGGCAAAACGCCCCGCGGAATATTGACAGCGTGCGGGGGAGTGTCCTATTATTATGGTGTGCCGTGTCCATCCCGGACATCTTACCGGTGTACGGGCGCCTTTCGGCGGACACGGCCCGCGTACGATACCACCGGCAGGAGGTTTTGCCATGAACAAAAAACGTATCCGCCAGATGGACCTGGCCCTGCGCCGCCGCCTTTCCGACCGTCCCGCCGCGGACTATTTTGCTCCCGGGGACGCCCTGCTCCGCGCCCTCGAGACCGAGGGCTATATGCAGCGCTTTGCCGGGCTGTTCAGCGGCACGCGCCTCCGCTGCGCCGACGTGCTGGCCCTCTGCCGCCCGGAGCTGGAGACGCTGTGCCCCGGCGAACCGTCCGAGGGCTGGCTGGCCTATGCCTACGACTATGCCCGCCGCCTGCTCTACCCGGAAAAGACCGATGCGGAGCCCTTCGCCCCCGGTGCGGTGTTCCTGCTGTCGGTGCTGGGCAGTGTCATCCTGATGTTTTTGGTCTGAACTGGGGGAGGACACTGAATGAACCGCAAAATTTCCGTAGGGATGACCGTGACCATCGTCATTCTGGCAATGACGGTCACTTTTTCCATCACGATGCTGATGGCGATGCGGCTGTTTGACCACACCGTCACCAGCGTGAAGGAAAAGGAGAGCATGTACAACAAGGTGGCCGAGGTAGACCGCTATGTGCGCGCCAACGACTACTACGACATCGACGAGACCATGCTGTACGACCGTCTGACTGCCGGTTATCTGCTGGGTACCGGCGACAAGTACGCCCGCTACTACACCGCCTCGGCCTACACCGACCTGCTCAACGCCCAGAGCGGCAAGCTGATGGGCATCGGCGTGGAGCTGGCCATCGACCAGTCCGGCTACGCCAAGGTCATCAAAGTGTATGACGAGTCTCCTGCCAAGGAGGCCGGCCTCCAGCGGGGCGATTACATCACCACCATCGACGGCGCAGACATCAAAAGTCTGGGCAGCGTGGAGGCTGTCCAGAACAAACTCCGGGGCGAGAGCGGCACGAGCGTCAATGTAAGCTGGCTGGACAGCGAGAACGCCCAGCACACCGCTGACCTGACCCACTACGGTTTCACGGCCAACAGCGTCGATTCCGCCATGGTGCAGGACAATGTGGGCTATATCAAGATCTGGCAGTTCGACAACTCCACCCCCAGTGAGCTGGACTTTGCGCTCCGCAGTCTGACCGCCAGCGGCGCCCAGAGCTTCATCTTCGACCTGCGCGACAACGGCGGCGGCATCCTTGATGACGCCATCAGCTGCATCGAACTCGTCGCGCCGGAAGGCGTGTTGGCCTACGCGGAGGATAAGGCAGGCAACCGCACCCTGCTGGGCAGCAGCACCGACGACACCGTCATCAGCCAGCCCTCCGTCTGCCTCGTGAACGAGAACACCGCCAGCGCGGCAGAGCTGTTTGCGTCCAGCCTGCGCTCCCTGTGCGGCGCACGCCTCGTGGGCAGCAGCACCATGGGCAAGGGCACCATCCAGAGCAGCCCGCAGCGCCTTTCGGACGGCAGTGCGGTGAGCATCACGGTGGCAAAGCTCATCTGCGGCGACGGCTCCTGCTTTGATGGCACCGGCCTGAGCGTGGATGTGGAGCGTGCCCTCAGTGCCGAAGAGACCACGAATTTCTACGATTATACCCCCGAGGATGACCCGCAGATCCAGCGTGCGGTCAGCGCAGCACAGCAGCTGAGCGGTACCACGACTCTGGGCGGTGTCAACGAAGCAGCTTCTTCGGCTGCTGCTTCCGAAGAAGCCGACAGCGCTGCCACTGAGCCGGAGAACGCTTCCTCTGAGGAAACGGCTTTCTCCACCGAAGCAGAAGCTGGCAGAGAAGCAGCATCCAGCGCAGAATAAAGGGTAAAACCGGCAGAAATGCTGCAGGGGCTTCTTCTTGTAAAAAGGAACCCGGTTTATTGCGGTGCTGTTTGCCGTATTGATCCCTTCTCGTGAAAATGCAACCCAGCCAGACCCGCAGGTTTGGCTGGGTTGCCATATTATAATAATATTTCCGCTGAATATGCCCAAAGCAACGCGGCGGGCATTCCCAATCATTTTGTCTGTGCGCCCTGCCGCACCAGCTCGATGAATACATTCATCTGCGGGGTCACCCATTTATCGCGGTGGTAGAACAGCTGCCGGTGCATCATGACGGTGCAGTCCGGTACGTTCAGCCGCGCCAGACGCCCTTCGGCCAGCGCGCTGCGCACGATGTACTCCGGCAAAAAGGAAAGCCCCATGCCCTGCTCCACCATCTGGCACAGCAGTGCGGCGCTGCCCAGCTCCAGATAGGGGTGGATGGCAAGGCCGTGCGCCGCCATGCACTGGTCCAGTGCGTCCCGGTAGCTCATGCCCCGCTCGGTGAGCAGAAACTCCTGCCGGGGCAGAATGTCCAGCGGGAGCACGCTTTCCTGCGCCAGCGGATGCTGCAGCGGCGCAATGAAGCACACCGGCTCTGGTACATCTGCCGCCAGCACCAGTGCAGGCTGCAAAAGGGGCTGATCCAGCGTGTAGACAAGGTCTACCTGATTGGTGCTCAGCAATTGCAGCATCTCGTCCGAGCTGGCGGTGTGCAGCACCAGCTCCACCTGCGGGCAGCGGGCATGATAGCGCTGCAACAGCCCCGGTAAAAAGGTGCTGCACACGGAATCCGCCAGCGCGATGCGCAGACTGCCCCGCACCTGCTGGGCGGGCTGCAAGGCGGCCTGTGCCTGCTGGGCAGTTTCCAGCAGGGTGCGGGCGTAGCCTAAAAAGGTCTGCCCGGCATCGGTCAGGCGCACCGTTTTACCCACACGGTCAAACAGCGGGGTGCCCAGTTCGGCTTCCAACTGTGCGATTTGGGAGGACACCGCCGACTGCGAGTAGCCCAGCTGCCGCGCGGTGCGGGAAAAGCTGTGCAGCTCAGCGATGTGCAAAAAGGTATTGACAGTCCGCAGTTCCATGAACGGCTCCTTTTATAACAGGGTGATATCCTGCACGGTGAGCTGAGCACCGTCCACGCTAAAATGCACCTCCAGCCCGGCAAACTCCATGCCGTACACCCGCTGCGGGTCGTGCTGGTAGGAGGGGCGGGGGTCACTGGCAAGCACGCCCTGCAAAGCGGCGCGGTCGGCCTCCGGTACGGTCTGCCACAACGCCTCTGGGCAGGAGACTTCCAGATGGTGGGTGCGGGTCTGCCCGGTAAAGCCCTCGGCGGCGTCCGGGTGGCAGTCCGCATAGGGGATGTAGGGCTTGATATCGTAGATGGGGGTGCCGTCCATCAGGTCGGCACCGCGCACGATGAGCACCGGCCCCACGTCCGGGCGCTGCTCAATGGCTTCCAGTTTTACGCTGGAAAGCCCCAACGGGTTCGGTCGGAAGGGCGACCGGGTGGCGAAAACGCCCACACGGGTGTTGCCGCCAAGGCGCGGCGGGCGCACGGTGGGGGACCAGCTTTCCCGCACTGCACCGGAAAACTGCCACACCAGCCAGATGTGGCTGAAATCCTCCAACCCGCGCAGGGCATCGGGATTGCGGTATTCCGGGGTAAAGATGATCTCGCCCCGCAGCTCCTCTACCAGCCCGCTCTGGCGCGGGATGCCGAACTTGGTGGGAAAGGCGGTATGGATATGGGCAATGACCTTCAGGGTCATGGCTTCGGGTGCCTGCTGCATGATGAACTCCTTGCTCAATAGATCTTTTCAATGGGGCAGTCGGCGGGGATGCCGTACCGGCTGCGGAAGGCCTGCAATTCCTGCGGGCTGCGGATCAGCTGTACCTCGGTAAAATGGCCAGTGTGCAGATCCTGAAACCCGGCCACCTGCTCCCCGGTGCAGATGCTGCACCGCAGCACCGGCTTCTGGGCGGCGGGGTCGTAGGAGGGGGACATTTTCTTTTTGCCGAACACAGGCTGCTCCTTTCTCTCCTTATCTTATAGGCCGCGGCAAAGCCCCACGGCCTTGCCCTCGATGTGCAGCTCCGAAAGCTGCTCTCCAGCGTAGAACATGGGCGGGCAGACGGCGGCGTTATCGGCCAGCAGCATCACGGCATCGCCCTGCCGGTGGAAGTGCTTGAGGGTGGCTTCCTCGCCCACCCGCACGGCAGCGATCTCGCCCTGCTCCACCTCGGGCTGGCAACGGATGCATACGATGTCTCCGTTGCATATCGTGGGAGACATACTGTCGCCGTGGCAGGTCAGGGCGAAATCCGCGTGCCACGCGGCGGGCACTCCGATATAGCACTCGATGTTCTGCTCGGCGGTGATGGGCGTGCCGCAGGCGATGGAGCCGATCAGCGGCACCTGCACCATGGTGGGCAGCGGCTCAAAGCCCGGGGGACAGGCGCAGGGCGCGTCCAGCCCCAGCAGAGCGGCGTTCCCATGCAGCCAGGCCCAGGCTTCCCTGCCCTCTTCCAGAATGTCCATCGGCTCCACTTCATAATCGCCGCGTGTGCGGAACATGGGTATAATGCCTGCAATACCCTGCTGGGCAAGATGGAGCGCCCACGGCACAAAATCCCCCAGGCTCTTGCCCACCCACATGCCGCCGTGAAAAAAGAGCACGGAAGGAGCGGCGGCTTCCGCCCGGTGGCCGGGGGGAAAAAAGACATACGCCATCAGCTCCTCTCCGTCTGAAAACCGCCTCCACACAAAGCCGGGCTGTTCCCGCAACAGTTTCCTGTACCGGGCTTCCGCCAAATGATCGGCTTCCGTGAACAATTCCATAAGAACGGCTTCATGATGCAATTGTGTTGCACTCCGCGCAAGTTTGATGTCTAAATAATCGTGTAATGACTTTCCGTTCCATTTTCTCCCTGGCCTGCTGCGCCGCAGCCCTTCTTTCTCCCGCTTCCGCAGCCCCCCGCCCCGGAGACGCCAAACTGAGAGACGACCTGGACGTGGCTTATAATACATGGCGTCTGCATCTGCTGCGCGGCAATTATGACGGCTGGAGAGCCACAACCTCCGCCTACCGCCAGGTGAAAGTGCGCAATCTGGCCGTCTCGGAAAAACGCCCCTTTCCCGCCTCCCTGTTCCGGCAGCCCATGGCTCCTCCTGCGCTCGCTCCGCTGATGTACGTAGGTTCCGTCGTAAACGGCCCCACGGCCGCAGCCACCTACTACGGCAAGGTGGATCTGGGGCTGGGCCAGGAACCCACGGATTCGAACGCCCTGGTGCTGCTGTTCACCCATGAAAACGGCAAATGGAAATATGACCAGGCGCGCTTTTTCAACCTCACCCGCCTGCCCGCCGTCAAAGAACGCCTCAAACGCGGAGACGCCTCCGTGCTGATGGAGCAGGACGGGTTCCAGCCCCTTGGGAAAATTCCCGCCGTGCCGCCTGTCTGCCCGCCGCCCAAATACATCGCAAAAATTCTGGTGGACTGCCCCGGCCGCACCGTCCAGGCGAACGTCAACAATATTTCCCTGCATGAATTTGACAACACCCGCCTGGCGGAAGTCATTTCCGGAGGACTGAGGGACGGGACCAACTCACTCACACTGAACTTTTCCGACAGCCCGAACGGCAAAAAAGGCGCCGTACTCGTGGAAGTGTACATCATGCCGGAAATCCCGGGCCACCTGCCCGCCAGGGCTTTTTCCTACTTCGTCCCCCCC
>ENA-ORMN01003687-ORMN01003687.1-human-gut-metagenome-genome-assembly--contig:-NODE-3687-length-11774-cov-5.789402_pt1 | contig 11774 bp, 7 predicted proteins | sample MGYA00242102_ERZ508993 | MGnify/ENA primary metagenome ERZ508993 (study PRJEB26280, sample SAMEA2338770) | human gut metagenome | biome: human gut; feature: human-associated habitat; material: faeces... | reverse complement strand
CCTCCACGATGGCATCGATCACCGTCTCGGGGCGAACGGCGCACCCGGGCGCGTACACGTCCACGGGAATCGCGCGGTCCACGCCGCCGATCACGTTATAGGCATCGCGGAACACGCCGCCCGAACACGCGCAGATACCGCATGCCACCACACACTTGGGCTCGAGCATCTGGTTGTAGATCTGGCGCACGACAGGCAGGTTCTGGGCATTGACCGACCCCGTCACCAAAAAGATATCCGCATGCTTGGGGTTGCCGGTGTTGACCACGCCAAAGCGCTCCGCATCGAACAGCGGCGTGAGCGAGGCCAGCACCTCGATATCGCATCCGTTGCAGCTCGAACCGTCGTAATGAATAACCCACGGCGAGCGCGACATTTTATGATCCATGGATGCCGCCTCCTAAATAAATACGTCAACGAGGATAGGCATAAGGTTGAGCAGGCCAAACACCAGCGCCACGCCCCATCCGAGCCTAAAGCAGCTGCGCCAGGTGCTGCGCGCGAAGGTGTTGTCGATCAGGACCTCGACAAAATACGTCGCGGCCATCACGACCAGGGCTACAACCCAGCTCACCGGGTTGTCCCAAACAAAGAACATGCCCACCCACATCAAAAACAGCACGGTCTCGCACCAGTGCATAAGGGTCATCTTGGCCAGCGTGCCGCCGCTCATCTCGGTGGCGACGCCCTGGACAATCTCCTGATGCGCGTGATGCGAGTACGAAAGGTCAAACGGCGACTTGCGCAGCTTGATGGTAAGCACCGCGAGCAGCGCGAGGAAAATGGGCGCGCTGTACACGACGATGGGGGCCGACTGCCCCGTCACGGCAATGGAATCGAAGCTGTCGGTGGCAAGGTACAGGCCCACGCTCATCAGCAGAACGGCGGGCTCGTAACTCATGACCTGCAGCAGCTCACGGTCGGCGCCGACCTGGGCAAACGGACTTTGCGTCGAGGCGGACGCCAGCACCACAAAGATCGCGGCGAGCGTCACCATAAAAGCGCACAGCAGCGTGTTGGAGCCCGACACAAAGATGCCGCCGCCAACGACGGTAAAGATGAGCGCGCACGCCATGTAGGTATCGTCCATGGTGTTTACGCTGGCAGGGGCTTTGCGCAGCAGCTTGGCAACGTCGTAGAAAGGCTGGAGCAGGCGCGGGCCCACGCGGCCCTGCATACGGGCCGAAAGTTTGCGGTCAACGCCGTCGATCAAACCGCCCACAAGCGGCGCAATCAAGGCAAACGCCACGGTGCCTATAAAGATGCCCACGACGCCCGAACCTTCAAAATACTTGCCGCGCAACACCGAGGGCGCGCTCATGGCAAGCCTCTCGGGCCCAATCCATGCGCAGCACAGCAGCGCAAACAAGATAATGCTGCAGCACACGACGCTGCCCGCGGGGCCAATACGCTTCTCGCCAAGGGCGTCCTCCGAGTACCAATTGCGCTTTTCGGCCTTCACCTCGTGCCCCATCGAGCCGCGGAAATGGCGATATTTGTCGGTTCCCACACCCGAAAGGTACACGTTGACGTGCGGCTTGTTGCTCACGCGGAATGAAGTCAGCAGCACCACGGCGATAAACGCCACGATAACCACCATCAGATACATGGCGTCTTTGCCAATAACGTATGGCACGCGGCCAAACACCATGGCCAAGTAAGGCGACACCAAACCGCTCGAGATGAGCGGGAACGCCACGCAGCACAGAATCAGCAGCGCGGCGATGGTGTTGAGCGCCATCCATTCGGTCTTATGGACATTGACCTCAACGTTTTGAGCCGTGGGGTCGACGCCCGAAAGCTTGGCAAGCCACTTGCCCCAGAAGAAGAACGTCGCGGCAGAGCCAAAGGCAAGCACCATGATCATGAGCACGTTGCCGGTCTGCGCAAACGCCACCAGGGCGCCCCACTTGGACACGAGCATGCCAAACGGCGCCACGAACATGCCCATGATGCCCAGCATCATCAGGCGCGTCAGGTGCGGCATGCGGCTGAACATACCGTCCATGTCCTCGATATTGCGGCTGCCGATATGATGCTCGGCCGTGCCCACGCACAGGAACAGCAACGACTTTGCCACCGTGTGGAACAGGATCAGGAAGATGGCCGCCCAGACGGCCTCGGGCGCGCCGACACCCAAGCAGGCACTGATGAGGCCCAGGTTGGAAATGGTGGAGAACGCGAGCACGCGCTTGGCATTGCTCTGCGAGATGGCCATGAGGGCAGCGAGCAAAAACGTGATGGCACCCACACTCGTAACCATAAAGCCGGTCACGGGATAGATGGCATAGAGCGGGCTCAGCTTGACCATTAAGAACACGCCAGCTTTGACCATGGTTGACGAGTGCAGCAGGGCGCTCGTGGGCGTGGGGGCAACCATGGCGCCCAACAGCCAAGTGTGGAACGGCATCTGTGCGGCCTTGGTGAGTGCGGCGAGCGACAGCAGGATGACCGGCATCACCAGTAGCGCGGATTGCACGGTTCCGGCGCCGGAAAGCTCGATCATGCCTGAGATGGTCAACGGCATACCGTTAACGTGCAGGAACATGAGTCCGGCCAAAAACGCGATGCCGCCCAGCATGTTAAGGATGATCTGGGTGAAGGCGTTCTTGATGGCCTCGGGCGTGCGCGTGTAGCTAATCATGAGGAACGAGCACACGGTGGTGATTTCCCAGCCACAGAACAGCCACTCAAGGTTATCGCTCGTCACGATGACGAACATGGCCGAGAGGAACAGGAACATAAGCGCCAGGAACTGCGGGCGACGGTCGGGCGCGGTCTGCCCGCGCAGCGCGGCCTCGTGCTCGTCATGAGCCTGGAAGTCCTTCATGTAGCCCAGGGCATACACGCAGATTAGGCTGCCGACAATGCCAACGGCGAGGACCATGATCACGCTCATGTAGTCCAGGTAGAGCGGCGTCGCCGTGACGGCTTCGGCCGCGGTCAGCGTCATGGCTGCAAAGGCGAGCGAGCCCACCAGCTGGACTATGCCGAGCACCGTGGTGAGCGCGTTCCTATATTTATACGCGTTGTACAGGATGACGGCGCACAGGATGACATCGATGGCGGAGCTGATGATCGAGAGCACATGCGAGGTGCCGGGGGCAACCTCAAAGCTCTGCGGACCCGTGCCAAAAAACAAGACGGCGACTACAACTGTCACCGCCATAATAATGCCGGAGCCTACAAGCCCCACCGCATCGCGGGCGCGGTCACCGCGCGCGAGCAGCATGCCCAGCGCCGGTACCAGCGGAAACAGGGTAAGGAAATACAGTAGCGTCATACCATCACTCCCCCATGCAAAAACGCTGCAATTGTTTAACGTTATAGCTCAATTGAGGAGTAGCGGCGTCGGGTTTTCGGTCAACTGGGGAGTTTTAGGCGTACGGGGCAAGGGCACGTCCGCTTTGGAGCAGAGAGGCGACGCTCCCCCTATCGCAGCGACAGGCGCGCGGGCCACTGCGCGCAGTTTATTGACCACTTTGGAGGATGTCCCGACAGGCTCGCGCCGGTCCAAAAAGTTGGCGCGGCAAGAAAAATGCGCCCCTGTGGACGCACCATCCCGTTTGCTATTCCGCCTTTTTAACGCGCGGCTTGCGACCGCGCGGCTTATCGACCAGTGCGGACTCACCGCTCTCGCGGTACTGACGGCACCAAGCCTTGACCGAAGACTCGCTGGGAATCTTGTGCTTGATCATGGCCTCGCGACCCGTCAAGCCGTTTTCCAGACGGTCCTTAACCACAGCGAGCTTTACGTCGTACGAATAGGTGTGATGATGCGAACCGGCGTTGAGAACGGCGTCGGCACCGCCCACGGCATACGCGCGGGCCCACTGACGAGCCGTGGCCTGGGGAATGCCAAGCTCCGCAGCGAGGGCGCGATGACCGACCCCCTCTTGGAGGATCTCGACGGCGCGCTGCCTAACCTCAGGCGCATGCGTGCGAGTCCTAGTTGCTTCCGACATACCTGCCACTTCTTAGCCTTAACCGTTAATCTGCTTTCTTACGTGCAAGTTAGATAGTAGCATTTTACTGTTTGCTCAAAGCAGTTAATTAAAATAGACGCGGCGTTATCTGGGCATTTGGCACCAAATTACGACATTTCTTTATCGATTATTTACGCTGGTAGCTAACTCGCAGCTAATCGTCATTCGCTTGTCAACAAAATTGGCATCTCTTTATGTCCTTTGGTATAGAGGATATAGTTATTAACCCCTCCCCCAATAATTTTGAGTGATCTGCGAGACAGTAGACGTCCTCACTCCTCATGATTACCGCGCATTGCCATCCACCGGAGCAAAACAAAAAGGGCGGGACCTGCTGCGCTTGCAGGCCCCGCACCGATTGACACCCGACGGGACACAGCCGGGCGAGACGGATCCGTGCCACCGTCCCGCCTGGCCGCGATGTTCAACTACAGCTCGTTGGCCGCGTGATACGCCGTGCGAATGGCGCTCGCAATGTCGGCGGTGCGCTCACCCGAGCAGTCGCCCACGCAGGTCACGGGCACCGTCACGCCATCCAGGTCAAACGCGTTGGCCTTGGAGCCCACGGCCATCACCACGTAATCGCAGGCGATCTTCACCGGCTCCTCGGGACTCATGCAGATCTTCTCGAGATCGGAGAGAGCAGCGCCCGGCACGATGAATTTGAGACTTTCCACATCGCACGTCTCCACCGGCTCGCGGCGGAGCGCCATGCGGTAGCCGTCTACGGCGACCATGGTCATAGTGTTGTCATCGACCTCGATGAGCGCGCCGGTGTACACCGGGCGGGACTCGTTTGTGGAGATGGCGAAGCTCGTCTCGGCGATCATGCGCGCCATCGTATCCTGCGGCAGGGAGAGATTGCTGCAGTAGTCGAGCGACGGAAGGTCGGGGAAATCGTCCGACGCCGTGCCGGAAATATTGTAATCGGCGTTGCCGCAGGCGATGTTCACGGCATTATTCTCGTCCGAGCAGACCGAAACGATGCCGTCCGGCAGCTTGCGCACGATGTCACCGAAGAGCTTGGCGTTGATCACCACGCTGCCCGGCGCGGACACGTCCGCCTCAAACGTCGTATAAATGCCCTTTTTGAGATCATAGCCCGTGACGCGGACGTTGTGTCCGGCCTCGATGAGCAGGCCCTCCATTGCCGGGATCGGGCTTTTGGAAGCGGCGGCGCGGCCCGCGGTGGCGACGGCGAGACTGAGCAGATATTTCTCACAGGTGAATTTCATGGCGATTCCTCCGTTTCTTCCAGAAAGAAAGATAGAATATTTTTTAGAAGCGAGTATCAGTAGAGCAAAAACTTGTGGAAAACTCCGTGAATGCCTTGAAAATCAAGGATTTTGGATGTGGAAAACTTCAGGGGTAATTTTCCACAGTTTCCACATCGGGACGGAACAAAAAAAGTTTTGAACATTTATAAACAGTTTTTCCACATACATCTTGTGGAAAACTTTATTTTTGCCGTTATGCCTTGGAATTGATGTTGTAGGTAACGTCGCGGATGACCATGGCAAACTCCTGGCTGGCCTGCATCATGTCTTCGATCTTGCGGATCGAGGCGAGTACCGTGGCGTGGTTTCGGCCCTCAAACTGAGCGCCGATATCGGTGAGCGCCATGTTCGTGAGATTCCGGCAGAGATACATGGCGACCTGCCGCGCCGTGGCGGTGTTCTTCTGGCGGGACTGCCCGCGCAGCGCCTCCTCCGAAACGGAGAAGTACCGCGCCGTTTCCGCAATGATGACGTTCGGCGTGGGGACGTAGGTTCCGACACGGATCACGTCCTTGATGGCGCGGCGGACGCTTGAAACCGTAATATCGTCCTCCAGAAGATCGCGGTAGGCGGTGAGCTTTTTCACCACGCCCTCAAGCTGGCGGATGTTCGATGTGACCGTCTCGCCGATGAACGTTACAACTTCGTCCGGCAGCACGACGCCGAACTGCGCGGCCTTGTTGCGCGTGATGGCCATGCGCGTTTCGAGATCCGGCGGCTGCACGTCCGCCATAAGGCCCCATTCGAGCCGCGTGCGGATACGGTCTTCCAGCTTGTTCATCTCCATCGGCGGGCGGTCGGACGTGACGACGATCTGCTTTCCCGCTTCATAGAGCGTGTTGAACGTGTGGAAGAACTCCTCCTGCGTCTGCTGCTTGCCGGCGATGAACTGGATATCGTCCATCAAAAGAAGATCGGCGCTGCGGTATTTGGCGCGCAGATCCTCGCCGCCGCCGACCTGGATTGCGTGGACGAGATCGTTCGTGAAATCGTCGCCCTTGACGTATACGATCTTCGCCTTCGGATTTTTCGCGTGGATCGCGCTGCCGATGGCGAGAAGAAGGTGCGTTTTGCCGAGCCCGGAGTTGCCGTAAATGAAAAGCGGGTTATAGAGCTTGCCGGGATTTTCCGCCACGGCGATGGCCGCGGCGTGGGCGTATTTGTTCGACGGTCCCACGACGAAGTTATCGAACGTGAAGCCCGCGACCTCCGGGAGCGTATCGTCCGTTTTCGTTTCGGAGATGTAGCTGTCCAGCTCGTCCCCGGCGAGGATCGTCAGCTTGAACTCGGCGGAGAAAAGGTCGCTGAGCGCATCGATGATCGTCTGGGCAAAGCGGGACTGGATAATGTCGCGCTTGAACTCCGTGGGGGTGTGGATGACGAGCCGGTTATTCACGATCTCGACCGGCGTGCAGTCGTCAAACCAGGTGTTCAGCGCCGTGGCGGTCAGATTCTGCCCGAGAACGGCAAGAACGCTGTTCCATATGTCGTTGAGGGAATTCATTCTTTCTCTCTCTCCTTATGATCCGTAAAGTGCCCGGAGACACTATTATCAGCATTATAAAATTATATCACTTATCCACAATTGTGTAAAGATATATTATTATATAATGTATTATAATATATTTTAATTATATACCATATATCGTATTCTAATTGTATTTAAAATGCATCTATTGACTATCCATGCTATTTATTATAGGATAAAAAAGGTCATCTGCACAAACAATGGTGCCCAAAAAGCAACTCCGGCAATGAGGATTTGTGTGTTTTGCTGCTTCTCTAAAATGCTCTTTCTCGTGCAGAAGCCGCTTGCCTCGGACAACGAAACTGTGCCCGGCGAAGGACAATTCCAAGATAAGACTTGGAAGGAAGTCATCGAAGAAATTCTGACGAAAAACGATATTTCCGCAGACAAAATCGCGCTTGGCAATAAAAATATAGTGACGGAGGAAGATCTTTTTTTTAACGGCGACACTCAGAAAGGCCGGTATGCCTGCAGAAAAAGAAAGCCACATAAGAAAGGAAGAAGAAGAATGATATCGATTATTGTTCCTTGCTACAACGAAGAGGAGGCTCTCCCGATATTCTATCAAGAATGCAGCGCGGTTCTTTCTTCCATGAATGAAGCGTACGAATTGCTCTTTGTGAACGACGGATCAAAGGATGGGACGCTTTCTATTCTCAAAGAGCTATCTGAAACGGATGCGTGCGTGAGATATCTTTCCTTTTCCCGCAACTTCGGTAAGGAAAGCGCTATGTTTGCCGGTTTCTGCAACGCCAAGGGAGATTATGTGGCGGTGATGGATGCGGATATGCAGGATCCTCCGTCCCTTCTTCCCCAAATGCTGGAGATCCTCCGTACTGGTGAATATGACAGCGTGGCTACGCGCCGCGTTGACCGTGCGGGCGAACCGCCGCTCCGAAGCTGGTTCGCCCGGCAGTTTTATAAGCTTATCAACCGGATCTCCGACGCCGATGTTGTAGACGGCGCACGCGATTTTCGTTTGATGCGCCGGGAAATGGTCGACGCCATTTTATCCATGAGCGAATATAATCGCTTTTCCAAGGGTATTTTCGGCTGGGTAGGCTTTCGTACATACTGGTTGACGTATGAAAACGTTGAGCGCGTCGCTGGGCAGACAAAATGGAGTTTCTGGAAACTTTTTAAGTACGCGGTGGACGGCATTATCAACTTTTCGCAAACTCCGCTGAGCGCTATGTTCTGGTTCGGTATGGGTATGGTGGCAATCTCAATCCTCGTGCTGATCTTTCTGGTCGTTCGGCGTGCCGTCTTCGGCGATCCGGTAGCGGGCTGGGCGTCCACGATCTGCGTCATTATTTTCATCGGCGGAATGCAGACGTTCTTTCTCGGCGTTATGGGGCAGTACATTGCCAAAACCTATATGGAGACAAAGCATCGTCCGCATTACATTGTATCCGAAACAAACGTGGAAGAGCCGCAGAAGATCCGCTAAATGGAGGGAGATACCGTGAAAGAAAAAAAGAGGCTGTGTTGGCTCCTTCCTGTGGTGATACTGCTGCTTGCAGCAGTCGGTTGGTTTTTCTGGAAGTATACCTTTGTTGACGGAACCGTCACAGCGCGCAGCGCCGATACCATCGACCTGCGCGGACGAGAGATAAGCGAGGAAAAGCTGCGGACGATAGAAAGCAGGTTTCCGGACGCGCACGTTCTCTGGGACGTCACCGTCGGCGGAAAGAGCTTCGACGGAGAGAGCGAAAGCATCGTAACGGCGGATTTCACCACGGAGGATATTCCGTCTTTTGCACGGTTGAAAAATCTCAAAGAAGCTGATGTGAGCGCCTGCAGCGATTTTTCCGCCATTCTCGCGCTGCAAAATGCCTTGCCCGAAGTGCGGGTACACTGGACAGTCCCTCTCGGCGAGAAAAGCTTCGACGGGGAGAGCGAGAGCATTGCGGTTCAAGACGCTTCGGCGGACATGCTCCGCGCCGCGATTACCCGTTTGCCGAAGCTCCGAACGCTCGTTCTCACGGACAGCACGCTTTCGCCTGCCGATCAGCTCGCCCTTACAGAAGAATTTCCGTCCATGCTCTTTTCCTGGGACGTGACGCTCGCAGGCCGCACTATACCCAGTGATGTCACGGCGCTCGATTTTACCGGCACGCCGCTCACAGAAGAGGATCTCTCCGAGCTTTCTGCGGCGCTACCGCTTTTTTCAAACGCGAAGAGCGTCAAGCTCACGGACTGCGGTCTTTCCGAACACATGCTGCGTGATTTTTCTGCGGCGCACCCAAATCTTCTTACCGAATGGGAAACGCAGCTCTTTGGCGTGAGATTCTCGACCGCCGTCGAGGAGATCGATTTTTCGGATGTCCCTCTCACCGTGGAGGACGCGGCGCAGATTGAGACCATGCTTCCCTATCTGCCGAAACTTAAAAAGGTCGTGATGCTGCGCTGCGGCATATCGGACGAGGATATGGATGCGATTGATCTCCGGCACGAGGACGTGCAGTTTGTGTGGATGGTGCAGGTCCGCCGTTGGGGCCTTCGCACGGACCGGACGTATTTCACAGTATACAACAACGATTATGAATTCCCGGAGGACAACCATTCCTTTGCCGCTCTCCGATACTGCCGCAATATGATCGCCATCGATCTCGGCCATCAGAAGTTTTACGACGATCCCGACATGTTTGAAAACTTCCCGGATCTCCGGTATCTTGTCGTGAGCAACAGCCAGTATGAATCGCTGCCCGCGCTGAAATATCTCAAGAACCTTGTGATGCTCGAAATGTTCTGGACGAACACCTCGGACATAACGCCGCTCCGGGAGCTGACGAATCTGCGCCATCTGAACATCACCTACAAGCGCGTGCGCGACGCGGAGGCCGATCTGGACACGCTCATGCACATGACGTGGCTCGAAAGGCTCTGGATCAGCTACAACATGTACCGCGACGATCAGATCGAGGCGCTCAAAGCGGCGCTGCCGGATACGCAGGTGCAGGTCATCTATACGACCGACTGCGTTTCGCAGGGTTGGCGCAACGGCTCGGAGGAGTATTTCAATATGCGCGACGCGCTGCATATGTACTATCTTGACGACGACAGCAACCATGTCTATATCAATCCATATACCAACCAGCCGAGCCAGTACGACGATACCGACCCGTTCCGGTAAATACAAGGAGTAATTATGAAAAAGCTTGGAAAATATCTGGACGAAAGATCGCTGCCGCGTCTTGGCGTGCTGCTGTGCTTCAGCGCGGTGTTCATGCTGTTCGCCTCACCCTACACGACGCCGCTCAACGCTTACTACGGCTACGATTCCGCGGTGTTCATGTCGTTCGGCAAGGGCATCACGCACGGGCTGCGGCTCTATCTTGATCTTTACGACAACAAGGGGCCGATGATCTTTTATTTCAACGCCCTCGGCTATCTGCTCGGCGGGCGCACGGGTCTTTGGATATTGCAGGTCGTATTCATGACGTTCGCCTTTGAGCTTTCCTACCGGACGGCGCGCCTATTCACCGGAAGGGGGACGGCGTGGCTTTCGGTGCTTGTGCTGCTGTTCCTCTACTGCGGCACGGTCGGCGAGGGGAACATGACCGAGGAATGGTCGCTCGTGTTTTCGCTGCTGCCGCTGTGGCTCTCGCTCCGGTTTATCAAGACCGGCGCTCCGGCGTACCGTCATCCGAAATGGTACAGCGTGATCTACGGCATCTGCTTCGGCGTGAATTTCATGATGCGCGCGACGAATGCCGCCATCGTCTGCGGCGTGCTGCTTGCATTCGCGGTGCTGCTCTGCCGGGAGAAAAAATTCGGCGCGCTGCTGCTGCACATCGTGCTCGTGCTCTGCGGCGCGGCGCTCGTCGTCGGGCCGTTCGCTCTGTATTTTGCGCGGATCGGCGCGTTCGACCGGTTTATGTATGCGAGCTTCCTTCATAACTTCCACTACGCCGCCGGCGGCGCCGCCGCCAAGACGGCGAAGGACTGGCTGATGTATTTTGCCCGCGTGTCCATGGTGCCGGTCGTGATATACTTCGCCGTGCGCCAGATGAAAAAAGGCGCCCTGCCGCTCGGCAGCGCGCTCGTACTCATTTTCTCCTGCGTGTTCGGCGCGGCGGTCGCCGTGCTCGGATACAGCTACAAGCATTATTTTCTTATCCTCACCCCGGCGCTCGTGCCGGGCTTCGCCGTGTGCGCCGAGGGCGTCCGCTCCATGGCGGCCGAAAAGAAAGCGGCGGAGCGCTTGTGCGCGGCGGTGCTCGTGTTCTGTCTGCTGCCCTATGCGCCGCAGGCGGCCGTCCACGCCGGTAAAAGCATCCTCTTCAACTTCTGCGGGTATCTGGACAGCGAGAAGGAGGCCATGAGCGAGATACGCGCGTGCATCGACGCCGATCCCGGCGAGGTGCTCGCATACGATATGCGCGCAAACGTATATCTCTATCTGGATGTGGATCCTTGCTTCTGCCACGCCATGACGCAGGATTGGATGAGTCAGGATTCACCGTTTATTGCCAAGGAGCTGGACGAATATCTGCGCGAAACGCCGCCGAAGTGGATTGTGTCCGACGCCTCCGAAAACATGCGCGAACGGTTGGAAAACACGTACGGCTACACGCTGTTCCGCGTGTGGGACAAGGGTGGCTGCCCTGCGCTATATCTCCATGAATGAGTCCGGCAGCGCTTTACACACATTTTACAACGCCGCGGTAACGGATTTTACACCCTTAACGTAGAATACTCCCCGACAAGAACGTCGGGGAGTTTTTCTTATTTATGAAGAAAAAGGTTTTGGAAAATATCGTAAAATGGATCTTCCTTCTCTGCGGCATCGCGGCGGTGGGATTCGTGCTGTGCATCTGCCTGTATCTTGTGATCTCCGGCGTACCGGCGATCCGGGAGATCGGGCTTTGGAATTTTCTTTTCGGCGAGACGTGGAACGCGCCGACGAATGAATTCGGTATATTGCCGTTCATCCTCACGAGCATTTACGGCACGGCGGGCGCGCTGCTCCTCGGCGTA
>ENA-ORMN01003686-ORMN01003686.1-human-gut-metagenome-genome-assembly--contig:-NODE-3686-length-11777-cov-8.163283_pt1 | contig 11777 bp, 11 predicted proteins | sample MGYA00242102_ERZ508993 | MGnify/ENA primary metagenome ERZ508993 (study PRJEB26280, sample SAMEA2338770) | human gut metagenome | biome: human gut; feature: human-associated habitat; material: faeces... | reverse complement strand
ATTTGACCAGCAAAATATAAATTTTTTATATTCGAAAAGTAAAGGATATGGTATAATGAGCGTAAGCAATGAGCGGTGCACGTAGATTTTTCTGGTGTGTATTGCGTTTAGGTTTTGCATATCCTATAAAAAGTATAAATAAGAGAAGGAGCGGAACACTATGAACAAGGTGGAAGATTTCATCAATGCGACAAAGTTAAACGACTTACTCAATAAGAAAGAGGATCTGATCAATATGACAAAGTTGAATGAATTATTAAACAAAAAAGAGGTTAATGAACCTAATAAAGATAATAATATAAAAGAGGAAGTAAAATTATCTTATTATCCAAATGATGGTGTTGTTGGTGTTTTACTTGATAGTAAAGAAGAAAAGGATTCAAATGGAAATGTTATTAATGTAAAAACAGATTATAGTAATGCTATTTCTATTTCAAATGAAACAAATAAATTATACATAAAGGATAAAAAAGTATATTTAGGATATGACAATAATGAAATACCAGTTATAGGTATTGAAGGTACACCTGTTGAAGTTTCTGTAAAAGTAGGTACAGCTTATTATACATTTGCAGTATTAGATGATAAGGGTAATCTTTATTATTCTTCATCAAATAAACAATTTGCTTATGGTGAAATAGTTGATGGTGAAATGAAACTTGTAACAAATATTAATATGACAAAAGTAGCATCAAATGTAAAAACTCTTATGTATCAAGTAGGAGGTTATACAAGTATTTCTACAGAAATAATGTTTAAAGATGAAAATAATAATGTTAAACATTTAGGTAGAAATACAACTGGTTTTGTTATTTCAAATGAAAATATAACTGATCCATTTGCTAAATAAAGTTTAAAAGATTGTTATTAAAAATAGTAACAATTTTTTTATAATTTTATTGACAAACATTTGTTTAGTATGATAGCATTAAGTTGTAAGGAAAACTTAGCTATAGATTAAAAATAATAAATGTTATATAATTAAGTTAGGAGTTGAAATGTATGTATTTTTATATAAAAGGAACAGTAGTAGAACAATATGGAAGTTATATTGTATTAGATAAGGATAATATAGGATATTTGATAAATGTTGCTAATCCTTATTCATTTGAATTAAATAAAGAATATAAGGTTTTTATTTATCAACAAATAAGAGAAGATGAAAATAGTTTATATGGATTTAAGACTCTTGAAGAAAAGGATTTGTTTTTAAAACTTATTAGTGTAAAAGGAATAGGGCCTAAAATGGCGCTTCCTATTTTAGCAACTGGTAGTATAAATGGAATAGTTGATGCAATTGAAAGGGAAAATATATTATACTTGAAAAAATTTCCTAAAATAGGAGAAAAAGCTGCTAGACAAATAATTCTTGATTTAAAAGGTAAGATTAAGATTGATGGAATAGAAGTTCAAGATAGTAATTATGAAGAATTACAAGAAGTATTAAAAGGCCTTGGTTATAAGGATAAAGATTATAAAAACATTATAAATAAGGTTGATAGTACATTACCAATTGAACTTCAAGTAAAAGAAGCGTTAAAATTATTACTTAAATAGGGGGATTTCTTATGAATGAGATGATTGAAGAAAAAGAAGTTGATATAAAAAATATAAGACCATCTAAAATAGATGAATATATTGGACAAACAGAAGTAAAAGAAAATATGAAAATATTTATTGAGGCTGCTAAAATGCGTGGTGAAAGTTTGGATCATGTTTTATTATATGGGCCTCCAGGACTTGGAAAAACAACAATGGCTTATATAATTGCTAATGAACTTGGTGTTAATATAAAAACAGCAAGTGGGCCATCAATCGAAAAAAGTGGAGATTTAGCTGCTATTTTATCAAGCTTAGAACCAGGCGATGTTTTATTTATTGATGAAATACACCGTATGCCAAGATTTATTGAGGAAATTCTTTATCCTGCAATGGAAGATTTTACATTAGATATTGTAATAGGAAGTGAAGGACAAACAAGAAATATTAAAATAGATTTACCACCATTTACTTTAGTTGGAGCAACAACAAGAGCAGGTGATATAACTAATCCTTTAAGGGATAGATTTGGAATTGTAAATAAACTTCAGTATTATACGGAAGAAGAATTAACATTAATTGTTAAAAGAACAAGTAATGTGCTTAATTTTGAAATAGATGATGATGCAGCAGTTGAAATAGCAAGAAGAAGTCGTGGTACTCCAAGAATTGCTAATAAATTATTTAGAAGAGTAAGAGATTTTGCTTTAGTGGAAAATAAAGATCATATAGATATTGATATAACAAATAAAGCATTAGATCGTTTAAAAATAGATAAAATTGGCCTTGATGAAACAGATAAAGAACTTATTTTAACTATTATAGATAAGTTTAATGGCGGACCAGTTGGTATTGAAACACTTGCTACATCTTTAGGAGAAGAAACAAGTACAATTGAAGATATGAATGAACCATATTTGATTCAAATAGGTCTTTTAAAAAGAACTAATAGAGGTAGAATTGCTACTGAAAAGGCATATAATTATTTTGGTAGAAATTAGTTATTGTTAAATAATAAGTAATAACAAAAAAGCAGGTGAAGTCAGCCTATATATAAATGGCAGTTAAAAAAGTTGATTAGAGGGTTTGCTCTAATCTTTTATTTGGAATGTTTTAAATTTTCTTGAAGATATAAATAAAATATGATATAATTTGTCACAGAAAGTTGTTAAGGAAAGGAGGCTACTTTTAGTAGTTTTTTTAAGTAATATGGATATAGAAGAATTTAATTATGATTTACCAGAAGAGTTAATTGCACAGACTCCTTTAAAAAATAGATCATCATCTCGTTTAATGATTGTTGATAAAAATACAGGAAAAATAAAACATGAAACTTTTAAAAATATTGTTTCATATTTTAATGCTGGAGATACACTTGTTTTAAATGATACAAAGGTATTACCCGCAAGATTAATTGGAGAAAAAGAAACTACCAAAGCTGTTATTGAAGTACTACTTTTAAAAGATTTAGGAAATGATACATGGGAATGTTTAACAAAACCTGCGAAAAGAATAAAAGAAGGTACGATTGTATCATTTGGAAATGGTTTATTAAAAGCAAAATGTGTAGAAGTTTTTGATGAAGGAATAAGGCATTTTAAACTTATTTATGAAGGCATACTTGTTGAATTATTAGACAAACTTGGAACAATGCCCCTTCCACCTTATATTCATGAAGAATTAAAAGATCAAAACAGATATCAAACTGTTTATGCCAAAAACTTAGGTAGTGCTGCTGCGCCAACGGCAGGACTTCATTTTACAAAAGAATTACTTGACGAAATAAGAAAAAAACATGTTAATGTTGTTTTTATAACACTTCATGTTGGACTTGGAACATTTAGACCTGTTAGTGTTACAAATATAAAAGAACATCATATGCATAGTGAATATTATGAAATGAGCGAAGAAGTAGCTAATATTTTAAATGAAACAAAGAAAAATGGTAAAAGAATAATAAGTGTAGGTACAACATCAACAAGAACTCTTGAAACGGTTATGACTAAATATAACACATTTAAAAAATGTTTTGGTAATACAGATATATTTATATACCCAGGATACAAATTTAAAGCAGTTGATGTTCAAATTACTAATTTTCATTTACCAAAGTCAACTTTAGTAATGCTTGTAAGTGCTTTTGCAAGTCGTGAAATAATACTTAATGCTTATAAAGAAGCAGTAAATAGGAAATATAGATTTTTCTCTTTTGGAGATTCAATGATGATAGGAGATTTTAATAATGAGCAAAATGGAATTTAATTTATTACATAAAAATAATGATGCAAGATACGGAATAATAAAAAGTAAATATGGAGAGTTTGAAACACCAATGTTTATGCCTGTTGGAACAAGAGCAACAGTGAAAACATTATCCCCTGAAGAGTTATATGATTGTAATACGGGAATAGTTCTTGCTAATACATATCATTTGTGGTTAAAACCAGGTGAAGATATTGTAAATAAAGCAGGTGGTCTTCATAAATTTATGAATTACAATAGACCAATGCTTACAGATTCAGGTGGATTTCAAGTATTTAGTTTAGCTAAACCAAAAGATATAAAAGAAGAAGGAGTAACTTTTAAAAGTCATATTGATGGAAGTAAATTATTTTTAACTCCTGAAAAAAGTATTGAAATACAAAATAAACTTGGAGCAGATATAATTATGTCGTTTGACGAATGTCCATATTATCCTTGTACATATGATTATATGAAACAAAGTGTTGAAAGAACTATTAGATGGGCAAAAAGAGGAAAAGAAAAACATAGTAATCCTGATCAAATGCTATTTGGAATTGTTCAAGGTGGAGAATTTAAAGATTTAAGAAAATACAGTGCTGAAAAAACTGTAGAAATGGATTTTGATGGTTATTCAATTGGTGGTACAAGTGTTGGCGAAGATAAAAAAACAATGTATGAAATGATAGATAATTGTATAAATTATTTACCTGAAAATAAACTTAGATATTTAATGGGAGTAGGAGAACCAGTTGATTTACTCGAAGGAGTTATGCGTGGTGTTGACTTATTTGATTGTGTTTTACCTACCAGAATAGCAAGACACGCCAATGCTTTTACAAGAACTGGTAAAATTAATTTAAAAAATGCTAAATTTAAAGAAGATTTTACCCCAATTGAAACATCATGTGATTGTTATGCTTGCAAAAACTATACTAAAGCTTATATAAGACATTTAATTACTGTTGATGAAACTTTTGGTCAAAGACTTTTATCTATCCACAACATAAGGTTTTTAACAAAAATGATGGAAGAAATAAGGTTGGCAATAAAAGATGATAGATTTTTAGAATATAAAAGTGAATTTTTAGAAAAATATAATGCAAAAAAATAATTTTATAGTATAATAATTAAAAAGGTGGTGAAAGTATGACAATGGAAATTAATGTTAAAGATGAAATGGTAATGAAATTACTTCATTATTTTATAACAGAAAAAAATTATAATCCTGTTGTTCTTCATGGTGCGCAAGAAGAAATTTGGCTTGAAAATATGGACAATGATTATAAAATAGTTCGTATCGTGTCAAATTACATTCATAATAACGAACAATTAGATTTCGATTTATTTAAAACACAAAAAATAGTTAGTAATATTAAAAAGAAAACTCTAAATTTAAATATGAATGTTTTAAGTATTTATGTTGATTTAGGAGATAATGTTAATTTAGATACTAATAAAAATAATACAATTACATGTGTTAATCTAACTAATGAAAAAGATATTAGTAAATATGAAGTATTTAAGAATTATTTTACAGATATAAAAAACAAATTGGTTTTTAATGAAGATGGGATGGAATTATTTATGAAAATAACATCTGACATAGCTAAAAAAAATCAAGAAGAAAGTGAAAAAGCTGAAAGTATTTTTAAACAAAAAACACCTTATGTAACATATATTTTAATAGCTATAAATGTTTTAGTATTTTTATATGGTGTATTATTTGATAAAACAGATTTACTTATAAATTTATTTTCTACACATGGACCAAGTATTGTTCATGGCGATATATACCGTATTTTTTCTGGTGCTTTTGTTCATGTAGAGATATTCCATATTTTATTTAATATGTATGCCTTATATATAATAGGTAGTCAAGTTGAAAGTTTTTATGGTAAAGCAAAATACTTATTTATTTATTTTTTCAGTATTGTAATATCTAGTTTATTATCAATTATGTTTAATGGTAATATTCCTAGTATTGGGGCAAGTGGTGCTATTTTTGGATTATTTGGAGCAATGTTATATTTTGGATATAATTATAGAGTATATTTAGGTAATACTGTAATTAGACAAATGTTACCAATTATTATAATAAATCTTGTAATTGGGTTTGCATCAACTGGAATTGATAATTTTGCTCATATTGGAGGATTAGTTGGAGGAATACTTTCATCTATGGTTGTAGGACTTAAATATAGAGAAAATAAAAGACTAAAAATAAATGGCATAATAATAAGTATTATGGTATTAGCTTTTCTAATATATGTAAATTTCTTTTTGGCATAAAAATATTAAACTGTTATTTTTAAATATATAAAATTCGTGATATAATTAACTATATAAGAAGGGAATGAATGTTTATATGAAAAGAGTTTTAATTGGGGTGGTTCTTGGTTTAGCATTATCTATTTTAGGATTTTGTTTATGGAAAGCATATGATAATAAGGATAATGGGATTGTTGATGATAATAAGAATATTGAATTTGTTTACGATAAAGAAGTTGTAACAAATGGTAATGTAGTTATTAATATTCCTAAATTAGTTAACGGCACTAGTGTAACAGATGAGTTAAATGAAACTATAAAAAAAGATGTTATACAAGAAATAGGTAAAACAAATGATTTAATTAATGTAAGTATAGCATCAGTTACAGAAAAAGATATAGTCATAATAGATATTGAAACAGAAGCATGGGAAACTAATAAAAATAGTGTTATTGCATATGAAACTAATTATTTAAAACATTATAATTATTTTTATGATATTAAAAATAATAAAATAATTACAGCTAAAGATGCTTTAAAAACGATTTTTAATTCTGATAGTGAATTAAGACAACATGGTTTATTGACTTTTGAAGAAATAAATAAGGCTGATGAAGTTTGTGTTCAAGTAAAAGGTGATAGAATTAATGAAATATTTGACACTTGTATAATTCAAGGTAGTAAAGCAAGATAGGTTTATATTAAATTGATAAAAAAGTTCAAAATTTGAACTTTTTTTCATATATATTGTTTTTTCTCATAAATTTAAATGAAAGAAAAAGGAAAGTGAGTGAAATAATAATATGGATAAACAAGAAATAATAAAAAATATTGCTTTAAGAACGGGTGGAGATATTTATTTAGGTGTTGTTGGAGCAGTAAGAACAGGTAAATCAACTTTTATTAAGAAAGTATTAGAAAATTTAATAATTCCTAATATTAGTGATGAATTTGAAAAGAAAAGAGCCCTTGATGAAACACCACAATCATCTGGTGGAAAAACAATTATGACAATTGAACCTAAATTTGTTCCAAATAACGTTGCTAAGGTAAAAATAGATGATCTTGAATGTAATATGAGGCTTGTTGACTGTGTAGGTTATGTTATTGATAGTGCTAAGGGGTATGAAGATGAAAATGGACCAAGAATGGTTAAAACGCCATGGTATACTGATGAAATACCTTTTGTGGAAGCAGCTGAAATAGGAACAGAAAAGGTTATAAAAGATCATTCTACAATAGGAATTATTGTTACAACAGATGGCTCAATTGGAGAATTTGATAGAAATGATTATGTAAAAGCAGAAGAAAAAGTTGTTCAAGAATTAAAAAGTATAAATAAACCATTTATAATAGTTCTTAATTCAACTACTCCTAATAGTAATGAAGCAAGAAGTCTTGCTAATTCTTTAAGAGAAAGTTACAACGTTCCAGTACTACCAATGGATGTATTAAATATGAATGAAAAAGATACATTTGATATTTTAAGGGAAGCTTTATATGAATTTCCTATATGTGAAGTTAAAGTTGAACTTCCAAGTTGGATTGGGGTACTTAAAAAAGATCATTATGTTAAAAAAGCTTATATTGAATCAATAAAAGAAAGCGTTATTGAAGTTGATAAATTACGTGATGTTGAAAATATAACAGGACACTTTAAAAATAACGAATACATTACAAATGCTTATATGTCAAAAGTTGATCCTTCAACAGGAACAGTTATTGTAAAACTTGAAGCTCCAGACGAATTATTTACAAATGTTTTAAATGAAATGATGGGGCAAGACATAACAACAAAAGCTGATTTACTTGCAATGTTTCAAGATTATAAAGAATCTAAAGAAGAGTATGAACAAATAAAAGTTGCTCTTAAAATGGTTAAAACAACTGGTTATGGTGTTGCTAATCCAACATTAAATGATATGAAATTAGATACACCTGAAATAACGAAACAAGGAAGCAGATATGGAATTAAGCTTAAAGCAACTGCACCTTCAATTCATATGATTAGGGTAGATGTTGAAAGTACATTCGAACCAATTATAGGTAGCGAAATGCAAAGTAAAGAATTAATAGACTATCTAATGAAAGGTAGCGAAACTGACCCTAAGAATATTTGGAATAGTGAAATATTTGGAAGAAGCCTTGATGTAATTGTTCAAGAGGGTATCCAATCTAAAATAGCTATGATGCCTGAAAATATTAGATATAAAATTCAACAAACAATGTCTAAAGTTGTAAATAAAGGTTCAAATAATTTAATAGCAATAGTAATATAAAAAAGAATGAAAAAATCATTCTTTTTTTGATGTATCAACTTCATCAATAGTAACTTTACTAACATGTGGAATTGGTTTCCAAGTTACTTTAACAAATAAAGCTAAATAAATTGTATATCTTCCTATAATATCAAAAGTAGGCCATGTTAATGTATATAAAACTTTCTTTTTAAATGGGATCTTTTTAATTCTTTTTCTTTCTATAATAAAGACATAAACAGCTACCCACATATTAATAAAATATCTACCAATTCGGTATAATAACCTTAACCAAATTGCCATTAACATTGATATAAAGAATGCTTTTACACCAGGCTCAACATTTATATAAGGCTTATTAAATAACATTGATAATAGTTTTGCAACAAATGTACTTCCTCCAAAGATATATAGGTTATTAATTCCATTTAAATATGAGTAACATGCATAAATAAATACACTGACAATTAACCATCTAATTAAGTTAATAACAACTAGGGGAGTAAGTTGCATTAAAGTATCATAAGACGCAAATCTATGTCTAATTGATTCAACTATTTTTCCAAAAAAGTTTCTTTCTTTTTCAACTTTTCCCCAGTTATCTTTTATAAATAATTTACCAAAGAAAATATTAACAAATAGTTGAGGGCCAGATTCACAAAACGCCATTAAGTGACCTTTACTCCAACGTAGTCTTTGTCTTAAAGCAACTTTTAAACTAATTGGTTGTTCATCAAAAAATTCTGCTTCATCTTGATAAGTTATTTCATAACCACGACTAACAGCATCAGCAGTTAATGCTCTGTCTTCTGTTAATCCTGTATATTTCCAACCATTTCTAACTACTTCATTAGCAAATAAAAAACCTGTTCCTTGAATATTTGTAGCAAGATGTAAAACACTACGTGCTCTATGATTAGCACGAATACTTCTTAACCAGTGTATTGCATATGTTGACGCTATCCAGTTTTCATCGAAGTTTTTTGTGTTTCTATATGAAGTAATTATTTTCTCACCACTATCAAAAGCATCATTCATTTTAGTAATATAATTTTTATTTAATAAATTATCAGCATCAAATATAAAGTAACCTTCATAACTTTCTATACCATAATCTTTTTTTATATTTTCAAATAAAAATTGTAGGGCAAATCCTTTTGTTTTATGTTCGTTATCAAATCTTTCATAACATTTTGCACCATAACTTCTTGCAATTTTTGCTGTATTATCATTACAGTTATCTGCTACAACAAAAACATCAATTAATTCTTTAGGGTAATCTTGCTTATTAATACTATCTAATAAATTACCTATAACAGCTTCTTCATTTCTTGCTGCTATTAATATTCCATATTTATGTTTATTTTTAGCAGGTTTAAACTTTCTTGTAAAAAAAAGACCTATTAAGAAATAAACTGTTTTATACATTGTCATTATTCCTAATACACTACCAAATATATTATAGATAGTTCTACTAGTTTCATAACTTTGTCCAATTGCACTAATTATATTTTCTAACATACTTCCACTCCATTAATCAAATTATATTATGTTAATATTAATAAGTCAATAATCATTAAAAGAAAAAAGCCATATTTCTATGACTTTGTAATCATTTTTAATTCACTTTGACTACTATAGATATTAACTTTTAATTTTAATTTTCCACCTGAAATTACTGCTTGATGGTTTCCATCTTCTGTTTCAGTTATATTAACATTACTTGTACCTTTTGGTGAATACCACATTCTAAATCTATAATATCTTTTTTTAGCAGTAGAGCTATTTGCAAATTCAAAATTATCTAAATAAAGTAAATAATCATTTGAAGTTTTATCATATTTGAATGTTTCTAAATTAAAAGATGTTAAATCACTAATGTAAGTTGGATTTACTATTTCAGTTTCACTTGCAATAGTAGATGAATCACTTTCTGCTTGTGTTAAGTTTACTTTAACAGCATCTTTACCTAATGTACTAGTAGGATCTACAGTAAAGTAAATATAATAATATAACTTTATTGTACCTGTTGCAGTAACACTTAAATTAAATCCAAAATAATTTTCACTTGCAATACCTTCTTCATCTGTCATACTTGAAACATTTTCTAAATTAATAACATTCTCGTTTTCCGTGTATGAAAAATTAATAACACCAGTAGTTATTTTATTTTCACTATTACTATGAATTACTGCAGTAAAAAACGCATATGATATTCCTAATATAAGTACTGATAATAATATTACTATAATTATTGTAATAATAGTTTTTTGTTTTTTTAAATGATTTTCTTTTTCCATATTCGTACCTTCCTATTCAATAAAATAATATCATATTATTTTATTTTTATCAAACATATAAAACAAATTTTGTAAAAAATGTGAAAAATTTATAAAAAATAGTCAAATTTCTTGATTTTACAAGCTAACTATGTTACTTTATATATGTAAGCATCGTATGAGAATAAATTGCTTATAAATTTATAGGGAGGTAAATTTAAATGAAAAAAGTAGAATTAGTTGAAGCAGTAGCTACAAAAGCTGGACTTACAAAAGCAGATGCTGCACGTGCAGTTGATGCAACATTTGAAGTAATAACTGGAGCACTTGCAAAAGGAGATAAAGTACCACTAGTTGGATTTGGAACATTCGCTGTTTCAAAAAGAGCTGCTAGAACAGGACGTAATCCTCAAACTGGCGCTGTAGTTAATATCGCTGCTAGAAACGCTGTTACATTTAAAGCTGGGGCAGCATTAAAAGAATCAGTAAACTAATAAGAAGCCTTAGGGCTTTTTTCTTTTTCTTCTTTTTTTATTTTATATTTTTTGTTATAATTAGTATGAAGGGAAGTACACTTATGAATGATAAAATAAAAGAAATATTAGAAATGATAACTAATAAAGGTTTTAAAGCTTATGTAGTAGGTGGTTATGTTAGAGATTATTTAAGAAAAATAAAATCAATTGATGTTGATATATGTACTAATGCTAGAGTAAAAGATTTAATGGAAATATTTAAAGATTATAAAATAACATCTTTAGAATATGGAAATATTTTATTAGAAACAAAAGATTATTTATTTGAAATAACAACCTTTAGAAAAGACATAGATTATATAAATAATAGAAAACCCATAATAGAGTATGTCGATACTTTAGAAGAAGATATAACAAGAAGGGACTTTACAGTTAATTCTATATGCATGGATAAAGATGGTAAAATAATAGATTTATTAAATGGTAAAAAAGATTTAAATAAAAAAATAATAAGAACAATCGGGGATGCTTCCTTTAAAATAAAACAAGATTCATTAAGAATACTTAGAGCTATAAGATTTGCTAGTTGTTTAAACTTTAAAATAGAAGATTCTTTAAAAAAAGCTATTAAAGAAAATAAAGATTTACTTAAAGATTTATCTTATGAAAGAAAAAAAGAAGAATTAACTAAAATATTTACAAGTGATAATAAA
>ENA-ORMN01003683-ORMN01003683.1-human-gut-metagenome-genome-assembly--contig:-NODE-3683-length-11786-cov-4.128293_pt1 | contig 11786 bp, 9 predicted proteins | sample MGYA00242102_ERZ508993 | MGnify/ENA primary metagenome ERZ508993 (study PRJEB26280, sample SAMEA2338770) | human gut metagenome | biome: human gut; feature: human-associated habitat; material: faeces... | reverse complement strand
TTTAGAATAAAAACCGTGACAGATGCAGAAGATATTATTATCAGCACCCTGTACGATATCGGGCTGGAGGGTGCGCAGATCGAGGACAAGGTTCCGTTGACGGCGCTGGAAAAGGAGCAGATGTTTGTAGACATTCTGCCGGACGGCCCTGCGGACGACGGCATCGCATATCTGAGCTTTTTTGTGGAAGAAAAAGAGGACGGTGTTCATGTGGCGTTCCGCATGGGCGTGGCAGGCGTTGCCACTGCCACAGGCATTTCCAATATGCTCTCGGCGCTGATTGTATTGCGCCAGCTGATGAAAGAAAACCGGGCGTATCCGGAATCTCCCAAGCTACGATTCTCTCTGAGGGACACAGGTGAGATTCTGAAAACCGGTATTCCGTCCGCCGTGCAGGGAGCGGTATTCTGCTTTGCCAATATTTTCGTGCAGGCATCGGTCAACGGCTTTGGGGAAACGGCAATAGCCGGAAGCACCGTTGCCATGAACTTTGAGTATTTTACATACTATATAATCACCGCTTTCGGGCAGACAGCAACGACCTTTACCGGGCAGAATCACGCCGCCGGGCAGAGAGAACGGTACCGGAAAATCCTTTGGCTCTGCCTTCTGCTGTCAACCGTCTGCAGTTCGATCCCGATTTTCACCATCGTGCTGTTCCGGAGCTTCTTCTCCGGTCTGCTGACCCCCGACCCGGCAGTGATAGAAGGCGCCGGCGTGCGGATCCTTTGCATCCTGCTTTTTGAGCCGATCTGCAACCTGTATGAAATTCCGGCAGGAGCGCTTCGTGGCAGCGGTCATGCGCTGTATCCGGCGCTCAGCACCATGATCGGCACCTGCGCTTTCCGGATTATCTGGATCTGCACCGTGTTCCGGGCAAATCCGACGCTACCCCTGCTGTATCATGCGTTTCCGCTTTCCTGGGTTGTCACGATTCTGCTTGTCGGCGGCGGATTTCTGGTGATACGCTGTGCGGAAAAAGCAAGCGTGAAAAGGTAAGCCGATACCTCCAGATAGTCAACGGTTCGTGCTCCGGATTTATCATAACGACAGCCACCCGACCTTTTCGGTCGGGTGGCTGTTCTGTTTATCTATGCCGTCGGGTCGATAAACGGGGATTATATGCTTTTCAAAATCCTTTTTATATCGTCGAGATTTTCGGCAAAACAGATTCCTTCCTGCCGCTCTTCGGAGGAAAGTCCCTTTTCAATCATGTGATTCAGAAGCGCTTTCAAACCATCGTAGTAACCGTTCAGATTATAGAGAATACAGGGCGCCTTCAAATGCTTCAAGGACACCTTTGACATGACCTCTGCAATTTCCTCCAACGTGCCCGTGCCCCCGGGAAATGCAATAAAGGCATCGCCCAACTCTATCATTTTGTTTTTGCGCTCTGACATATCTTTGGTCACGATCAGTTTTGTCAATCCGTCGTGCTGAAGTTCGTTTTCAATGAAGAACTGCGGTTCAACGCCCGTTACCTCTCCTCCGGCATTCAGAACGCTGTCAGCGATCGCCCCCATCAATCCGGATTTTGAGCCACCGTAGACCAGTGCGTTTCCACTGGCACCTATCCATGTTCCAAGCTCCTCAACAGCCTTGCGCAATGCCGGATCGTTGCCTTCACTCGCCCCGAGATAAACCGTAATATTCATATAAGTACACTCCTTTTATTTCTCAAATCGTTGTTGCCTTTTTCTCTCAAACGTCAGTAACACAATCCGAAAATCCCCGGCAAACCGGATTTTACAGCTTGACATTCGGGTTTGTGTACTGTCCGTGCTTCTTGGTACGCTTGCCGTACTGAATCGCAAACTTCGGGCAACGGTGCAGACAGCCAAGGCACATCACACACTTGTCTTTTACCCAGACCGGACGCTTTTCCCGCATTTCGATTGCCTGAGCGGGGCATTTCCCTGCACACAGTCCGCAACCGATACAGCTATCCTCCACGTGAAAATGCGCCGTGCGCCGCACCTTTTTGTGATAGATCGGCTCGGCAATCCATTCGGTGATAAACGCCGGCGTGCGGGGAGACATATGCCTGTTGGTGCGGCGTTCGCCGACGCCGCAAATCACACCGTCAATCTCCGCTTCGGTTTTCTTTGTGTACTTTGCCACCTTTCCGGGAGTGGACAGGTCAAAAATCGGCGTCCACGTGTCCACCATGCGGACAGCATAATACGCATCTATTTTTCTCCCGTGAATCGCCTTGTTTGCCATAGCCCCCGAAGCGCCCGGCGTGGTGCCGTAGGTAGCAACGAAGTACAGATACTCCGTGCAAAAGGACGCTTTTGCAAGGAATTCTTTTACGATGCTCGGCAGCCCCCAATCATAGGTCGGGGCAATAATACCGATGGTATCATCGGAAAAATCATATTGGTCGTCCCGGATACAATCCACGACAGAGCGCATCTCCCGCCCGTCAGACTGTGTCAGACGGGTCGCAACATACTTGCAGTTTCCCGTGGCAGAAAAGAATAAAACCACCTGTTTTCCTCCCTGAACTCCGATTTATCAATTACTGCTTTGCCAACAGCTTCAAGAATCTCTTGTCGTTCATCTGCTCGTTCGTCAGATACACCCCATTGTAAAACAGAGCGTAGGTCGTGACGGGAGTGGGCACATTCTGCGCTTCTTCTTTGCTCTGCAAATGGATCGCCCGGAACGGCACGCCGTTTTCCCTTGCCACTTCTTCTACAATCGGAACATATTTCGCATTGAACGGACATTGGCTGGTATAATATAAAACGTACCCTTTTTCCTCAATATGCGGGTGCTTGGCAGATTCTTTGAACGCAGGCAAAGAAGCGTCCTTCGCAAAGGGCAGATACCATAACTGAATCCCGTTGTCCGCCTCATCACAAACCGAAAATCCCTTATACCGCAGAAATTCAGGATCCGCCAGAAACGGCTTTTTCTTTTTGCAAGACAAAATACACAGTCCCTTTTTGCCCTTGCTCCTGCTGTCCTCTATGCAGGCATTCAACAGATCTGCCCCGTAGCCGTGCCCCTTGAAAGAACCGGCAACCCACAGACAGTCAATGTACATATAGCCGTCCGCAACAATCGGATTCCATGCGTTTTCAGCCGGTATGTACTCAATAAAGCACTTTCCCCGCTCCTTGCTTTTCAGGAAAACCAGTCCGTCCTCAAACCGCTCCCGCAGCCAATCCTTTTTGGAGGATACCTGAATATCCTTGTTGTTTGAAATGGCACAGCATATGTGTTCCCGGTCTATGTTCTCGCCTGTCACTCTGATATATTCCATATAATCCTCCGTAGTTCCGAATCGTTCGATATCCTGATTATACCACAAATTCTTATCTTTTTCAACATAAAAATAAGCCAAACACCCGGTTACAGGTGCTTGGCTATCTGTTTTTTACTTACCGTATTGACGTAATGGACATACAGGTAAAGCGTTTCCTCAATCCCCCGCCTTTTTCAAGACGCTTTTCGAACGCCAGGAGAAAAGCCACCTCACTTCTTCACTTTTCACTCTTCAATATTACTTATAACCATCCACCAACGTATGCTCAATTTTGGGCGTAAATCGTTTTCCCAGAATATAATTGATACATTCTTTTGCTATCTGATCGGTGGAATAATCAACGGTCAGAACCTCAGTACGAAGATGCTTCAACAAGGAAATATTATCAAATCCCGCAATTTTTATATCCCTTGGATAGTTCAGATACTTCAATACCTGAATCGCATAGTAATCGGCAGAACAGATGATCCCGCCAAAATCCGATAAATCCTCAAGAGCCGTAACGATCCGGTATTTTCTCCCGAGAGAGGTAATTGCCTGAAGGAACCCCTCCAATCTGAGCCGTTGCGCATTGGTGGAATTGAGATCTTTCCGCAAAATCGGCGCATAATACAGGATATCGCCGGACGGAACCTTTCGGACAAGCCGTTCGGTCAGTTCACGCATGGCGGCAACGTCGTCTATTCCGACAAAAGGAAGGTCGGACATCTGGTTTCCGATCAGAACGATCGGCTTTTTCAAAGAGCGCAAATAATTTGCATATTCCTCACTGTCACTTCCCGTCGAAAACAGTACGATGCCGTCCACACCGATATAATCAAAATATTCAAGCGCCGATCTCTCGCTTTTGGGATCTTTTCCCGAAAACTGAAATATGACGGAGTATCCGACCTTCCTTGCCGCATTTACAAGACTCATCGCAAGTTTTGCAAAAAATTCATTGTAAATATCAAAGAGAACCACTCCGATAAGCATGGAGTTTTCCAGACCGGAATTCCGGGTATTGGGAACGTAATCGTATTCCCTGGCTACCGCAAGAATCTGTTTTCGGGTCTCGGGATTGATGCCCTGCCTGTTGTGGAGCGCACGATCGACCGTTCCCTGCGAAACTCCGCAAATTCTGGCAAGCTGAGTCGTGGTAATTTTTGAAAACCGCCTCATTTCAGCAGTAACTCCCTTTTAATTTCGACGTTTGCAAACGATATTTTACCGTCCGATACTTTGAAAGCAATACTTTCCCCGTCCACCGTCACGTCGGTAATATTTTCGGAACCCGGCACGGAAACGGCTTGAAGCACAAGAGGAGCGCCGAGTATTGAGACACGGAAATACGTATTGTCAAAGTCAACCGTTCCCCAGCTTTCACATACGCTGAACAGGTATTTTCCCTTATCGGTCACCGGTCTGAATCCGATGTGCCCCTCCGGCATATCAAACGTAAACCCGCAGTATATCGGCATCAACGAATACGACGCCATCGAGCGTGCATAGTTGCTACCGCACTCGATCTCATTCCACGGATTGCGCTTTTCTCCGTCATATCTGTCACGGACTGCCCGCACGATATTTTCCCCCTCGAAAATAAATCCCTGCGCTATCATAAGACCTGCCAAGGCATACTCAAATCCGGTCATAGTCTCCTCGCAGTAAGGGATCGGTATGGCAGGAACCTCCGTACCGTCAGGATACGAGCAGATGACCGTTCCCTGCTCGTCGTCAAGCGAAAAATTACGCCACATATTCGTAACGGAGCGCATGGAACTTTTATAGTTGTTTTGATAAAGATTCCGCAAAGCGATTTTCTTCTTTTCCGGATCAAAAACACCGTTTGCCCCGATCAATGCCGCATGCCAATCCGCAAGCATCTGATCTATCATGCAACCGTCCGCTACCTGATACTTGATCTCGCCCGCTTCCTCGTTCCAGTACGTGGATGCGACGTCAAACCAATCGACCAGGGATTTGTCGGACAGGTCGATTTTCTGGAAAAAATAGCTTCCGTTGAACAGATGCTCATTCATCCACTGCCTGCCGTTGCAATAAAGCTTTGTATATAAATCGGCTCTTTTTTCGTCCCCAAGATACTTTGCCATTTCCGCTCCGCACTCAAGCGCAAGCAGGTAAAAACCCTGGAGCCACGAGCTGGGACCGAAAAGCTCCATATCCAGCGTGTGATGCTGGCGCCCCTCAAGAACACCGTCCTGATCGGCATCCCATTTGCACACATTTTCTTCAGACCACGCATATTCAAGCATCCTGAAAATGTTTTCCGCATGATTCTTCAGCCATTCGTTGTCACCCGAAAATTTCCACTCACGATAGCACTTGATGACTTCTCCCATCTGACCGTCCACACAAGCCAGCGGCGTATCCATTCCGTGTTTCAACGGAAGATTGACCCGAAAGCCGGTGGCTCCGCTGTCCTGGAGGGCGTATTTCATCGAAATTTCCCGAATGGATCGTTCGAGCTTCGGAAACAGATACGGCATGACGTACGCATAGTTCCAGACGTGCTGGCAGGTGCCGAAGCAGGAGCCTACCGTTTCACTGCACCCCTCCCAGCCCCAGAACGAGCCGTCTTCAAGTCTCAGTGCGGTCGGGGTTTTGATGACCGAAAGGTTTGCCGAGATCGCATCCTTCACATATTCGGGCAGTGTGCATGACTGCAATTCATCGGAAAACAGCTTTGTCCTCTCATAAAGAGACATAAAATTTTCAATGGCATACCTGGCGCTTGAAAAAGAGTTCTCAAACTGCGTTGCATAGTAATTTTTCCAGGTGTTGCCCTGTGCGTCGTCGTCCTGGCGTGGCTTCCAATAGTTGTATGCGACCGGGACGTTCCAGGCAATCACAAAACGAAGCTTTGCCTTGTTTTTCGCCGGAACCGTCACGTATGAAACGACCGTTCCGTGGTCGCCTTTGGACGGCTGCGGGTAGCTTCTCTGGGGCATCCTGTCAAGCTCCGAAAAATTTTTCCAGTAGGTCGTACAACCATCCTTCCATTTTCCCCGGTACCAGTATTCCTGAGCGATCGTGTCCTCGTTGTCGGTCAGAATACACAGATCCGAATAGCCGACCTCGGTATTCTCCATTCCGGCACTTCCCAGAAAAACACCGTTTAAGCCATTGAGAGATATTTTTTTATTCAGTGTAGACTTTGCAGGATTGCATACGGTACCCGCAATTGCAAATTGTACCGTCTTGTCCGATGTATTCTCAATTTCCCACTCAAAGAAAGCAACCGGAAGGCTGGAATTGAAATCGTCATGCAGAATAAGAGGATTCCATGCGCAAAGCCGGACGACAGCCGGGAAACCGGGATCCGAAAAAACAAGCTTTGCCACCGGAAATTCGCCGATAAACGTGACGTCAGAAAAGTGAGGAAAGCCCGCAAGCGAGTTTTCACGGGGTCCGTAGCCAAATCCGTAATGCCCCTTGCTTGCACAGGGCAGCCCCATAAGATCTTCATTGGTGTCGCCCTGTAAAACCTTTACGATACTCTGATCTCCGTCAACCGCTTTGATTGCAAAATGAGAATATCCGTTTCGTGCGCATTTGTTCGGACGGTTAAATATTTCCCATTCATTCAGCGCCCCGTTGCCGGAAAGCCCGATACAGCCGGTGCCGATACCGCCAAGAGGAAAAGAAATATTCTTTGTTTTCGCCTTCTCATAAATCATAGCAAACCTCCGCTAAAATCTTTTTTATACTGTAATTATACACCAACCTTATTTCCGTGTCAATTTACACGATATAAAATTTTTTCAATATTCTTCACTTCTCTTACCGTGATATCTGAATTCCGTTGCGTATGTGCGCAAACACTGCCGGCGGTTTCCGTTTCACGAAAAAATCGACCTCCGCTATCCGACAGCAGAAGGTCGATTCTTTTTGTTATAATTCAGATCCACCACTCAGGCGTAAGCTCGCCGAGCGTTACCACACGACCGGTATCGTAGTCCAACATGACCTCTATGCCTCTGTAATCTTTCGGCATAAGCTGTGTCATAAGCTCACGGCAGGCGCCGCACGGTGCCAATACCTTGCCGTCCACGGCAACCACTCGTCTTATTGCGTCCTCTCCGTTTGTCAGCATTTTGCAAATGGCGTTCCGCTCAGCACAGATTCCAAGCTGGCACACTTCTGCTTTTGTAAAAGCAAGACTTGCAAATGCCCTGTTCTTCCGTGCCTGTAAACGATCTTATCTCAACATTCCTTGCTTTATCCGTTTATTCAATTCCCACAGAGCGGTTCTGTTACTGTCATATTTCAGCATTTCTCGTGCGGTCTCATAATCCACCCACTTATATTCGGTATGTTCATGGGATAACAACAAAGATGTACTTTCGAGCTTTACACCAAATGCATATTCGGGAAGCACAAAACAATCCTTACCCCATATTGTTTCCGCATTTTTAAAGCAGTCAGCCGGTATGCTACAGCACGAATCGAGACGAAAAAAGTCAGAGTTCATGGGGATACCGGCTTCTTCATAAGCTTCCCGTTTGGCAGACGTAGTTACAGAAGAATCCTCATTTTCTCCACCCCCTGCTATGAACTGCCAGATTCCCATGTCACTTCTTCTGAATATGCAATATTGAATCTTGCTTTCACACATATAAAACGGAATGACCAGGACCTGATATTTAGTGCGTGACACATTATGCCTTTCTTTTCACCTTCAAAGCTGTAGAATCAGTCTTTCGGTTTCTAAAATGATGATTGCTTATTTTCCTTCTTCGTGCTGAGGTTGTTCTTTGCAGTCGTAATAGACTTGACAAGCAAAAATCTTATTGTCGAACACTTGCGGTCAAACTGTTTATATCTCCGCTCGTCAATATATTCGCTTTTCCACAGCATCTCAAGCCATTTGCTCGTCTCATTGGTTTCTTTGAGCGATATTTCAAGCTTTGCGATAAAATCGGCTCGACCGTGAGCATATTTGCTTTCGGCAATGTTGGCACAAATGCTCGTTGCACTCCTGCCGATCTGACCTGAGATTACATTTTCATGCTTTGCACGTAATTCTTTAACCAACTGCAAAATTTCAACGGATAACTCCATAGAAAGATCACCAAGCTTGTCTTCTCTCACAACATCCCCGCCTTTCTTAAAATAACTATATCATACATTGAAGCAAAAGTCAACCCCATTTCAACACGCAAAGCTAACGCATCCGTTCCGTTTGCGCAGTGCGCAACTTCATTTGGCGAAGCCAACATCATTGGGCGTAAGCCCACTTCATTTGAGGCAAAGCCTCAACATCGTTCATTTGTGTCCGCCTTGCGGCGAAATGATGTCAGCCTTCGGCTGAATGATGTTGCGTGTACCACGCAAATGATGTTGTGCCTTACGGCACAAATGAAAAATCCGAAAGTCAAGACTTTCGGATTTTTGGCTGGGATAGCTGGACTCGAACCAGCGAAATGCAGGAGTCAAAGTCCTGTGCCTTACCGACTTGGCGATATCCCAATATTCAGAACAGTGGTATTATAGCATATTTTCGTGGCTCTGTCAATAGCGTTTCCCGATTTTTGCCCGCCGTGCCAATAAAAATCGGGAATTTTTCCCTTTTCCGGCTTTTCCTCCGTGCGGCAAAAATAGAAAAATATACGTCTGATATCCTCCGTTTTTCCGGAAATGCTAAAACATGAAAATATTTTTCAAACAGATTTCATTTTCAGGAGGATTTATGAAACCCATTCGTTTTTTGTCATGGCTTCTTGCCCTCTGCACGGCAGGCTGTATCTTCTTTTCTGCGGCGGTAAACGCTGAGGAAAACGTACAGGATTTTGCGCAGATCTCCGGCAAGGGCGTTTGCTACGTTCCCGCCGACACGGCTACGATCAACATCTGCATCGAGAACCGGGGCGGACGGGAAGAAAAGGTGCTCCGGGAAAATAAGGCGATCCTGGAAAAGATCCGCCTTGCGTCCCTTATGGAGGACGCCCCCTTTTCCCTGTCGGAAGAATCCTGCGGCAGCTTCTGCGACGGCAACGACTTCTGCGTCAGCCGCTATCTGACGATAACACCCGCACGAATCGACACAATCTCCACCGTATGCGAGCGTATAGAAGCCTGCGGCGTCCTTTCGGTCAACTGCGTTTTCTACTCGGTCCGGGACACCTCTCCCTATGCCGCACGCCTGCTTGACCTTGCCATTGAGGACGCAAAAAGCAAGCTCCCTGCCCTGAACGGCAATTTTGAAATCCTGTCGGTGCAGGAGTTCGGCGTGTACTCTTTCTGGGACAACACACAGCCCGCCTCCGACATCCCCCAGGTCACGCTGAACTGCGACGTGTCGGTTACCTTCCGTCCGGTCCGGTAAATATTTTTTCTTCCCGCATCCTCCGGGTCTCCCGGAACAGCAGGGCGGCGAGCGGCGCCAGCAACACGCCGGCAAATCCGAACAGCCGCACCCCGACAAAAAGGAAAAACAGGGTGGCAAGCGGGTGGATGCCCAGCGTGCCGCCGATCAGGTGCGGCTCGGCGATCTGCCGGACCACGGTGACAACGCCGTAAAGAATCAACAGTCCCAGCCCCGTCCGGTACTGTCCGCTAAGAAGCAGAATGACTGCCCACGGAATCAGGACGGTTCCGGTGCCGAGAACCGGCAGAATATCCACGGTGGCGATCACGAAAGCCACCAGAAAAGCATAGGGACGGCGGAGAATCAGAAGCCCGCACAGCACCTCGACAAAGGTCAGCAGAAACAAAAGCAGATACGCCTTGGCATAACAGCGCAAAACGCCGCCAAGGCGTTTTTGCACGGCTTGCAGTCTTTTCCCGGCGGCGGGCGGAAAAAAGGAGAGCAGGCGCCTGCCGATCTCGCCGTAGTCCATACTCAGATAAAAACAGGACATCACCGTAACCACACAGCCGATCACCGCCCCCGGTGCGGCAGTAATCAGCCTGCCGAGAATTGCCGAAAGCCGTGCGCCAAGCCCGCTGACCGACTCGTTGACAAAGCTCACGATCATGCTGTCAAGCGGCGTAAGCGTCATTGCCGCCCCGCTGTTCTTTCTGTGAAGCAACGCAAAAAAGCGTTCCACCGGCGACAGCAGGCGTTCCACCGCCGCCGTCACCGCCTCACGGTTCTCCCGGAGGCGCACCATCAGCGCCTGCACCTCCTCGGCAAGCCGGCTGACGGCAAGAAAGGTCAGAAATCCAAGCGCCGCCAGCATCAGAAGCACCAGAACCGCCGCCCAGAATCTCTGCGGCAGTCCGGTTTTCCCGGCAAGCCGGCAGGAAACGGGATAGACCACGGCGGCAACCGCCCATGCGATCAGAAAGGGAAGCAGGACCCCCAGGGCATACTTCATGACCAGAAAAAGTGCCAGAACCGCAAGCGCCGCACAGATCCCCCACCCTGCCCGTTCCTGCCATATGCCGTCTTTTTTCATAAAACGTGCTCCCTCCCGCTTTTTTGATTCCGCTTTCACTCTATCATATGATTTTTTTCACGGCAATTGCCTTTTTCCGCATATAAAACTTGACAAATTTTCATTTCTCTGCTACAATGTAGAGGAGCGAAAACAAATCTTGTAAAAAGAAAAGGAGCTTCCATGAAAAAGCTGATTGTATTTACCCTTGCTCTGGTCGTCGTTGCCAACCTGCTTGCGTCCTGCAAAAAGAAACCCGTCCAGTTTGACGACATTGATTTCAGTGCGGTTTCCGCCGACAGTTTCCAGGTGACCGATGAAGAAACCGATTACGTTCTGCTGGACGTTGCCGACTACGGTCAGATCCTGATCCGCCTGTACCCCGACGTTGCCCCCGAAACGGTGAAAAACTTCAAAAAGCTGGTCAGTGAGAAATTTTATGACGGACTGACCTTCCACCGGGTCATCAAGAATTTCATGATCCAGGGCGGCGACCCGAACGGCGACGGAACCGGCGGTTCTCCCGACACCATCAAAGGCGAATTCTCCAAAAACGGCGTGGAAAACAACCTCAAGCACCTCCGTGGCGTCGTATCCATGGCACGGCGCTCCAACGATATGAACTCCGCCTCCTCGCAGTTCTTTATCTGTCATCAGGCGTACACCGCCGGCAACGGAGAATATGCCGCTTTCGGTTACGTAGTGTACGGAATGGATACGGTGGATAAAATTGCCTCCGTCCGGACGAACTCCAGCGACAAACCGACCACTGACGTGGTTATCACCTCCGCACTCTTTGCAGAGGTAAGCAAATAAATAAAAGTCCGGGCAGGTGCAAAGGTTTTAAGCCTTTTGCACTTGCCCGGTTGATTATTTTTGGCGTTTGGGGGGCACAGGGGTTGGTGCGCTCGACGTGCGACACGGAGGGACGGAGGTGAGGTGCCGGGATTGGTGCGCTCGGCGATTGGAGATCCCGACCTGCGGTCGCCCTCCGGGTTCGACTCCGGGCTTTGCCCTCCGCTCAGGATGACACGGAGGGGCGGAAGTGGGGTGCCGAGGTCTGTGCGCTCGACGTTTGGAGATCCCGACCTGCGGTCGCCCTCCGGGTTCGACTTCGGGCTTCGCCCTCC
>ENA-ORMN01003681-ORMN01003681.1-human-gut-metagenome-genome-assembly--contig:-NODE-3681-length-11801-cov-5.039588_pt1 | contig 11801 bp, 19 predicted proteins | sample MGYA00242102_ERZ508993 | MGnify/ENA primary metagenome ERZ508993 (study PRJEB26280, sample SAMEA2338770) | human gut metagenome | biome: human gut; feature: human-associated habitat; material: faeces... | reverse complement strand
CTCGGCGTCAAGACGGGAGGCTATGTCCTTCTGGGCGGCCTCAAGGGCGGCGATGACGGCGGCCACCGCCTCGGCATCGAGTTGCTCAAGGTCATGACGCCACCAGAGGGAGCGGGAGAGGAGATAGAGGGCAAGGGTATCGTCTGGGGTCATGAGAACCGCCTTTTCTCCTGTTCCATAGCGTGACGTAGCACCTTTTCTCTGACCATATCTATTTCTCTCGCCGCTTCACGGATAACGGCCTTGTCCATAAGTTCAATGCCATTCCACGCTATTTCTTTGAGCTGCTCATTCTCCGCCCGCAACCGTTCCACCTCATCCAGTAGCGCGGGGATGTCTTCGCGGGCGTGGGCGATGAAGGCGGCGTCTTCCTGTGTGTTGGCATCATCATGCCCTCTGCCATAAAGAATACAGATTCCCTTGTCATTTGTGGAAACATAAGTCATTTCCGCCGTCGCATTTCCACATTCGTCTGCTTCAAGGATTTCACACTTTGCACGCCACGGCCCCTGCGTAGCGACCTTCTCCCGTCCCCTGATCTCGGCAATCCGTTCCTCGGTCAACGGTTCTTTGCTCATGGTCTACCTCCTGCTTTCTGGCATTATAGCATAGATGAGAGGCCCATAAAAGTCTTGTAACTTGTCAAAATAAAAATATTTGTTGAAAACGCATTGACTTTTCAATTTTGGTAGGGTACTTTATTTTTAACGAAAGGGAAAAAGAAAAGCCCCGTACCGGAGGCAACCGGAAACGGGGCATGAACTGGACTAGGCCAGCTCGACAACAAAAGCAGCCTAGCCCATGAACCTCAACAGGTCAAGGAGCTTTTAACATGGCTGCTTACGAAAAGTCTGACGTGTATCAAATCATCACTGACCGCATCGTCGAGATGCTGGAAAACGGCGTCGCCCCCTGGCGTAAGCCTTGGAATTATGGCATTGATGGCGGCCCTCGCAATCTCGTCAGCAAGAAGCACTATCAGGGCATAAATGCCTTCTTGCTTGCCTGTTCTCCCCACACCTCTCCGTTCTGGATGACCTTCAAGCAAGCTAAGGACATGGGCGGAAACGTGCGCAAAGGCGAAAAGGGCACCCCTGTTATCTTCTGGAAGATTTACGAAAAGGAAGACGAAAGCGCCGAAGACGGAAAGAAGCGACTTCCTGTCCTTCGCTACTATACGGTCTTCAATGCCGACCAGTGCGAGGGCATCAAAGCCCCGAAAGATGATTTGTCGGAATGGCCCGAACATGAGCGTATCGAACGGGCCGAAGCGATTCAACTTGCCATGCCCAACAGGCCCGCAGTGACTTATGGCGGTGGCCGGGCTTTCTATCGCCCCTCAACAGATACCGTCACCGTGCCGGAGCTCAAGCGTTTTGATAATCCCGAGGAATTTTACAGCACGCTTTTTCACGAGCTCGCCCACTCTACCGGCCATCAGAGCCGCCTCAACCGCGATGGCGTAACCGGCTTCAACTTCTTCGGCGACAAGGACTACAGCAAGGAAGAACTCATAGCCGAAATGACAGCGGCTTTTCTGTGCGGGCATTGCGGCATTGAAAGCGCCACGCTTGAAAATAGCGCTGCATACCTGCAAGGCTGGATCAAGACGCTCAAGGGAGACAAGAAGCTGGCGATCACGGCGGCAGCCCACGCCCAGAAAGCCGCGAATTACATCTTGAACATCAAAGCAGAATAGCAGCAATATGACCCACGGGGAATACCTCGTGGGCCTGATACCCGGAGGAACTATGGCACATGGCGGGAAACGGAATGGGTCTGGGCGCAAGCCACTTTGCCCAGGAGACAAGGTGGACAACTGCAGTTTTCGGATATGCCCGAAACTGCATGAGCAATTGAAGGCATGGTGCAAAGAGAACAAGACAGACAAGAGCGCCGTTATCAACGCGCTGGTGGCTGAATTTCTTGGCAAAGGATAGCGCAAAGGCCGGGACACCATGCCCGGCCTTTTCTCGTGCTATTGTGCACCTGCCCCAGAATTTCCCGGAGTTTCCCGAATATTCCCGGCATTCCCCGTCTGACCACCGCCGCCCCCGGCGCCAAGCCGCTGCATCAGGGACAGCCCGAAGGACTGCCCGGCATTGGCCGTCGTTGCAGCATCCTGCGCCAGCCGCGCCACCTCGTCAGAGTAGTTGAAGTCGTCGGGAAGGATTCCCAGACGCACCGCGAAGGCCGCCAGCGTCTCCTTGCCGATGATGCCCTTGTCGTGGAGCTGGATCAGGTAGTCGATACTGGCACTGTCGGCGTAGTCATCGTTGACCTTCACGGACGGGCCGTCAGGCATCCCCCACCACTTGGCCACCAGACGCAGGCAGTTTTCTAGGAAGTCCTGGAAGTCAAGCGCCCAGTTGCGGAGCTGGCTGTTGCCTTCACGGCTTTCCCTCTGCACCTGGGCCGCAGTCAGTCTGGCCGCGCTCTGCGCCTGCATGATCTGCAATCCGTAGGTCGCCATAGCGTTTTCAAGGTCGCGCAAGTCCTGCCGCCCGGCCTCCACGCTTGCGGCGTCCACACCAGCACTCTGAACGCTGCCGCCGGGTGAAAGGTAGATCACGTTGCCCGGGCCAAAGGTCAAAGGCACAGACCTCCCGTCCTTCCCTATCTCCCGTTCAGCGCCCGTAACCGTCCAGACCGGAAGCCGAACATAGGCCAGCAGGTCATACTGTTCACTGGTCGCCTGCCAGTGCCGCACGTTGAGGTGCGCCAAGTCCATGAGCGCAGGACGGGCCGTGAAATCGCTGCGGTGATCTCCGGGCATAAAGACAGCCACGGGAATTTCGTCGAGCGTCATGCGTCCCTGGGCATACGGAGCGGCGCCTTCAACCACCTTTCCATTCAAGATGGGGAAACGCCACACCTCCCAACGGTCGAGCCAGTAAGCGTGGATGTACTGCACATCTTCAAGGACGAATTGGTTTGCCTGGCTCTGTTCCTGCCTGATCTCGACGTACCGGAAATGCGTGATGACGCGCCGGCCATTGCGCCATTCAGCCCGACAATCCAGCACCTGTTCCGCCGGGATATGCACGAGATACGGCTGCCATCCTTCGGCGGCGTCCGCAGCGGCTGTCTTCGGGCGCATCGTGCCATCAGACGCCAGATACAGCGTGACGCCGTCTTCGTTTATGGTCTCGATATGCGGGTAATCCACCAGGCAGAACGTCACCCCGGACACAAGGCCGGAAGTGAAGACATTGCCGCTCCATGAGGTCAGATTGTGTCCGCGCTGGTCAACGTCTTCGGCCCATGCCCAGAATCTCTCCATCTGCCCATCGGACAACGCGCTGCTTTTGTTGTCCAGCGCCACCTGTCGGCTGAACACTTGCCCCCGGTAGTAGCCGAGCGTCTGGGCGAAGGCATTACGCAGCACCGTGCGGTCAATGCGATTGGTATAGGCCCGTTCGGGCTCCGCCTCCTTGCGCATGATGTATCTGCCACCAGCACGCCTCATGGCCTCAGTCCCGCCCATGAGATCAAGACACGGGCGTGCGGCTTCGTGCTGGCGCTGAAAAACAGACGTAGGCGTCTGGATGCTGGCCTGATTTTCCGGGATTTTCCCGGAATTTCCCGGAACTGGCATAGTGCTTTCTCCTTATGCGACCGTCGAATAGGTGCCGACGGTTACGGTATTGCGGATGATAGGATATTCCTTCGCGATGAAGTACCCGGCGGCATCGTTGATATGATCGTGCCCCGTCGTCTTGTCCGGTTCGCCATTCTTCGCCCACGGCTGCTGCTCAAGGGCCTCGACATACGACGGGCACTTGTCAGGGTTGACCCGGTAGCGCCGTTCACCAACGGCATTGCAAAACATGGCGTTCATGGCGTTTATGCGGTCTTTGACTGGGGGGTTCGCGGCGTTGACGCTCACGGCAAATCCGGCCTCACGAAGCAGGGCAATGTCCGTCTGGCTGGCATTGACAGACCGGCGGGAATCGCCGGAGGCGTCTGGATATATGCGAATCTGACACGTCGGGACATAGCGAACGCCGTCATATCGCCAGTAGCGTTCCTTGATACGCCGGATCATGTCGGGCGTGTCGTACCCATTGACAAACTCATCCACGGCGCAGGGCAAGCCGTCGCGGCGCACATGCACAACAGCCGCCATGCGCCCCACATTGAAGTCCATGCCGATGAACAACGGTTCTCCCGACCGGATCGTCTCGTCCGTCGAGTTGTACTCCCGCTTGAAGCTGCAATAGATCGTGCCGGAATCGAGGTTGACGAATTCACCGTTGATATAGGCGTCGATCAGTTGCGCCGGGTAGGATTCCAGCAGCGAAGGGATGTAATCCTGCGGCAGGTTGATTTCGTTGTCGTAGGTGCTGGCCTTGATGATGCCGTACAGCTTGCGCAGCTCAAGATTTTCACGCGGCCCCTTTTCGAACTGCTGGTAGACGAACTTGAACCCTTCCGGCGTTGTAGTCACGTCAATACCGTTACGCAGCCCTTTGACGTTATAGCGCATGCGGGCAAGGATTTTCCGCCACGCAACCGTGGCCTTGTCCACAGGCATCACGTCGATCTCGTCAACAAGGGCGTGCCCGATCTTGAAGCCGATGATGCTTTCAGGCTTGTCCATCGAACGACACTTGATGACGCCGCGCAGGGTTCGGCCACTGTAGACAAAGACCTCGTGCGCAGACTGCTTTACATCGACGGAAAGGCCCCACTGCTCGAAGCATTCCGCCACAGTAGGGTAAAAGATGTCCCTGATCTGCGGATACGTCGGCGCGAAGTACCCGGCATTGATACCGGGCCACTCGCAAAAATGACGCCCAAGAGAAGCACAGCCAGCCCAAGTCTTGCCCGCCCCAAAACCCGCGACATACGCCCGGAATTTCTGCGGCAAGGAAAGGAAAGCCGCCTGCGGCTCATTCAGGATCGGGTTCAGCTCTTTCCGCATTCTTGTTCATCCTTCGGCCATTGACCACGCGCACATTGATAACCGGCGGTTCGTTGTCAGCAGTATCCTGTTCTCCTCTTAGATCAGCCAGCAAGGCCACCGTTCTGCTTATCTGCGCCAGAACTGTCGTGTGAGCCTGCTCAAGCCGCAGATAGTTCTGAGCAAAGGTTTCTGAGGTACTGGATACTGTTTTGCTTTCCTCGCCTGCAAAGTTCTTCGTCTGGGTCGTGGCGACAGTCAGTGTCACTACGGAAGGCTTTTTCTTGCCCGTCCCGTCATCCTTCCCGGCGTCCTGCTCCGCAAGCATGGCCTCCTTCATACGTCTGGCAATACGGAACTCTTTCACCTTGAGGATACGCAGTTGTTCCTCAAGAACAGATGCTGGGTCAGTATCAACAGAATCAGCATACTCTACTTCATCCGCAAACATCGTCTCACGGGTTATTTTTTCATATGCCCCATGCTTCAACGCATTTTTGCTGCCCTTTGGAGCTCCGTTAGAAGCCCCCCCGTGCCACTTGCAAACCTTTTTACCAGGCGCACAAAAACGCTTACACCTTTCTCCAGTCCGCTTTGACGTAGCCGTGCACTGTCCCATATTTCACCTTTACCAGAAAATTACAATATGGTATTCTTTTTTTGGAGGTAATCGGATGAAAGCTCTCTCTATCAAACAACCATGGGCTTCACTCGTCGCTGCGGGGCATAAGACGGTTGAGTGCCGGACGTGGAAAACTGCCTATCGTGGCCCCCTGCTGATCTGTGCCAGCAGGGGAGACGTTGAAATCAATGACGGTCTGATCGCCCCCGGGGGAATGGCCCTGGGCGTGGTTGAACTCGTTGATATTCGCCCCATGACAAAGGCCGATCTTGAACCTGCATACCTTCCCGAAGCATGGTACGAGGATGCGCTCAAAGGCTTCGCATGGCATGTCAAAAAACTTTATGAGATCAAGCCATTCCCCGTAAAAGGGAAGCTCAATCTTTTCACAGTGGATACCGAGCTGGAGAAATTGCCGCCCCAGTTCAAAGACCACTGCGTTTACCTCGCGAGCCTGAAAAACACCTAAACGCCCAACTTCCCAGCAAGCACACGGCCATTCGCGAAGCTCTCCCATTCCGGGATAGCAAGAGCTTTGAGAATGGCCTTTTTCTGTGCCTCATTTTCACAGACCACGGTAAAGTAGAAGTCGGCAGCCTGCGCTTCTTTCATCTTCTCCATGCTCTCCGCACGGTGTTCCTTGATCTCCCGCAACGTGTTTTTCGCGTCTTCGACTTCTGGGGCATCTGCCATGAGTTCATCAAAGCGGGCATCTCCGCCGAACAAGACCGAAATATCGCCATCTGAAAAGCCGAACTCATCGGGAGAAATGGCAGCGGAATCCGCCATCTCCGTCAGCTTGTCCAAGTCCCATTCGCCCTGCATGGAGGGGTTATTGAGCTGGACGTTCAGAACGCGCTCTTCCCTCTCATCCACATCAACGACAGCCACCTGCAAATCGTAATCCTGTGAACGCTCAAGAGAATCAAGGGCCGCGAGACGCTGGTGGCCGGAAACAAGGTTTCCTGTGCGCTTGTTCCAGACAAGCGGCTGGACAAGGCCGTGCTTTGCCAGCATCTTGCGCAGGCGTTTTCGTGCATCTTCAGAGATGATGCGCGGGTTGTACTCCGCGCCATGGATGGCATCACGCCTGATCGTGTCCATTTCAAACTTCTGGAACTTACTTTGCCGAGCCATCATGTCCTCTTTGCATCTTGTGGTAGATGATTGAAACATCCACCAACGGGAACCACCGCCGAATACGGGCGTAATCCTGCGGAAAATATTTCTGAATCTGCAATAGATCTTTCCCCATAAATGAACGGAAAGAGAATCCCAGCTTTGCCGATTCAAGGCCAACGCGCAGCTTGTGCTGGCGAATGTATGCCTGAACATCCGCCTTGTTCCATTCCGCAATAGGGAAGAATCGGCCACGCTTCGGATCAATGGTGCCTGAGCTTTTTATCATGGCCCTACGCCACACACTATCCGCTATGCGTTCTCCCGCTGCGATCCACCAAATATCCGTGTTCTCCCGCATATAGTCATAGGTTTCCTTGACACTCACGATGGGGCAGTTAAAGTCATAAGGCCGGAAAAGCCCGTAACGCAGCCATTGAGACAGCTCAAAATGCGGGATTCTGTGGATCGGGATACCGTATTTGTCCTCATAGTAGCGCAGGATTGATTCCTGGAACGACAGCCCGCGCACTTGATACATAAAAAAGCCCTCGACGTGCGCAAAGTGCTTCATGCACACGTCAAGGGTGACGACAGAATCCTTGCCACCTGAAAAGGCGACAAGCACGCTGTCGGTTATGGCCGCCGCAGTCTCGACGGAACGAAAAAGCGGAAGGCCAGACATTGACTAGCCCCCGGCGCCGCCAAGGGAGCGACGACGGGCAACGGTACGCATCCTGGCAGTCGGAGCCTGGGTGTTGAACACTCGTGCGGAACGGAGGGCGCGAGCCTGGTTACCAACCGGGGAACCGGCAGCACGAGCAGTGCGGCGGCTGAGGCCAGTCGCCCTGTTAATCCGATTGCGGATTTCGTTAGGATTCATGGTCAACTCCTACTCATAAGGTTATTCTTCATTGCCTTAGCCAAAAATTCTATTCCCACGCAGTGTTATCTTATGCCAGCGTGATTTTCTTCGCCATTTTTGGTTCTTTTGCTGCGGGCGTCTTTTCGCAAGCCATCACCCCGGTCATCACCGGACATTCGATTTCCTCATTTCCGCAGGCCACCTTGCAGCCGTTCTTGCCAAGGTACGGGCATGATGTGGGGCAGTACAAAATTTTTTCCATCCGCGCCGTCGCTCTTTAAAAATCGCTACCCGTAAAAGCCGCGCCTGACACACACCATATGTGCCGTGAGCTATGATCTTTGCCCATTATTCCCCGTGCATTGTCAGGCCTACCATGCATTGCCGCTCCAGCCATTCGATTCGCGTCTGAGGACTGGCATTTACGCGCCGGTGCGCCCATTTCCGGTTAAGGCGCGGTGAGAAAAGGTGCCTGTTTTGTCCATTCGGCCTGGGCTTATTGCTCCTGCCAGGTCTTCTGGGGGGCCGGGTATCAGCCCTCTGCGGGTATTCAGAGCGTTTTGTGTGGGGCAAGGCGGTGCGAGATGCCGCCCTTTCGGCCCGTCGGCCTAGCCCCACGAAAATGTTTTTCCGGGGACTTCCCGGAAATCCCGGGAAAATCCGAGAATCAGAACGCCAATGCGAGCTGGCTACTTACGGCGGGCCCTGAAGCATGGTCAGTAGTCCGTGGTCTGCACACCGTGACCTGCCTGAAATCGCAGGGAGAGACGGGGCGATGCAGCCACGTGCGCCGGTCATTGTCGCAATCATCGTAATACTTCCGCGATACTCGAGCCCCGCACTTGCGGCAGAGGTAGTAGCGCACGATTGCACCTTCGCGCTTATGCGCAACGACACCGTAACAAGCCAGGCGGTTGCGCGTTCCGCAGACCGGACAATCAGTCTCGATCAGCCTTTGACCCATAGTGCGCCTCCTACAAAAAAAATTTCCCCAAAGCCGCGCCAACGGCACCGGCACCGGCCATCCAGCCGATTTGCCATGCCTGCCGACGCTCCAGGATAGCTACGCGCTTCCCGTGGTCGCGGAGCTGGGTGACCACGATGTCGTCTATACGTTCACGCAGTCCCGACACTTCCGCCTGCAAACCTGATATTCCGGCTTTCACCTCGCCGATCTCGCGAACAATATCCCTGTCGTCCATGCCCTCTCCTAAAAATCCATGACCGACGCGAGCCAGTCCGCGCCAGCCGCCGAGAAATCACGCATAGCCGCCAGAGGGTTCCCGGGGATAAGCCCCGGCACTATGGCGTCCACCAGAACGGCCAGCCCAAAGAGGGACAGCAGGATGACAGCAACGTATTTCAGCAGGTAGCGGGGGGCGATACGGCCACGGGAGAAAGCGCGGGCCTCTTCGAGCTCCGCCTCGGCCCGCAGTTCGTCGGCGCGTGTGGACGGCCAGAGCTTGTCCAGCAGCGGAGCCAAGAACGGCAGGAGTTTGGCCCACATTTACCGCCCCTCCCTGTCGAGGCCACGCAGGCACATCTCACTTTCGTTTTTGCGACGCTTGACCAGGCCGGGTTGTTCCTTGCCACCGGCGGTCTTGTAGATTTCGGCGATACGTTCACAGGCGCCGCGCCAGTCACCGGCGTTGGCCTTGCGGGCCACGGACGACTTGCAAAAGCCGTTAGTCCCGATGTTGTAGGCCATGCTGACGAACGCCGCCTTGACCAGATCGTCCTGATGTTCAAGCTCCGGGACGCATTCCATGACGGGCTTGGCATGGGCCAACACCTGTCGGTTCAGGGAGCGCACGCACTGGTCGAAGGTGTAAGTGGCGCCGGGCGTCACGTCGTAGGTATCGCCCCAGCACTTCGTCCAGATGCCCACGGGATCCTGATAGGCCTGGGGCACATAGCCCTCGAACTCGGCCACCTGCTCGACAGTCAGAGTAGCGGCACGAGCCCCCAGCAGGGCCACGAGAGCCGCACCGGCCACGATCTTGCCGGGTACTTTGCGGTAGGGGATTCTGGGCATGAGTGGTCTCCTGAAAAATTTGAGACCATCGTAGCACACTCGGAAGGTTTTGTCTTAATTGGAAAAGTTCGTGGAGCAAAGGAAAGGGAAGGGAAGCGAGGGAAAGGGAAGAGAAAAAATATGGTCTATTTTGAAAAAAATAGTTGACATTTTTCAAAACGGTAGATATATTGTATTTAACGAAAGGGAGGAAAGACCATGAAGACCACCATCACCCGCCGCGTTATGACCCTTGCCCACGCCTTCCGCCGCGAAGCCGCCGCCCGCTACAACTGCAAGGCCTCCGAAATCATCTTCGGCGAATGCCTCAAGATGGCCTGGAACGCCGTGAAGACCCGCCCTGAAATGGTTGAACAGTACATCAACAAGCTGGAAGAAAAGAAGGTGGAAAAGAAGGCCGCCAGCAACGAGGTCAACGGTCACAAGGTGAACGAGAAGGGCTTCGTGGTCTTCGAAAGTCGTAACTGGAACTACAACGGCGATAAGAACACCTGGGCTCGCGTGGATGGCGACAAGCTGACTGTCAACATCGGTAAGGGCTATATGTCCTCCGAATACATCGAGGAAATGGAAGCCTTCCTCGCCCCCTATAACCTCAACATCACCACCGGTCGCGTGACCGTGGCCCTGTAAAAAGGAGAAAGACATGCTGCTCACCTTCGACTTCAACGGAACTACTTTTCGGGCCAAGGATACCGCTCAGTACAACAAGTGCGACGAACGCATTGCCGTTGTCTCTACAAGGGTGTTTCGCCGCGTCATCGACGCCCCCAGCATCGAAAGCCATACCGCTCTGGAAGATGTGATGCGCCAAGGCTTCCTGACCACTGATCGCAACGGCCAGAGCTTCCGCGTCATGACGGTCGATGCTGCCCATGCTTGGGGCTTCGGAATCGAATAGCGCCATGAAGGGCAGCCCGTTGAAGCAACGCACCTGCCGCGCATGTGGCCGCTCATTTCTGGGCGGCCCACGCGCATGGTATTGCCCCCAGTGCCGCTTGGAGAGGCGGAAAAAGCAGTCGGCAGCGTACAAGGCCCGCAAAAGGGCGGGGGATGTGAGAGAGCTCGGCAGCACGGATAGCTGTGCCGTCTGTGGCGCGCCATACACGGTCACCGGGCCAAACCAACGGTACTGCCCGGCGTGTGCCCCGGATGCCGTCAAAGCCGTCGATAGCGCACAAGGGATGGCCTACTACGTCGAGCATAAGGATGTGATAAATCCCTTGCGCAATGCAAAGCGGCGCAAAGGAGAGCGCATCTGCCCCATTTGCGGGGCAGCCTACCAGGCCCACGGGAAAAACAGTTATTGCTCTGAGGCGTGCAGACGTGAGGGGAGGCGCTTGTCTCTTGTCAAATCTGAGGCCAGGAGGAAGGAGCGGAGAATGCAGGATAAGGCTAAAAAAGATCCCCGGGGCGGGGCGCGCCCCGGAGCTGGACGAAAAAAAGGTGGAGAGAATAGCACCCGAGAGGACGCCATCAACCGCAGCGTCACTTTGGCCGCAGCCGAATGGGAGGAGTTGGGCCAAGAAGCCAAACGTTATGGGATCAGCGCGAACAAACTCGCGGCCCGCATTATCCGGGCACACCTTGCCGCTCAACCTTCTCCCGACACCGAGTGAACAGCCGGGCCGTGTGGGCGTCCAATTCTTCCGGGACAGCCCACACCAGCCTGGATTCCGGCATATGGTAGACCGGATAGCACTGGCGCCGGATACGGTACGCGGACTGTCCCAAATAGTCGCAAATGGCCTTCCAGCCCTGGATACGATTTTCAGGCATAATTCCCCCTCTACTTCGCCCACAGGATGCGTTGCGGCTTTTTGGCAGTATCCATAGTGTCCCCGTCCGGCATGACGTGATACCGCAGCCAGACAGCGCGCTGGCCCTTGTTGGTGACGAGTATCCCGGCGTGATGCACGGCCAGCTCTTCCCGGGAGAGGCCTTTGAACAACGGAAAGGCCCTGGCCAGCCCTTCCTTGGTTTTCTCCAGGGTCTTCAAAAGACCGCCCCCCATTTTGACCCGCACTTCCACCAGCATCTCTACTCACCTCCTTGCCCGTAGGCATCCAGCAACGCCGCCTGATCCGGCGCCGGAGCGATGCACACACGGCACGCCCCGCCCTTCACGATCCCGCCTTCCTCCAGGTGGATGGTTTTCACATGACGGTCGTCTTCCCACACCCTGGCTTCGGTCAGGCTGTCCAGGACGGCCTTGAGCCGGTTGTCCAGGTCATAGCGGCGCCTGTCGGGGGGG